>TARA_R110000744_G_scaffold379171_1_pt1 | contig 17704 bp, 25 predicted proteins | sample TARA_R110000744 | Tara Oceans TARA_R110000744 (sample SAMEA4398083) | marine metagenome | biome: Polar Biome; feature: [DCM] deep chlorophyll maximum layer (ENVO:01000326); material: water (ENVO:00002006), including particulate matter (ENVO:01000060) such as... | depth 36 m | reverse complement strand
GACATTGTTAATCATTAACTCAACTGCTACTAACGATTGTTATCACGCAATTCAATTAGGCGCGGCTGATGGTGACACTATCGACTTAGTGAATAATGATTTAACGGTAACGTTTAATGCTAACGGTACAGTGAACGCAACAGTAACAGCATAATCAATCGCGGTGTAAAAGCCGCATTATCTCTGAGAGATAAACATTTAAACCTTGGGGGTTGAGATGAGTAAGAAGCTAACCTCTAAAGAGGAATCATTTTCACAGGCGTATATATTCCACAAAGAAGATTCAATAGAAGCTTATCGTAACTCTGAATACTCACAAAACCTTACCTCTGAACAAATGAGCGCACAAGCTTATAGGTTGTTGCACAAGCCACACATAAACCATAGAATCAAAGAACTACAAACTAAAGCGTCCGCAATAGCTGAAAAGAAGTTCACTATCACCGTTGAACAGCGCTTAGAGTGGCTTAAAACCATAACTGAGGCTGGCATAGCGACTTACTTAGATTCATCAGGAGCGGCACGTAGAGAGAGCTTAACTGCGGCAAGGGGTGCAATTGAAACTATGAATACAATGCTAGGTATTGCTGATAATAAAGATAAGAAGATCGAGCCTATTAAGATTGGTATTGTTGATGCCTCTTAATCTAAATCACCCACAAGCTGAGTTTATGAATACATCGACACCTTTTAGTGGGTTTGTCGGTGGGTATCGTTCTGGTAAGACTTTTATCGGTTGCGTTAAGTTATGGAAATTAGCGGCAGCGCACCCAGGTATAAAGCTTGGCTACTTTGCTCCTACTTACCCACAGGTCAGAGATATATTTTACGACACAATTGAAGAGGTTGGCTATGAGTTTAGCGACCATGCAGGAATGCCTTGCACAGTAGATATAAATAAATCAGAGCATACAGTCAAGTTAATTATCGGCGGCGATGTTTATGCTACTGTTAAATGTAGGTCAATGGAGCACCCGCATAGAATAGTTGGTTTTGATATTAGCCATGCTTTAATTGATGAAATTGATTGTATGAAGAAAGAAAAAGCTGACGCTGCATGGAAAAAGATTGTTGCTCGAATGTCTTCAGTTCGTGATGATTACCCGGTTAATACAGTGGACTTTACAACCACACCTGAAGGCTTTAACTGGATGTATGATTTTTTTGTTAAACAGCTTAGAGAAAAGCCTGAGTTAAAAAGGTTTTATAGCTTAGTTAAAGCATCGACATTAAAGAACCGTAAAAACCTGCCTGATGATTATATTGATAAGCTTTACGCCACATATCCATCTAATTTAGTTGATGCTTATGTTAATGGTGAGTTTGTTAACCTTACTAGCGGGGGCGTTTATACTTGCTACGATAGAAAGTTAAATAACACAGATAGAAGCGTAAAAGGCACCGACCACCTACATATTGGAATGGATTTTAACGTTGGTAAAATGTCAGCTATTGTCCATGTTGAAGATAATCGAGACGGAACAAAGATAACGTCTGCGGTAGATGAGTTTATGGGATTGCTTGATACGCCAGCAATGATAAAGGCTATTGAAAATAAATACCCTGAGCATAGGATAACAATCTACCCTGATGCTAGTGGGCAGAATAGAAAGAGTTCAAATGCCTCTGAGACTGATATAAGCCAACTAAAGAAATCCTTTAAGGTTAATGCACGCACTAAAAACCCTTTCATTAAGGATAGAGTGGCAAGCGTTCAAGGTATGCTATGTAATGCTAATGAAGAAAGAAGGTATTTTATCAATGAAGTGTTATGCCCAGAAACAGCGGAGTCATTAGAACAGCAGATTTATAATAAACAGGGTGAGCCTGATAAGTCACATGATAATGATCACCCTAATGACGCATTGGGTTATTATATAAATAATCAATTCCCAATACGCGCAAAAGGTGGAAGGTTAAATATTGATAGTTAAGTGTAACTGAGATGTACGCTTCCTGTTACCTCAGTTACCTTGTATTCGCCTGATAATATAGATGAGCATTGTGATTCGCTAATCCAGTGTTCAGAATCAAAACAACCATCATCATCTTTGTCGCTTTCTACGCGCTTATTTATATAGTTACATATATTGGCAAAGGCGCTTTCTTTGCTTTCTGCTTGAGTGGTAAGCCTAGGATTACCAAAACCACTAGTAAATATAAATATACTCATAACTTATCGCCTCCATTCATCTTAACCAACTCAACAAGTATTTTCTCCTGCAACTCAACACGCTTATTAATCTTAAAGTACCAGCATATCAACTCGCGTATAATAGCGAACACAAATAGGCATATCATAAGTATTAGGAATGTATTTAGTATCTGTTCGTGCGTCATTATTTGCTGTCCTTCTTGTCTAATTTAATTATATTTAATCCATAATCTAAATCACTATATTGCTCAGCCTTCTTTCTTTTGTTGTATCTTTCTTGTTTATTCTCCTTGCTGCGCTTGGTTGCTAAATATACGGATAACCACCCACAGAATATACAAAACGGTGTCATTATCGCCAAGGCTACCCACTCTTCTATTGTTGTAAAAAACATCTACTTAACCTCTACTGTTAATGTTGGCTTGTAATTGAACAAAATATCTACATTGCTCAAACCTGTAAAATTCCAATGCTCAATCTCTTCTTTTGTAAAGTGAACACGCTTGCCATCCTTGATCCATTCAATAGAATCTAATCGCTTAGCGTTTATTTCAGCAAGTCTTTTCTTTGCCATCAATACGAAATCTATATCTACTAACATTATTCACCTACCCATTTGTCGTATGCTGCTTCAAGTACGCTTCTAAAGGTATTTCCGCCCTTTAAAAACTCATTACTAATATCATCAATAGCCTTTTCTTTGCCTGTTCTTGTATCGATAGGCTTAGCATGCCCACGAGTAACGGTAACTAAAAAACCATTTTCATCAGTAAACACCACTGATTTTTTATTTGTATATTCAGCAATATATTCACCTGCTTCAGTAGCAAACCTCATTCCCGCCTCAACCTGTACACCGTTATCAGCCATTTCTTGTGTGTAGGCTTTATTAACGTTGCCTTTAACTCCTGTTAGGTGATCTTTACCTTCTATGTTTATTTTGGTTGGCTGTGGTTTTATCTCTCTGATGTATTGATACCACTCTGTTTTGCTTCCTGATTTAGATTGGTATTGCACTGCCTGAACAGGCTCGTCGCTATAATCATAAAGCTCACCTTCTTCCCAGTCGTTTTTATCATCGCTAAATTCGTATGTGCGACCCATAACTAAATCAATATCCATATCTAACTCCTTATCTAAATCTTTAGTTGGCTGAATAACTATTAATCTGTCCGTATGCACACCTTTAAAGTTAGACTTATAACCACTATAACTCTGATTACACTTACCAAAATTAGTCTCGCATTCTGCTACTGTTGCTAGGAATTCTTCACATGAACAAATTAATTCCCATGAGATGTCATCACTAAAGCTGAGGCATTCAAAAAATGATTCGTTACACCAATACAAATACTTATCAGTGTATAGAGGTGTTGCCACATTACCTAAGTCACCCTTTAGCTTACTTACTGCATTCATTATTTTGTCTATTACTGGCTTCATTGTTTATTCTCCATTAATTTAAAAATCCAAAGTGTGGAAGCTAACCCGTCAAATCTCTCGTATGATGCAATCAATCCAAACCCTGTAGGAATGTTATCGTGCCAGTGCTTCATAAGTCTTGCTGCCAATGCTTCATCGTGAGTCTTTATCTCAGTCATGCAATCTAATTTGAAATCATCCATTTATTTTTCCTCTAAACCTTTAATTGAAAGCATTAAGAATTTATTATCTTTAGTGCTTTCGTGCTTGTGAGTATTCCACCAAGTTAACTTTCTATTTATAACTAATAAGAATTCGTTAACTGTATAGCCTTTCTTTCTAAGTTGTCTTGTTGCTTCGTTCATACTGCCTCACGTAGTTAAGTTATTAACCTATCGTAATCCAATAGTTAAACTTAGTCAAACGGTATGTTTAATTAATTTATGTATTAGTGATATAATAGAGAAAATTACATAAGGCTGTGACGATGGCATTAAATACATTAGATAAAGAATATATCGAACAACAAGAATTACGAGAACAGACTCGCGCGGCTATCGCTGGTAAGTATGAGGTTATGAAAATAATCACTTGCTTGCCTGGTCCTCAATATAAAGTATTCACCTCTTTCGATGGCATGGATAAAAATGCACAAGCTCAGGCGTTGCGGTGTAATCAACAAAATACTTTGCGTGTTGCTTCTTACTGGTCGCGTGGTCGATGGTTCCCCGCTACTGGTCGTACTTATGAAACATTAGGTGGTATGGTTTGGAGCAAAGAGCCTGAGCCAGATATCAAACCTAAACTTGAATACTTAATTGATAATGCTGATGGTGCTGGTTGTGGCTTACGCGAAGTAGCTCAAAAGGTAACGGCTGAAGTTATAGCTGTTGCTCGTTATGGTATCTTGGTTGATATGCCTTCAGCTCCACTCAATGAGGATGGTGAAAGAGTTCGCTTAACTCGCGCTCAGAGTGAAGATCCTAATTTTATGCCTAAGTGGATACAATACAAAGCCGAGCAGATTATATATTTCAGAAGCTCAGGCAAGGCAAATTCAATTGATGAAGTTAGGTTAACTGAGGTTCATAGTATTCAAAGCACGAAGGACAATAAGGAATGGGAAGATAAAACCTACATTAGACGATTAATTATTGTTGAAGGAATTTATTGCAATGAGCTATGGAACGATAAAGGCGAATTAATATCTAGAGTTGCACCAATAGCTAATAGTAAAAATATGAATCAGATCCCTTTTCAGTTTTTCGGCGCTGATGATAATAGCCCTGAGTACTCAAAACTTCCATTGTATGATTTGGCTAACGTTAACTTAGGTCACTTTGTTTTAGATTGTGACAACCGAGATAACTTACATTTTCATGGTCAAGGTATGACAGTTGTGTCTACTGATATGAGTAAAGAAGAGTTCGACGAGATGAACCCTAACGGTTTGGATGTTGGTGCTCGTGGTATGAATATGCTTGATGCTGCTGGCAAAGTTGAGATTATGCAGATAGCAGCAACAGGCGCAATAGCCACTGAAATGCTACGTGATGAAGATAGAATGGTAATGTCAGGCGCTCAGCTTGTTACTGATAACTCAGCCAATGAAACACTAGGCGCTAAACGTATCGATGCCAATGCGTCAATGTCAGCGTTAAAGCGCATCTCATATAATATTAGTGATGGATTTAAGCAGTTGTTCGTGTGGACTTCTCTATTCATTGGTGAAACTGGCGAATCTACTTATAAGCTAAACTCTGATTTTATTACTGACGACTTGACGCCTGAAATGATTAACGCTCACATAGCATTAGTTCAAGGTAATATCTTGCCAGCTATCACCCTTAATGAAACGGCACGTAAGGCACAGTTAACTGATTTATCTAATGAGGATTTAAAGAAAGAATTAGCTAATCAAAACTTACTTACAGGCGGTGGACCTGAAGAGATGGCGGCGCTACAGGCTCAACTAGATGACGCACTAGAAAAACTATCAGCAAGAGATAGTGAATAATGCCAGTAGAGAAGCTAACAACGATATACTCTCAGCACACTATCTATCTACAGAGATTGGGTGCTACTGAGGGGATCAAGGTAATTCCATATCTTGAGTCTATTGAGAATGATGTTGTAGCTATCCTTAATAAATACCGTAAGCGTAAAGTTACAATAGCATTGCAGATGGATATACAAAAGCAAATAGGCGAGGCAACACGTAAACACTTGCAAGACTATACTTCACAGCTTAAGGTTGAAAATAGAGCTTTAGGGGCTTATGAGGGTGAGTTTGCAGCAAGTACATTAAATGGCATTGTTGAGGCTGATGATTTTAAGGCTACTGTACCAAGTGCGGCGGCTGTCAATAGTGTAGCAACAATTACACCTATTAAATTATCGGCAAATAGTTACACCTCTTATTCGTCTATGATGAAAAACTATTGGGGCAAGTGGTCGGATGAAATACACGGAGTTGTGCAAGCTGGTTTTCTTGAAGGCTCAACCATTCCAGAAATAACAAACGCCATAACAGCACAGATGGATTTATCAAAGTCAGGCACAACCAAGAGCGTATTGGATAGGGCTAGACGATCAGCTAAGCAATTGGCAATCACTGGCACTAATCATTACGCTAACACTGCCAGAATAGCATTCGTTGATCAAAATGATGATATACTTAAGGGGTATAGATTTTTAGCGGTTAATGACTCCCGTACATCGAGAACATGCGCGAGGCTTGACCAAACAACTTATTCAAAAGATGACCCTAAATTAAGTAGTGTTACGCCGCCTTTGCATCCTAATTGCAGAAGCGCTTTAACATTTGATGTTGATGATAGATTTAAATTAGATACTGGTGATACTAAGAAAGCATCAAGCTTTAATGTAGATGGTAAACGTGATCCAAAACCTATTGATAGTGATTCTATTTATTATGAGAATCTTAAAAAGCTAAGTGCTCGCGACCAGGATGCAGCAATTGGGCCAACACTAGGCAAAGCATTACGACAAATGGACGCTAAGAAGTTTGCTAAAATGACAGGGGATAGTATGAACAACCCGTTAACCATTAAGCAAATGAAAGAAAAGAATAACGAATTAGGTCGAATACTTCGATCGCAATAACGAGTCTGTGACTCACAAAAACCCTTGGAGGGTAGAAAAATGACTGAAGAAGAAATCAAAGCAATGCAAGATAAAATCGCTGAACTAACTGAAGCTAACGATAAAATTACAAAGAACCGTGATGATATTCTAGGTGAAAAACGAAGCGTGCAATCTGCCGCTGCTGAAAAAGACGAGGCTATCAAGTTGCTTGCAGAAGAAAAACTCAAGCTTGCTGGTGATATGGACGGACTAAAATCGCTCTACGCTAAAAACAATGCAGAGTCAGTCGCTAAGCTCCAAGAGGCGCTAGATAGAGAGCGTGCAACGAATCAAAAGGCAGATTACGAGCAAGAATATAACTCGAATGTGGATATGTTTCATGACTCACATAAGAGCGCTGGTAAAGCCATGTTGTCAAATGCACTAAAAATTAGTTATAATGACCAAGGCGAGAAGATAACCTCTTATCAACATGAAGGTAATGAGGTAGCAAAGACCGCCGAAGAATTCAAAAGCTTTGCAGCGCAGAGTAATGATTACAAGCAATATTTAAAAGGTGTTGATTCGTCAGGGGCGGACACAGCGCAGTCAAGGAGTGGTGCTTCTATGACAAATAAACCATATAGCGAAATGACTCTTCAAGAGCGCGCTAAACGTAACACTAAATAGAAGGTACATCACATGGCTTTAGGCGATTTTCAAGTATTTAACAGTAGCGCGTATAACGCTTTTATTAACACCTTTCAACAGGAAGTTAACTTATTTAACGCTGCAACACGTAACGCATTAATGCTTACATCAGTTGCTTTTATGGGTGACAAGAACGAACTGGCGGCATTTGAAAGCATTGCTTCATTAGTTGGTAATCGTGACCCATCAGCAACAGGTGCTAACTCAGAGCATGCTTTAGCTGAGTTGTTAAAGATTGATATTAAAGTTGGTTGGGGTATTCCTAATATCTCTTATACTAACGCTTCATTCGATTGGACTCAGCGCGACCCATCAGAAGCAGGTACATTGTTCGGTGAAGAAGTTGCAAAGGGTGCAATGGCTTACATGCTTAACTCTGCATTAACAGCATATGTTGCTTCGGTTGATTCTGGAGACGTTACTTATGACGGAACTGCTGCTAAAGCATCTCTCGATAGTTTAAATTTAGGAGCTGGTAAGTTTGGCGATCGCCAAGCTGATATTGCTGCTTGGGTAATGCACTCTAAATCAGTTAATGACATTTACGGTCAAGCATTAGCTAATAGTAATCAGTTATTTACTTTCGGTACTATTCGAGTGGTTGAGGATGGCTTTGGTCGCCCGTTGATTATGACTGATTCTGACGCATTGCATTTTGATAATGCGGGCACTGAAAACTATTACCAATGTGGTATCGTTTCTGGTGGCGTCTCAGTTCAAGACCAAGGCGACTACAGAAACTACACCGTTACCGATATTGCTCCAGTTAACCCTAAAGAGCTATTAACTGCGACAGGTTCGTTTGGCTTGGGCATTAAAGGTTATACTTTTAACCCTGCAATCGTACAGCCTGATGATGCAGACTTAGCACTTATCACTAACTGGGTTCGAGTTGGGGGTTTTAAAGATGGCGCTGGTGTTCGAGTAGTTACTTTATAGTGCTTTGTTTAAAGGTTGATATTGATGGGGTTGTTACTGATATAACCCCGCAGACCTTTAGATATTACACCTTTGGCAATGCAAAGGTTATCAGTGGCGAAAAATATTACATTGATAAGGCTGTAAGTCTTGGCGCGATAAAGCCAAAGCCTAAAAAGAAAGACTAATAAAAAGCCTCGCTAATCACGGGGCTTTTTTTATACCTCGCATAAAGTTATAATAGCCACAGGGTTGAGGGACCCTAGACTAGCTAGTCGCACACTCCCTCTGAAACTTCCCTCGTTTTATGATTCCCTCACATTTTAATTAATTGAGGGCTAATCATGTCTATGAATGAAATACTCGCTCGAATTGTAATTGCATCAGGCGGCACTGTCACAAATCCAAATAATAGAAATCAACTCTTACAAGACTGGCTTAACGCTAGCTAAGGATAAATAATGAGCATTAGAAATGAACTGCTTGAAGATATATATACTGAGCTTTTAAATAAACCTTACTACACTGAAGAGTTTAGATTTGTAGACCTGACAACTCAAACTGGCGGTGGGCTAAATGTTGTCGTACCCGTCACTCTAGGCGTTGGTGGCACATCACCTAACGGGCTTTTAACTGGCTCAGGGGCAGTAATCACAATTAATAAAACTGGCCCGTATATGATAAAACAAAACTTTCAGGTGTCGAGGAATTCAAACCCAGGCAATACAGAGTTTTTCTTTCAGGCTCAAGTGTCAACAGATAACGGGGCAACATGGGATAGTATAGGTAATGCGGCAAATAGGCGTATAACTAACACTTCCACTATCAGCTTATTCTTTGATGTTGCGCCTTTGTTTGTTACTGCTGGAACTCAGTTTCGCAATGTATGGGCTAAAAGTTCAGTAGGTGGAGATCCAAACGATCCAACAACAGGAGTTGCAGAGGGGGTATTAATTCACACTAGACCAAGCGCAACACTAGTGGCGGCAGGATTTCAAGATGGCCCTAGCGCCATAGCTGTATTGTATAGACTAGAGGGTTACAATTACGTTTAAATTAAAGCCCCTTTCGTTAGTTAGGGGCTATTCTCAGTTTATTTTTAATTTTCTTTAATCGTGATATAATCGGCTTATTAAATAAATAGGGCTTCACAATGTCGCAAAACCTCGTAATTGCAAACAAAGACAACTTAGTCGTTTATGTATTCGGAGGCATAGACTTAACACTCGCAACTGATATTAAGGTGCAGTTCGGTGGTGAGTCTTACACTCTTGTTACAGATCCTTTAATTGTTATCGTGTCATCAGCTACAGAATTATCATTAAATCTATCAGCAACAGCAGAGGTAGGCAAAGTATTCTCAACTGTTACTTATTTCGATGGTACTAGTGTATTAGGCACAGATATAACCTCGCGTGAACTTGGTAATGCAGATCAAATCGTTGTAGCTATCGGTACTCAGTTAATTATCGAAGACGGCACTGTGGTAGCTGATGCGAATTCATGGGTAACTGATGAAGAATACAAAGCCTATGCAAAACTTAAGGGTTATTCTATACCAGCTACTCAGCCAGATAGAGAAGCCAATCTAGCTAATGCCTATGACTTTATCAACTTTACCTATGAAGATAGACTACAGGGCTGGAGAGTTACACCACAGACACAAACTGGCTGTATGCCTCGCACTAATATTTATGCTTATGATGTATTGGTAGATAGTACATCAATACCACAAGACTTTAAAAACGCTCAAATGCTAGCGTCTTTCTCTATCAATGATGGTGTCGATATTAATGCCGTAAAAGATACTGCAAACTTAGCAGGGTTCAGTGTAGGTAGCGGTGCTTATTCAGAGAGTTATCAATCAAACTCAAGCACTCCAACACTCGCACAAATGCCAGCGGTTACTAAGGTGTTAAAGCCTTACACTAAAGCAGGATTAAACGGCGGCGGCTTATACCGTGAAAACATGGGGTTTTTAGGATGAGCACAAAATTAGTGATAGTCGGAAAGAAAGGCCAAGCAATTAATGGTAAAAATGCCTTTATTGAGGTTAACGGTGAGCAATTACATGGGCAATTTACTTTAGATGTTAAGTTTAACCTTGGAGAGGTAGCAACGGCGACAGTATCAATGGTACTTCCTGAAATAGAGTATAGAGATGAGTAGCGCACAAATACAAAAGCGAATTCAAGCAGGGCTAAAGCGAGCGCAAAAGAAAACAGGCTCACCAACTGCTGATAAAGTTTATTTGGTTAATAAGGTTACCATACCAGGTACGCCACTTGCTCCAGGAACAACAACAAGCACTAACGTAGAATTAACTAATGCTATCTTTATTGATTACGATGCTAAGCACTTTGATATTAATATACTCGCTGGGGATAGACGCTTAATATGTGACAATGTGAGTGTGGTTAAGCAAGGCGATACAATTACGCAAGGCACAACAACTTACTATGTCGTTAGTCTTGGAATAGTCGCTCCTACTTCTGATGTATTGGCTTACTTGCCACAACTGAGAGTTAAATAATGCCATTGCTTGGGCGTGAAAAAGTAACCTTTGAATTAAAAGAAGGCATCAAGTCTCGCGTTAACAATAATTTAAAGGGCGTTTACTTTTCTGGCTTGGGCAATATGATTGCTGGGACTCCTGCTGATAAAGGCATACACAGAAACTCATGGTTTTTAACTGTCGGTGTAGCATCAAACTCAACAACAACAAGCGAAAATAAAACTGGAGCAAGTTCGATACGTCAATTAGCTAAAATGCCAGCGGTAGTATTAGGTAAGAAATTGTATTTTACCAATAATGCTCCTGCTATAAGTATCTTAGAATATGGCGGCTTTCCTACTCCAGTTAAACAAGGCTCATACATTAAATCTTCGAAGAGTTATGAGATACTATCTATTAGAGGCTTTAGTAAGCAAGCACCTAACGGCTGGGTTAGAGCTACATTAATTGCTATGCAAAATAAGATAAGGTCGCTATGAGTTACTACGACACAAAACAAGCTTTAATCACTCAGTTAGTTGGCGCGTCAATAACTGGCATAACAAGCGCCGATATAGCTTTTGAAAATAAAGACTTTGACCCTAGCGGTAAATCGATATGGTTATCATGTTATTTTATACCAGCTACTAGTGAGATGATGGGTAAGACTCCAGTATCAAGCAATGAGGATAGAGGGATATTTCAAGTTAGCGTATTTGTTGCATTGAATAACAATGATTACGACAACGCACAATTACAGACTGTAGACTCTATACTATCTTCATTTCAATATAATAGTAGTACAGTGTATAATAGTCAAAAGGTCAGTATTTTAGACTCAACAGTTAACAACGGCACAGAAAACGAATCATGGCTTAAGCGTGATATATCAATTAATTATTTAACATTTAGCACAAGGTAGAAGATTATGTCAGGTGAATTAAACGGCACAAATATAGTGATCGAAAATAGCACAGGGGTTATCGTTGGTCAGATGGAGTCAACATTAACAGTTAACGGAACGCCTATTGATATTAGCAATAAATCATATCAAGATTTTGTTACCTTGATGGATGCTGAATTATCGGGCAAGCAATTGCAATTAGCTGGAACTATTGTTTATAACGATGGCGCCAACTATGCCAAGGTTCGCGCTGACTCATTAACAGGTACGCAGGACACTTATAAACTTATATATGTTTCTGCAAATACTACTGATGAGATGTTTGAAGCAACTATGGTTCCTAACGGGCTTAGTGATGCAATACCGCATGGTGATAAAGTATCTACTAGTATTACATTCTTATCGTCTGGTGTTTACACTCATACTCCAGCGGTTGCGTAATGGAATTTAAACTTTGCTATAAAACTTACCCGTTTAAAATATCTCAAGGAGCTTGTAAAAAGTTCTTTGAGCAAACGGGCTTAGATTTACAAACTGTTTTCTTAACTTATATCTGCAAGTTTCACGACACTAAAGGACTTATCTCTGGCAATAGATTAGTAGAGCTAAGTAATCTTTATTCGCGTGATGTTGCATGTAAAGCCATGTACCACATAATAAAGGAAGAGAAAGAAGGCGTGTCATTAGCTGAGCTTGAAGACTCGACCTTTCGTGTTAGTTGGGTTGCTAGTGATCGAGAGGATGACCTATCTGAACCTTGGCCCTTAGTTATGGTCGGCATAGGCATACAGATAAACGAGTACTTTACTGAGCACTTAAATGTAAAAAAGATAGATACCTCGGCGGAATAAAGAAAGACCTCGAACCTTTTGTTTTTGATTATTGGTATTGGTGGGGGGTCTGCGTAAATGAATTGAATGTCGCACCGTCTGAGGCTTGGAAGCTTGATTTTATAGAAGTTAATAAGTTACTTAAAAAGAAAAATAACGGTGTAGATACTTCTATTATGCTTAATTATGAACGTGTTAAAAATGGAGCATCTAAAGAATGGCTACAGAACCCTTAATCGTTTTACTAGATGCTAAAACTCAAAAGCTAGATGCAAAACTAGCCGCTACTGATAGACGGCTAGATAAACTCGACGACTCAGTTAAAAAGACTGATACCTCATTTGCTCAAATGGGCAAAGCTGCAGTATTTGGGGCAACAATAGCAGCCGCAGCAATAACCACAATGACTAATGCCGCGGTAAACTTTGCCAAGGAATTAGAGGTCGCAGCAAGAAGAGCAAATACAACAGTAGAAGAAATGCAAGCACTCGCCTTTGCTTCTGGCACTGTTGGAATATCCCTTGAAAAACTTGGTGACATATCAAAAGATACTAATGAAAAAATAGGTGAATTTATTGCCACTGGTGGTGGTGGCTTTGTTGACTTTATTGATGTCATGAAAATGTCTAGCGCTGAGGCAAATGTACTTGCTAGAGAATTTCAGAATATGTCAGGACCAGAAGTATTACAGGAAATGGTTCGTCGCATGGACGAGGCTGGTATTTCAAGTAATCAAATGTCTTTTGCCTTAGAGGGTGTAGCAAGTGACACCACCGACTTAATACCATTATTAAAAGATGGTGCAAAAGAATTAAACAATCTAAAAAATGAATTTGAGGGGCTTGGAGTCACACTAAGCCAAGATCAAATAGATAAAATAAAAGATGTTGGTGTTGCATTCTCAAAGCTTGGTGCTGAATTCAGTGCAGGTAATAACGCATTAATAGCAGAGTACTCTGAAGAATTACTAACTGCCGTAGAGGCGTTAAAGGTTATCGGAGCCGCTTCTGCTGATTTGTTTGCTGTTATAGCTAACGGGTGGGGCAATATAATCGAGCTATCGAGGGCGGCATTAACTGACCTTGTTAACGGTACTGATACCTTTGCAAATACGCTAGAAGAAAGAACTTTACTATCACAAGAAAAGATAGATAAATTGCTAGGCAATAATACCAAAGCCTTAGAAATAATCATTACAGGCGGCACTAAAGCGGTAAAATCAGCTACGAAAGAAGAGTCAGCAAGCTTAGACCAAAGGCTTAAAAACTTTAGTAATTACACTAAAGCGGCGGCTGTTGTTAATGCTGGGTTTCTTGAAGATAACAAAGCAATAAAGGCTGGGTTAATTGTTGCTGATACTGCTGCGGCGGTTATGATGCAATTATCTTCTGGTGATCCTTATACAGCATTCGGTCGCGCTGCTCTTGCTGCTGCTATGGGTGCAGTTCAGCTATCAAACGCCTTAAGCTCAACTAAAGGTGGCGGCTCTGTATCTGGTGGTGATAGCGGAGGGTCTTCCAATACTCAAGAGCCACAACAAGACTTTCAGCCCGAGACGTCATCGTTACAACTTAGCGATTCAGATTCTAGCGGCTCACAAGTTACAGCAGTTCCTTTTTCTACTGATTCAGGTGATGAGCTAATGGATGTTATATCTAAACTGCTAAATGAAAGACGAGCAGAGGGGCGCAACTAATGACCATAATTAATAATGTAGCGGAGGCAACTGATAGAGAAGGCTTGTCAATATCAACTACAAACGTTTTACTTAATGTAGTGCCGACAATTACTGACCCTGGGACTAGTGAGGTAGCAGCGAATATTTCAGACCCCGACCACTCATTAAATTATACGTGTGGGACTACTGTTGCAGATTTCTCTGTAAGCTACGGTGCTCAAACAAATATTAGTTATGTTGCTATCTCAGGACATACAGCAGCAACGCCGACACAGGCAACTATTGAGCTATACAACGATACAACTCTAATAGATAGCGTGGTGTTACAAAGAAATAATAACGTAATGTTTACCTTTGCGCCTCAAGCGTTTCAAAACTTAATTATCAAGTTTGTTACGGTGCCTAATAACTATCAAATGACTGTTAGCTTTATCGCGGCTGGTGAGTACTTAACGATAGCAAAAGGACAGCAAGCAGGCTATATGCGTAACTGGTTAACACGACATACCACACAAAGAACATCGAGCACTTTAGAGGTGGGACCTATTTCCTCAACACAAAGAAGCAAGGCATTAAGTGGTATGTTGTCGTTACCTAATGAGTTAGCTATCTTTGCAGAGGGTACGTGGCAAACATTTGTAGACTTTAGCTATGAGCAGCCTTTTTTTATTAAAGAGTTCAAGTCTAAGCCTGAGTCTACTTATCTTTGTTACGATCCTACTCATGGGTTTAAGTCTCACCCACAAACGCCGACACTTGACGTTATAACTTTAAAATTTACAGCTTTTAACGGGTTATTCTAAATGAGTACATTTTTAGCAACTCAAGATATGAGAGTACAACAGCACTTTGAAGTGTTCGAGATTGATTTACCTGTCATAACTGGCGCTTGTACTGTTGGTTCATCTCAAGGCTTCGGGACTCCTTTAACTTGTGATCAAGCGTGGGCGGGTGAATATAAAACTTATTATTTCACTAATGAGAATGCACCTATATTGCCAAGCGTTAACGGCGAACCTATTCACCGTTGTATTACATCAATCAGAGAAACTGCGACAGAATTAAAACCTGGTGACGGGTTATCTGCTAGGGGTTCGTTATCAATAACCTTTACAGACTTTGAAAAACAAGATCCTAATATTACCGCGCCAGGTGTGACTAACGATGTAAAAATGCAAGGTAGTTTTTTTGGTAAATTAGACGCTAGACAGATATTTGAAAACAAAGCGGTAAGGCTTAAGCTTTATCGCATACAGCCTGATGGTAGTGTTGATTTAGTTAACGGCGCTGAAACTCATTACTATATAGCAAATACTTTTAAACTAAACCCTAGTACTGGTAAGTGGTCATTAGCCTGTAAAGATGTGTTGTCATTAGCTAACTTAGATGAGAAAACATGGCCTATAACGACAGGAGGCTTTGTAAGATTAGATGTTGACGAATCAGTTACCTCTATTCCTGTTGATGGCGATACAGATTATTCTAGCGCTTTCGCTGTGCGTGTTGGTGATGAGTTTTTAGAAATAGTTAGTGTTACTGATAACCTAACTCCTACAGCCTCACTAAATGTTACTGCTCGCGGCGGCAATATATTCGCTCCTGTATCAGGAGTACTATTAACAGCAACAGAAAGAACAAGCCATAGCGCGGGTGATGAAGTATTTATATGCGATTTATCTGATGATGAAACTATTGATAGCTTAATAACTAAAATATTAGTTGATAGTGACTTCGATGTCTCTTTAATCCCTGCGGCAGAATGGGCTGCAGAGGTTGCAGAGTGGCATTCAACAGATAAAATAAACACATTGCACAGTGAGTCAGAAGGCGTAGATGATGCGCTAAATAGAATACTTACAGGCTACTTAATGGACTTATGGTTTTCTACTACTGAAAATTTAGCTAAGTTATCCGCTATATCAGTATGGAAACAATCAAGCACAACATTAACTGAAGGCAGAGAGATAAACGCATACTCTATTAATAAAACGCCTAAAGAGTCAATTAGAGCATCGAGAGCCTTAGTTGTTTATGATAAGAGAAACTTAGCTGATAATGATGATGCGCCAAGCTATAAGAAGGCGAGTCAGTTTTCAGACAATGCCTTAATCAGCCCAGCTTTATTTTCTAAGCATAAAGATAAGCAATTTAAAAATAACTTCTTATTAACTAAGGACTCAGCTGATTTATTAACGCAAAGATATGTAAGTAGATTTAAGTTTACACCTTTCGTTCGTGACTTTGTGACAGAGGAAAGGTTTCTAACATTTAAAACGGGTGATGTTGTTGATTTACAAACTACTGTTGATCAAGGTCCAGACGGATTGGCATCAGGAAATATCAGAGCGCAAATAATAAAGATAAATCCAAAGTACGGCAAAGATGGCAGAACCTATAATGTTTCGACTATGACTTATGAAGCGGCATTTAATTCAGGTAGCGAGATTGTTTTAGATTCACCGCTTGGTAGCGTTAATTTATTTATCCTTGCTGGCGCTCCTAGTCAAGATGTAGAGCTAACATTTATCTTTGATGGCACTTACTCTGAAGGCTTAACCGCGATAAGAGCAGGTAGCTTCTCTGTTGGCTCTAAGTTAATACTAATATTAGCTAACGGATTTGACGGACAGGCCAACGGCGGAAACGGTGGTATGGGTGAAAGCATAGAAAAAACTGGCGGCTCTCCTTTGGTTGTTACTGAGCCAGCATCTAACGGATCAAATGGCGGTTTAGTTTATGATGCTCAAGGAATTGATACGGACATATACTTTAGCGGTGCAACTCCTTCTGTCGCTTATCCTGTTGCTGATGGGTATATAAGAGCACCTAGCGGTGGTGATGGTGGATTTTTACATACCTCAACTGTTGGGCCAGATACTTACACTTCAGGTGATGGCGGTAATGCTGGAGATGGTAGAATAGCAGGAACGGGCGGTAACAAAGGAGATAATACAGGCACAGCTTTACCTGGTGTCGCTGGTGTCAATGGTCAAATAGACGGTACTGGCTCAGGCTGGGGATTGGCAGGAAGTGCAAATGATACCGTAGGCGGTTTGGCTGGTAGTGGTGTAATAGATAACGGTGCTACGGTAGTGTTCTTTGGTGATACAGTAGCAAGATACATAAACGGAAATGGTTCACATCCATAAATAAAGGGTAAAAAATGAAAGCATATCATGGCACGGCAGTTTTAAAGTTTGACGATGACGCAACAGGCAATGCTGCAAGTGGCGCACCTGTAACAGTAAGAATAAATAGCTCACAAGCGACAGCAATATTATTTGATGTTGACGATGTAGGAATAGCAAACCCTTTGACAGCTGATTCAAACGGAAACTACTCATTTAAAGCTGCGGATAATATTTACGATATTATAGTAAGTGAAGGCACAGCAAACGAGGTTAAACTAGAAAAGGTTGAGATATTTGATATACCTGCAAGCATGGATTTAATAGGGGATCTATCACAAGCTTATGAGTTTGATACCACCATAGACTTTCAAAAT
>TARA_R110000744_G_scaffold114612_1_pt1 | contig 17726 bp, 22 predicted proteins | sample TARA_R110000744 | Tara Oceans TARA_R110000744 (sample SAMEA4398083) | marine metagenome | biome: Polar Biome; feature: [DCM] deep chlorophyll maximum layer (ENVO:01000326); material: water (ENVO:00002006), including particulate matter (ENVO:01000060) such as... | depth 36 m | reverse complement strand
ATTTGTCTGTAAATTTGGCGTTAGCTATTATGCCGTCGAAGTAGTAGGCACTAGAACTTGCTGAGCCTATAAATGAAACTTTGGGTGACGTTGGTGTTGTATTAGTTATATTTATAACTTCGATTCCATCAGCAAAAACTTTATGTACATCGCCCACTTTTGTTACTTTAGCTTTATGCAGTTTACCATCGTTAAACCCCCCAGCACTAGTAGTTGCCGTGATAAACCACTGACCGCCATCACCTATTAGTAATTGTAGGCTACCATTAGCCACTCTGAATTTTAAATACAACTCATCACCGCAAAGTGTGTTTTCCCCTCCTGTTGATGTTGTACTAAATTCAGCTTCGATTTCAAAATCACCGGCAAATGTAATGGGCACTGCCATTTCATAATATGAATTTAATACGGGGTCGAGGTTTACAAAATACTTCTTTACTAATTTCCTAAAATAGTATTTTACAGAAGAAACCTTTAACATACTACGAAGTGTTTGTTTTAGGGGTAGTATTATTGCCATATTAAACTACCGCTACGGCAACAGTCGGTCTTGAAACATCAATATCTCTAATATATACTTCTTCTCCAGCCCCTAGCTGTATTTGCATCCCTACGTCCTCTGCTGCTAATAGTACTCCCAGGTCTCCTGCTACAGGTGCGGTTGCTCCTATGAATAGCTCCAAACTAGTAGAGCCCCGATTCTGTATAAACAGAGTAGACGCTGCAGGGATTTCAGCCCATTTTACGAAAGTATCTGTTGTGTTTTTTGTAATTGTTGGCATTGTATAATTCTCCTTTAATATTTAAACGCGTAAAAAGCCTATTGCTAGTTTTAACAATAGGCTTTTTTAAATAAGAGTAAACTCTTTAGTCATACATCCCATATAACGCATGATCCATTTACACCACAAGGCTACCAACCTTATACTAGCCGAACCAACTCTAGACCTCCCATGGATTTGGGCGTTGCTTTTGGTACTGGTTCTGGTGAGATGTATGCTAAAAAGTTTTCAGTAAAAAGTATGCTGACCTCCCATCAGCACGCTAGTTATTTTAAACCCGACTAGTAAGGGTTGGAAGAATCACACTACCTGTATCAGTTAATCTTTAATTGCGCTGACTGGCAATCCATGCTCTTGGTTAGTTTTTTTCAGTCATAACGACAAGGAATGTAGCAAATCCTTACTCTACCGTATTACTTCGTTTAATAACCCTGCCCCCGGTAATAACTCGGGGTCTGCTATATGTCGCAGACTCGGGAGCTGCTTGATTAAGTGAAAAACCTAAGCAGCTTAGAAACCATGTAATTTGTCAAATATCTAAAACTATTATAGCAATAATCTTATTACAAAGCAAGAGATTTTTAAAATAATTTACCATCTTCGCCAAGGGTGTCTGCCTATATATGTTAACTTGTAATTACTTCTGACATTTCTTTGATAGTCAGCTTAGACCAATCTACACTGCTAGCAATTTTTTGTAGCTCAGCTATGTATGGAGCTTTTAACCTGCTGTCTGGTAAGACTAGCTTAGGAAACTCAGTTATTAATAGTAGTTTTTGAATATCTTTAAGCAACAACTTATCAATACCCTTAATCTTACATTTTTCAATCAAGCTAGCTTTGGTAACTCTAGGGGGCTTGACTTCTATAACTAGAGGGCCGAGTACCTCAATTTGCTCATTGTAATAACTATTGCTCATCCAAGGCGGCTCTGGTCGATTTTTGAAGGTCAACATGCGAGCTTTGTCACGCATATAATATAATCGGTAAGAGTCAACAAGGGAGTAGCCTGTTTTGATTGTGGTGCAGTTAGGTGGCGCTGAGCTACCCACAGGCATATTTGGTATGACTCTAGGGACGGTAGCTAGTACTGCGGTAGACTTGTGTATTTTACCATATCTATAGGTGTACTCTGCTCCAACAGCTATAGCTAGGTCGTATAGCCAAGTATAGTTGTCAGAATGGGCGCGTGCCCACACAGCACAGGGGTGATTTTTGTGTGTTTCCTTGTAAGGAGCGTCTAATCCATAAGGTATTAGCACAGCACTAATTAATTGTGCATACTCGATAGGCATTTTAACAATATGCTTGTCACAGTGATACTCTGCACATTTTTGTATGTCATTATCTAATAAAAATATATTCATTACTTACTTATTCCTTTTCTTAATTTCTGAAACTATTATAACAATAAATAAGTAATTTAGCAACTAATTTTTAACATAAAAAAAGGGTTATACTAATTAAGTATAACCCTTAGAGTTTGGTACAGAGGTGCGGATTCGAACCGACTATTATTACCTAACCACCTAAGCGACGCCTTGGCTTAGTATTTGTGTTCGTCTGCTTTAAAGTATTTTCTTTCGTTCACAACTGATGCCTAGATTTACAGAGTTGATATACTCGTAAATCCAATCTTCAGGATCTTCTTCATCATCAGGGACTTCTACTACTAGATAGTCGTCTGACATAAAAGAGTACTCTTCATAATTATACTCTTCTGAAAGGATTGTAGTCCCGTCAGCCCATACATTGTAGTCCGTAGTGGAGTTATCCATTGAACCTCTGTAATAGCTGAAAGATCTTTGCACGACCAGTAATAATTTTCATGCGATTTGCGTTGTTCTTTTGATTTGTACGCCAATGCTGAAGATCACCCATTAGAGTGTGCATTGCCATATTTTGGTCGAACTGAGCTTGCTGATTTGCTTTTAGTTGGTCTTGAACTGTCATTTTTTAATCTCTCTCTAATTAATTTACGTATTTTCACATAAAAAAGTATTCTACCTATATTTCGTAGCATAAGTGTAATCTCCTTTTCCTAATTTCTGAAACTATTATATCAAAGTATTAGATAATTGGCAAATGAATATTTAAACTAAATTATTAGGGCTAATTAATTAATTTATATAGTTGTTTGGTTAAGGCGTCAATGTTTGACAACCTGAGATGTGTAATAATTCTTTGTAGAACTGATTCATCCGCTAAGTCTAGTAAGTCTGTGCATCCTAGGGATATAGCCCTAAGTATACCAGTCTTATCTAATTTGTCAGCCAACATTACCATAGGTATATCAGTTTTGTCACGCAAACACTCACACAGTTTAAAGTCCGGCCCTAGGACAATAAGCTGGGGTTTGTGTTCTATAGCAAAGTCCAAAGCTAAGGCAGAAGTGGCGTACACAACTTCGTACCCTCTACTGACTAGCCCTTGAGAAATTTGCTCCCACTCCTTATCTATTACCATTATTTTGTTGTTGGTCATTCGATAAACTCCTTATAGCGGTCTGAACAGCCATATCCTTAGTCAGGTTGAAGATTTGATCGTTAAGAGTTCTTAGTAGCGCTTTAATTTCCTGTTGATCTTCTTTATAAGGTTCTAAGGCTTCTCTAATCGCTTCTCGTACTTGTATCTCTGTAACATACTTAGCACGTGCTTCTACGACTTCCTTCTCTAGAGAGGAGATAGCTTCGTCTCTTTCTTTATTTTGAATGTCTTGAGTTTTCTTACTATACCACATAACTCCAACTAATAGTAGCCATGCTTTGTTTAGTAGGTACGTGACTGTTATAGTTTCCGCAGCCATTAGTGATTACTCCTTCCGAATAAATAAACTGCATAATAAGCTATAGTAGCCTTTACTCTGCCCAAGCCAAATGCTATCGCTGTTCTTTTAAACGCTAGGTCTGACCACTTTTTAGTTCTAATTCCCACAATATATAAATAATCATGTAATATAGATGCCTCAAATAGTCTGCCTGCAGGGGACATTACTGCCCAAAAAATACGAGGAACATTAGCCCCGTTACTGATAAATCCCTTTGGTACTAGACCGAAGGGGGTTTCCCAATCTTCCAGAAGCTTCCACTTCCTATGAGATATTTTTGTTACTTTGAGTTGAGAGTACTGCATAATCTTCCTTGTTACATAGTTTAACTTTATGGTGTACATCAATTATACTAGGGTAAGACATCCATGTCAACCTTTTATTTCTAAATAGACATATCGGCTTTGATCGTGCCATGACTTTCGTAGCCTTCCAACTTGAAGCTATGGACGGAAGCATTTTGTACTTCTGATAGATTAGTGAAATCAGGCATCACTAGGGTAGGTAACGCGAGTGGCGTCCTGCTAATGTATTCTGCACACTGGTCTACATGATTGTTGTAGATGTGTGTATCTCCTCCCACGAATATGAGCTTACCTACTTTTAGGTTGGTGAGCTTTGCAATGATATGAGTGAATAGAGCGTAGCTAGCAATGTTAAAGGGTAAACCTAGGAAACTATCTACAGAACGCTGATACCATTGCATATCTAAAGTACCATTCTTACCCACGTTTGCCTGTATAACTATCCCATGGCAAGGAGGTAGAGCCATATCTTTAATATCGCTTGGATTCCATAAAGTTATTAAATGTCTCCTTGAGGTTGGGTCGGTTTTAATGCCTTCAATAAATTTACCCAACTGATTCTCGTGATGGAACTGTTTACCGTATACTGGTCCGAGTTCGCCACCAGAGTAGCCAAGAGCTTTACCTTGATTTTCATAGTTAGCATCCCAAATAGTAAACTTGTATGTGTCCGGTCCGTGTAGTATCTCCCGCAGTTCATGAACGTTGGTAGAGCCTCTCAAGAACCATAGTAGTTCGGAAACTACAGACTTCCATGCTAAACGTTTACACGTAGTAGCAGGAAAACCCTTAGATAAGTCCCACTCTAGCCGAGTACCAAAAACAGAGGTAGTACCTGTACCAGTACGATCCCCCCTGCTTTCTCCTTCCAATAAAACATTATGTATTAATGTCTTAAGATTGTGCATAAAATCTCCTGATGGTGCATTTTGCTGTATCTAATAAAATATCACACTGTAAGCTTTCTAAGTAAGCTATTACCTCTACTGCAACTTTAACATCTGCTTTATTATTTGATTTTATAGTAGTATGGAATATTTCATCACAAGCCTCTAAGGCCTCAACAGTTATAAGAGTAGCTCCACCTATTAAGAATATCTCTTTATCCCCAGTCAACCCCTCTAGCTCTAGTAACTCCTCAATATGGTTATCAGGTTCTAGACACTGAGTAGCCTCTATGTCTATAGAAGAAATAACGATAGGGATTCTATAAGGCAGTTGTGGTAAACAATTCCACGTGTGTCTACCCATAACTATAATGTGGTTTGAGGTTTTTAGTTTGAAGAAGTTTAGATCCTCAGCTACTTTAGCCCAGGGCAATCTACCCTTGTAGCCGAAACCTCCTGAGAGGTCGGTTGCGAATATTGCTTTCATAGAAAATCTCCTTTAAGTCTATCTAACATAGCATCAATTGTCTCTTTAGAAGATGATTGAATTGAGTTCAACAAATATGAGGTAAGCTGTAGCTCTTGAGCAGCAACCTGTACTTTACTAGAATCTAAACAACTATCCATGAAAGGATAAGGAGTTTTGGCTGGTGCGTCTAAAGCTTTTAAACCTAAGTTATTAGCAATAGGCTTGGCTAAGAAGTCAATATAGTCATTACTTAATTTCTCATTAATACCAATACACTGACGTCCCTCACTAAACAAGTAAGCGTTCCATTCTTTTTCTTCTCTTACTACGTCATCAAACAACTGCTGCATCTGAGGTAACATAACCTTTAGCTCTTTTGCTTGAATCTTTAAAATCTCTTTACCACCCCTAGCATGTAGTAATTCATCTCGACAGATTAAAGTAACGTTCTGAGAGATTCCTTGAAATACACCAGTCTCTGCTATACCGAAGGTAATAGCGAATGAGTTCATAAAGTTGATTGACTCTAGTAAGTATAGAGCAACGATTGACAAGTAAACAGCTTCTTTCTTTTCTGATTCAGGAGCATTCTGGTCAAGGTTAGCAACTCTGTTAAAAGCATTAGTAATACTAGTAGCACGTTGAATTACTTGTTTATTCTCATAACCATCCCGTAAGCCTTGTAGTGGGTTTACGAAAGTCTGCTTGATAATGTGGTTGTAGGTTTTATTGTGAATTGTCTCAAATAACGCAACAGCATTATAGTAAGCTTCTAAGTCACTATTAGTAACAAACTCCATAAGTAAACCTGTTATAGCTCTACTAGCAACAGAATCTACTAAAGTCTGCCAAAGTAGATTTAATACCATTAAGTCTACTATAGGGCGGTCTACGTTTAACATATCCTGTCTATCTTGTGTAAGATCTATTTCAAACTCATTCCAAATCTGGGACATTTGAGTCTGATATAGCTCGTCTAGGATAGGATAAGGAGAGGTAATGCTATCTGCAAAACCTAACTGTTCTCCGAAGAATAATGGGTAGATGCCTGTCTCATGTCCTGTGTTATTAGCATTGAACACTGTTTTTGGTTTGTTTGCTACGTTTTCTATTGTTCCTGTTTGAGTAGCAAGGTAGATAACTAAATCATCATACCCGCCAACATAATGCTCATCATCTACTATCTGGGGAACAGTAGTAGCTTCTGGAAACTTACTGTTTATTAAATCCTTATCTACTACTTGGTAGTCATAAGGAATACCTCGCATTTTAAGAGTTTCCACAGCTTTATCGCAATATGGGCAGTTAGGGTTATTCGTGTAAATTGTAATCATAGTTTGCAACCTCCGCCCTCACAGGACTCTTCTTGTTCTACTTCACCTTTGGTGTCTAAGTAGTTATTATAGTATGCTGTCTTAACACCTCTATAAGATTGTGTTAAAAACCACTCAATGTTATCGACTTCTTGTACTTTTCTGTTTGGTAGCACAGTGAAATCTTCAAAGTAATCGGCAGATATAGCTTGGTCTGTATACGACTGTATAGCTGCGTAGTATGGTATAAGATCTGCTTCCCAAGCTGTTAGCTTATCTGGTGTGAAATACTCACTTATAAACTGTACTTTACCTTTCCTAGCTTTCTTATAAACTACACGAGAACGACTCGGGTATACACCATTTGTAGCATTTGAGAATACTGCACTACTTTCGGTAGGCATATGTGCTACTAGTACTGAATGCTTTCTTGGTAAACCACGAATACTTTCCCAATCCATTGTAGGTTCACGGGTACTACTCATAGTATCTATTGGAAGCCATTCATCTTTGATTCCTGTTACATGAATACCATCTTCTTTAGCCATTTTAATACTTGCTTTGTATAAAGCAAACATATGTAATTCTGCTGTATGTTCTACCATTTCTAGTGACTCGGGGCTACCATCGTAATCTAGTCCTGCTTTATATAACTTTGAGGCTAATCCTGTGATTCCAATACCTATTGAACGTCTGCGTAGTAATGATTCTCGCATACTAGCATTCATCATAGGTGCTTTGTCTATCATCTTATCTACGGTTCGTAGCGCACGTTCATAAAAAGCAAACAGCTCATGATCTTCAATATTAGCAACATTTGCGGCTGCTAATGAACAGAACGCAGTCTCACCCTCAGAAGTAGGGTTGAGTAAATCAGCCATATCTGGATAAGGTTTAGTTGGTAAAGCGATCTCTAGGCATAAATTAGATTGATGAATAGGGTCAATAAATGGTGTATGTCTATTAGTAGTTGTTAGGTTTATACAGTACATGCGACCTGTCTCACCTCTTGAACCGCCGAAAGACTTAACAATATCCATAGCTTTTACTTTGGTATGTGGAACATTACTCTTTAAAGCTGCTCTTACATAATCTTCATAGTTTTCGCTGTGGAAGTTATCGTGTACTTCTGGTGCCCAGTATTTACTGAACAAGTACCAATCTTCGTCAAGTAAAACAGCCTTAGCAAATGCGTCATTATAAGCAAAGTTATAATCTATCTTATCAACACGAGTAGCTAAACTACACTTTTGTGTTTTCCATAGTAGCATTTCAATAAGGTCAGGGTCAATACACTTAAATGTCATAGTAGCTGAACCACCACGAGTTATCTGAGTATACTTCTTAACAGCAGCTTCAATAGCTTTATATAATGGTTGCTTTCCTAGGTGAGTTACTTCTCCACCACGTACAGGATCGCCTTTAGACCTAGTGTCTAGAGTAATACCAATGCCAGCTTTCTTACTTGTCATCTGTGAAGCAATATATTCTGCAACGTCTACAGACTCAGTGTTATCGCCACTTTCCATTAGGCAGCATGATATACTGTTAAAGTTACCATTACGACAACCGTTTAACGCAGGGGTTGGTAGGTTTAGTTTAGCAACTATTAAGTCTTTAGCAACATTAAAAGCTAAATCAGTAACACCGTGGTATGCAATAGCAATAGCTAGACAACCAATGGCAGGAGTTTCTACAGCTTCGCCATCTACTCGTAAAGAGTACTTATCTGACCACTGTTTGACTGTCCAGAACTCTAAGTCAAATGCTTCTAATTCAATTAACCATTCGTTAACAGTATCTTGATATAACTTTTCATCTTGTAGCCATTCGCCCTTCCAAAGACCTTTAGTTTCCATAATATCTAGGACTTCGTGGAAAGATGCTGTTTGTGGCTTGTATAAGCCTAATAATTTCTCTTGGTTTTTGTAAATTGAGGCTAACTCAAGTTTACTAGCCACACGGCTATATTCCATCTCTTCTTTATCCAAACACACTTTAATCATAGTTTGGTGTATTTCTTCAGTTGTTACACGCTCTGGTAGACGTGACAAGGTTTCTGTTAATATGGTATACTCCATACCAATGCGGGTAGAAATATCTTTGATTTCTCGAACACCCCAAATTACCCAGTTACGAACCTTACTTGTATCAAACGATACTACATTACCATCTTTCTTAATTACTAACACTTATACTTTCTCCTATTTATTTATTAAGTATATTATACTAAATCTTTTGCCTTTTGTCAATTAGTTTTTTAGGCAAGAAAGCCCAAGCTATTACAGCTCGGGCTTCATGTTCTATACGCCTGCTTCCTCGAAAATTTGTCCGAATAGTTTACATTCCTCACTACGTACACAATGTTCTTCCCAAGAATCGAAATCTACGAACTTTATAGGTAAGTAGTACTCTGCTCCTAGATCCATTAGCTGTTGTAGTCCTGAGGCTTCTTTAATTGAGGTCTGTCTTACATCACCATCAATTACCACTTTACTATCTATTCCAACACGCAATAATAAAGTTTTTAGTACCGGCCATTGTATATCTTCAGATTCATCACAAATCAAAAACATATTGTTTAATGTCCTGCCCTTGATCATCTCTAAGGGTAAAAACTCTATCTTACCATTAGCTACGTAGGCATCAAAGTGCCCATTTCCCAATCTAGCCTTTAAAGTTTCTATGATAGGGGCTAACCAAGGTGCTAATTTCTCTTCTAGAGTACCAGGAAGTAATCCTATACTCTGTGTCCCTTCCATTGCATTAGGTCGGGCTATTACAATCTTCTCTATGGCACTGGAGCGGTCTACCAACATATCAGCAGCCAAGATGGATGCAATGTATGATTTACCAGAACCTGCGACACCAGTAGAACACACTATTTTGTGGTTGCGTACTGCATTGATATATTCTTCTTGTTTCTTGTTCTTTGGGACTAAAGCTGGCTTGTTCCAGATCTGCAAGTCTTCCGCTCTTTTATTACTATGAACGACTTCAAACTTCTTATGATTTTTCCTGGACTTCTCTTTTCTTTGGCTTCTAGACATTTAATATCCTTTAATAGTGGTCTGTTTTAAACAACTGTAATATTTCTTATGATTGAGGAACTATTATACAGGTATTTAAGCCTTCTGTCAAGTGATTTTTTATAAGGGCCTACGGTAATAGGAGTTAAGCGCACGAGGGGTGGCGCCTCCGCCCAAATAACCTAATAAAGTACTTGTTAAAACGCTTTAACTTTGCTATAATAGTTCTTAGTTAATAAAAGGACTTACGTGTTGATAAAAAGTTTAAAAAACTTCTTGACTTTTTGTCAGATTACATATATAATAGTTTCTTAGTTAGATTACTTAGGTAGTCTTTTTTTATTATACCATATATTTCATACCAGACGGACATAAAGGGCGTCACAAGGGATACACTAATTAATCAGGGGTGTATTAAGCGTATGGATGAACTCAAATGGCAGATACTTAGATGGTTTGTGAACCATCCACTGAAGAAATTAATGAGAGTAATTACTCAGAAATAGTATTCAGTAAACCTAGCTCCCGTTGGCGGGGGGTTTATCAGGGGGTCTCTTTAAGGGAGATAAGCTCAGAGGGTTGGCATTTTTAATGTTTTAGGCGGCACTGTTGATGTTAGAAGCGATTTAGTGGTAACTACGATGCACGCGGGGACGTTTGAGGAGAAACGACAATGATAAACTATAAATATGAATATGTAATTCCAGTTAAAGATGCCGAAGGTAACTTTGCAGGACTACGAATAGAAGAAAGCTATATCAATCAATCCAGTATTGAGATAGATTGCTTACTAGCACTTACTCCAACCTTAGTTATTGAGGATAGAGTTGATGTGCTTTTAGGTTCTCCACCTTTTGACTGGGATGATGAAGAGTGTTGTTTAATACAGGATTCTAAATCTCTGATCAGGCTAAAATGCGATTACTCCACCTCGGTGCTGAGTATAGCTATTGGAGCACTTAAGTCAGAAGGTCTAGTACTAATACTACTAGATACTCTCACAGTGATGTGTGATTGGGAAGTACACCCCGAGAATGGGGAAGAACCTTACATTTTAATTCAACCTATGAGGTTATAATGAGTATTTGCGTCTTACACGCTACGGACTATAATGACGTAGCTAAGAATGGAGACTACTTTAGAGTAAGTAGGGATAATACCTTTCTTACTAAAAGAATATCCACTAATGGTAGCAAGAAACCTGCAAACTTTCCTAAAAGATTCAGGTTAGGAGAATGCCATCGTCCGAAGGATCTTGAATCCTTACTACCAATCCTTGAGGGGCTTGGTAATGATCCTCATGCCCTAATTATAAGGCAGGAGTTTACGGATGCTAAAATAGGACGTACAGTAGAAAGAAAATCTAAAAATGTCTTTAATGTTAAGAGTCGTATAATTGCTCTTGATATAGATGAACTAGACTTGCCTATGCATATAGAATCTACTGATATAAAGGGACAGGGCGACTACGTCTGTAACCTTTTGAATAAATGTAACCCCGAGATGTTTCCAGATGATATGGGCTTTATTGCTCAAGGTTCGTCTAGTGCGGGATTAACTAAATCTATAAAACTTCATCTATGGTTATGCAACTATGATGGAGTAGATCAACCACAACTGCGAAACCTGTTCTATAATATTAATAATATCTTTAGAAGCAGATTCAAAGTAATGACTAGCCTAGTAGATACTGCTCTGTACCACGATGTACAGGCTCACTACACAGCATACCCTATTTTTGAAGATTCTACACAAGACCCCTTGAAAGAGGATAGGACTGTGTACAGTTATGGAAATAAGTGTTATGTTCCTGCTAGTTATAGCCCTTACGTAAAACCAATAGCTACTACTGAAATGGAAAGAAGTTCTTATATAAATGCTATCACTGGAGGTATCGAACCCTCAGCAGCACTAGAGCGTGTAATGTACGTCCTTGAAACTTGGGACAGTGCGAGACGTGGTTTCCGAAGTAAAGTACAGGCGTTATATCACTCAGGATTACAAGATCAGTTTTGTATGAAAACACTTGATGCGTATGTTACTCCTATCATAGAGAGAATACGTCCCGGTGAAGCAGCGAACTATATAGCACAAGGTAAGACTAGTGCTGTTAATAATATCAAAGCGTGTTCCACACGTGAGTTGCCACATAAATGTAAAGGGTTAAACCTTGAAACGTTAAGTGGTGGTGATAAAGATAAATTCTTAGATTTTGATAAAATAACTCCAAGTGATACTGTAACGTTCCTTAAGGCGACTCTAGGGACGGGTAAAACGCACACAATAGCTCAATGGTTGAAGGGTGGTCAAATTACTGGGAAGTTCTTAGCTCTGACAGATACGTCAGCACTAGTTACTTCTAATGCTACTCGCTTTGAAGCGGGTGACTTTCGCCTACCTAAGGCTCGCTTAGACTTTGCTACTGGCAAGTCAGATAGATTATCAGGTACTCTGCACTCTTTGTTAAAGATAAAGGAGTTTACTAATAGTTTTGACTTTTTATTCATAGATGAGGCTGATTCACTTATAAATAACTTATTGTTTGCGTCTATAATCTCTGAAGAGAATAAAGCGCAGATTGTAGAGATTCTAAGTGATCTACTAAAGAATACGGATAGAGTAATCATCAGTGATGGTGATATAAGCGAAGAAACAGTTAATTGTTATATAGATTTAATGGAGGGTCGTAGAGACCTATGCCGAGTTAATCATCAACGTAAAAATCTTCAAGGTGTACAATCTTATAAACATACAACAGAGGCTTCTTTATGGGGTGCTTTACAGGGTCATCTAGAACTAGGAGATAAATGTCTTTTAGTTTCTGATGCTTCACCTAAAGAACTTAATGAATATGTCACTACTTTTGATAGGTTATGTCCTACTAAGAAAGTTCTGGTTGCTCACTCAGCAGCTAAGAATGATGAATGTATGAGAGATGTAATTGATAATACTACTAAAGCCCTTAATCGGAGAGAGGTAGATGCTTTACTTTGTAGTCCTAGTATAACTAACGGTGTTGATTTTAATTACTTCGATGCAGTATTTGTTCTTACTAAGACGGAGAATCACACACCAAACATGCGCTTTCAAGCTATGATGCGAGAAAGAGAACCATCTATAATACACTACTATTTCCGAAATATGAAAACGTACTGTACAGGTTATAATGGTTTGACCTTAGATACTGGCTTTATGGCTAAATCTAGGCAGAGTTTGGCTGTTAGAAGAGAACGGGAATATAAAACCTATATTGCTACTTTTAATTCATATCTGGTTGATGCCGGTGCAACTGTTGAGGTTGTAGACATACCTTATGATAATCCTAAGAATCAGGAAGATCGTGAGAACCAGAAGATTGAAAGAATAAATGCAATCCTTACATCAAAGCCTGATTGTTTCCCTCAGAGACATAATGATGCTTATGAAGTAAAAGGTTTGATAAAATACTATTATGATTTAGAGGAAGAGCCAAGTTGGGATCAGGTGGATATGTTTTTAACAGATAAACCTAATGAACGTGCTGCATACTTACATAAGGTCTTTAAAGACTTTTGGTATGTATTAAGTTTATGTGACCCCATACCTCTAGAAAGAGAATTGCGAGATAAAGGATTCTTGTTTCATCTTGCTACTGGAGAATCTACCAGTGGTAAAGTCAATAAAGCTAAACAGATCTTAACAAGGTGTGGTATTAAGGATAATACTGATAATGCTATAGCTTGGTATAAGAAGTTCTGTGAAATGACGCCAGGTGCTAAGTTTCCAGACGAGTTAAAAGAAGTACAAGAACAAGCAAGGGACTTATAGTCTCTTTTTTAACCTCTAAAATAAGTAGCGAGCTAAATTTCTCGCAATAGGAGAATACGATCATATGAAGTCTTTCAAAGATCAATCAAAAGTTTTTGTTAAGAATAGGTCTAAACCTGTTGAAGAACAGAAACACAATTGGGTAAGAAAACCCACTCCGATTGAGAAACATGACCACTATCAAGATATCTGTAGAATATTTCCATCTTATGTTGTAAAAAATTATAAATACTTCGAGTTGTTAACGGTTCCAAAATATAATATCAAGGATTGGGAAGTGTACATCTTAAGATTAAAGAAAAAAATCTCTTGCATGAAATCTGAATTCTTGCTATAATAGTTTCAGAAATTAGGAAAAGGAGAAATAAATGCTTGATTGGATAAAGATTAAAGAAGCTATGGACATAGCTGTCGTACGTGTTACGTTTACTAAAGCAGACGGTGACATACGTGTAATGGAATGTACCCTAGCAGAATACTTGTTGCCTAAAACGCTTTTGCCAAGACCTGAGAATTTAGAGGTTTGCATAGTATACGATTTAGATGCTGATGCTTGGCGTTCGTTTAGGTATGATAGGGTAATAACAGTAGAGGTTTTATAATAATGAGACAAATAGAGTTGACTGACGCAGTACTAAATCATTTATGCTATAGGCAAGAAGTTTTGCTTAGTGATGGAATCACAGCTTTCGAGTTAGTGTATAGTATTTTACACACTTCGTCAAGCCATGAAGCAAGTAAGTTATTGGGTACTACTAGGAAAGTCTTTGATAGTATATGTCAGACCTACTTACCTTGTTCAGGCAGCGCAGGTTTACTTGCAATGGCTGGGTTACAGTGCTGTTCTGTTTGTCTGACTATTAGAACTTTAAGCGAGTTTTATGTTACCACTTGTAAAATTTGTGCTGATAATAGATTTAACAAAGCAATACCTATCTGGGCAAACTCAGGTACAATGGCTAAGATATATAAGAATACACCAGAACATCACCACGTAGAACATGTCATACCTTTATTTGGTGATGACTTGGTTTGTGGTTTGCATGTTGAAGAAAATTTATATTATAAGAAATTTAAGGAATACAATAATGGCTAGACGTAAAGTATATAATAACATAACAGAAGAACACTACCTTAAAGCTATAGAATGGTTAGAGGGTGGCGGAACTAAAGTGGGCGCTTGTGACATCCTAGGAGTTAAAAGCAACTCAGTAATGTCTCGTCTTGTTGAAGAATACTTAGATAAGAAAGAAGTTGACCGTGTACAGCGTTCAAGAAAGCGTAAGTTAGCTGTAAGTAAAGATGAAGTGGTTATCTGGATTACAGATTATATTAACGGCTTTGGTTTACAAGAGCTATCAGATACGCACTTCAGAAGTACTGATGTTATTCGTGAGCATCTTGAGAAGAATGGTGCAATGCTGCGTACGCATGGTAAGATCGACCCTTTACACCCACCATTAATGCCAGATCAATGTATCGCTGAGTCTTTTGAAGATGGACAATACGTATGGTCAGCTAAGTATGGTTGTATTGCACAGATTAAAGGTAAGTATAAGAATGCTTATCGTATACAAGTACTAGGCAATGGTTTGCAAGAGCAATCTTATCAATCCCCTGTAGAGTTAGGCTGTTTGAAACACTTAGAAGAGTTGGGTGTTAACCTAGCAGCGTTTGAAGATTATATGAAGCTAGAGGAAGTACAACACAATCTAGCAAACACATTAAGAGCAGCTAATAAGAGTGATAAAAAATAATGTTAAAATTCCTAGAAAGGTTAATAACCCCTATAGAGCGTAAAGATTTTTGTAAGCATAAAGGTTTAGTCGTCAAAGAGCTTAGGACGGCTATTTTATTCTAAAAAAGTTCTTGCCAAGTATCTAAAAACGATGTATAATATCTTTCTTAGCTAGAGAAGTTGAGAAAAAGCGAAATAAAGAATTTCAAAAAACTTCTTGCTAATCATCTAAAAACGATGTATAATATGTTTCTTAGATAGAGAAATAACGAAAAAGGTAAATCAAGAAGTTCAAAAAACTTCTTGCAAAGTAAGTAAAAACGATGTATAATAACTTCTCAATAAGAGAATAACTTAATTAAAAGGAATACAAGCATGGCTTGGACAGACGAGAAAAGATCACTAGTAGTTTCAGAATACAGCGAGACTATGGCTAATGAATACGATAACGATGTAGATCGTGCTGCTGCTTCAGTAGAAATCGTAAAAGAGCTTGCAGAGACTCACGAAGAGACTGTAAATGGTGTACGTATGATACTAAATAAAGCAGGAGTTTATATTAAGAAAGCTACTACTGCAAAAGCTACTGCCTCAAAAGATGGCGGCGGTGCTAAACGTGTAAACAAGGCTGAAGCAATAGCTACCTTGAAAGAGCTAATCATCTCTACAGCAGGTGAAGATGCGATTGAAAATGATATTTTAGATAAAATGACAGGTAAAGCAGCAATGTACTTCGCAGGTATCTTGCAACCAACCGTAAGCTAGGAGATAGCCCATGCTACAAAGCGTTTTTGATAAAAAAGCAGAGCAGATGGGTGATTTTCATGTATACTACCAGAAACGTGATAGCAGCGTTATCACTTTCGCGGTATGTACAGCTGATCTAGATATCCCATATATTCAAGAAAGATTACGAGGTATGAAGCCTGGCAAAGGTGAAGTCCTTTTATGGAATTGGAGATACAATTCCCCACTTAGAGTACCATACGAGAAGATTAAAAAACTTACCCCTTTATCTGCCGTATTGAAAAATCATCGCTAAAGCTAACGAAAAGTACGAGGGTCACGAAGACCTCGTAGAAAGCGTTATACTAGAAAATGAGGTTAAGGGTATACAATATAGATTCACTATCTCTCAGTTTAGAGATAAGCTATATATAGGTGTCCGAGAGTGGTACGTAGACTTCGAAGGGGAGTTTGCTCCTACTAATAATGGATTCACCATGCCTTATGAAATGCACACTTCTGCTAGACTATACAATGCCTTTTTGGATATACTTAGTGACGCGGAGGTTCTTAATCAAGTTATAGAGGAAGCACTAAATGTCAGTACAGATATTCATGGAGAAAGCGAGTAAAGCATACTATGACGGAGAACCTATCATTTCTAATGAAGAGTTCGATGCCTTAGAAGCTATACACGGTCAGTCTATCAATGGTTCAGGTGATATTGAGCATATGTATCGTATGTATTCACTAAAGAAGCATTACGATGTAGACGGCGACTTACCTTTAAATAAGCGTGACTGTGTTGAGACTCCAAAGCTAGACGGAGCAGCAGTATCAATCTTATATATTGATGGTAATTTTCAACATGCTTTAACTCGTGGTAATGGTATTATGGGTAGAGATATTTCTACTAAAATACTTACTTTAGGTGTTCCACTTACCATACCTTGTACAAAACCGACCCAAGTTACTGGTGAGTTGGTTGCTAGCAAGCATATGGAGAATTCTCGTAACTATGCTAGTGGTGCGTTAGGTCAGAAAGATCTTAGTGTTTGGGAGCAGCGTAAAACCGATGGGCTTATGAAGTTCGTTGCGTATAACGTGCAGATAGCTCAAAACCGATGGGGTTGGTCAAATAACTATACATTTGATATGGAAGAGTTGTTCAACATTGGTTTCAGTACTATTTTAGATAAAGATGCTAATTGGTCAGATACTTACCCCACAGATGGTATTGTTTTTCGATTAGGTAATAGTATTGCTTTTAATAAAGCAGGCTTTACAGATAAGTTTCCTCGTGGTGCTATAGCTTGGAAAGATAAGCAAGAATCAGTACAGACTACTATCCTAGGTGTTGAATGGCAGACAGGTAAGTCGGGTAAAGTTACTCCAGTAGCTCTACTAGATCCAGTAGTTATTGGTGAAGCTACGATTTCCAGAGCGACATTAAATAACATAGCTTACATTGAAGCTCTCGACTTAGAGCTGGGATGTACAGTAGAAGTTATTAGGTCTGGTGAGATCATACCCAAGATTATCGGCAGGGTTTACTAGTAACCCCTCGAACAAAAATATTAAATTTAATGTTGACTTTTGGAATGAAAAACTATATAATAGTTTCAGAAGTTAAGGAAAGCAACAAGAGAAATTACTTTATATGAAAATTTTAGCCCCGATTACATGTCCATCTTGCAACAGCGACTTAGAGCGCGTCAACGATCAATTATTCTGTAGGAATAGCACTGATTGTCCAGCACAGTCCACAAAGAGACTACAAAGCTTTTGCAAGAAACTAAAAATGAAGGGCTTTGGAGAAGCTACACTAGATAAAGCAGAATTG
>TARA_R110000744_G_scaffold377979_1_pt1 | contig 17790 bp, 16 predicted proteins | sample TARA_R110000744 | Tara Oceans TARA_R110000744 (sample SAMEA4398083) | marine metagenome | biome: Polar Biome; feature: [DCM] deep chlorophyll maximum layer (ENVO:01000326); material: water (ENVO:00002006), including particulate matter (ENVO:01000060) such as... | depth 36 m | reverse complement strand
ATTGACGTCAGTCAATTTTTCTAGTGCCAACTTCCGCTTTACGTAAAGAGCTGGCAGATTGTGTAAAGACTTATTCCATTAAGCAGGCACCCGCGTTAGTCGGTGCCTACGTTAATTTGACCGCTGTTAGTATGCGCCCGCCGCGTAGGTTAATTCGTAGCTGTGGCTGTAGATCTCTAATATATTGCCGAACGGGTCTTCCATGTAGATCATGCGATAGGGCTTCTCACCCGGGTAGTAATAGCGGGGTTTTTCCATACGCTTTTTACCGCCTGCTGCAACAATGGCTTCTGCTAATTCTTCAAGGTTTGGATCTTGAACGCAGAAATGGAACACGCCTGTTTTCCAATATTCAAAGTTATCAGCTGGGTCTTGTTGATTAGCAAACTCGAAGATTTCAACGCCTATTCTGTCACCTGTGGACAAATGCGCGATTTTAAATTTTTTCCAGTCAGCACCGAATACATCGGTACACATTTCACCTATCGGACTGTCATCTTCTACGATAACAGTGGGTTTCATAATCAAGTACCAACCAAGAACCTTGGTGTAAAACTCAACTGCTTTTTCGACATCTGGCACTGAAATACCAATGTGTGAAAATGTACGAGGATATGGGGTGGTCATAGTATTACTCCTAGGAAATGATGTTAATTCAATCCGGCGGAAGCATTAATGCCTTAGTCGCCGCGTTTTAATTGATGGCTTATCGATCAAGTGACGCTACTGTACCCTCCATGTTAAAGTATGAAAAATTATGATTTAAAATTTAAATAAGTACATTTTGTAATGATAAATCCTGTTTGGTTAAAGACCTTTTGCACTCTGGCGGATCTCGGGCACTTCACAAAAACGGCGGAAGCGCTATTTATGACGCAGTCAGGGGTAAGCCAACAAATTAAAAAATTGGAAGAACAATTGGCCACTGCACTGCTGATCCGCGAGGGCAAGTCATTTACGTTAACCGATGCAGGCATGCGCCTGCATGCAGATGGGCTTAAATTGTTGCAAGCAGCTGTGCTACTTGAACAAAATGTGAAGCAAGACGAGCCCTATCTTGGACAAGTGCGTGTTGCAACACCTGGCAGTGTGGGCTTGACCGTTTACCCTTATTTATTGGATATTCAGGCTCAGCACCCCGCCCTGCACATCAGCCACGCTTTCTCACCGAATAAAAGCATCGAGCGGGATATTGGGCTGCGGCTATTTGATTTGGGTGTGATGACACAACCAAGCACCTCAGCTGACGTTATCACCGAAGCAATTGCCCAAGAAGCACTGGTTTTAGTCACCTCAAATGAGACAGAAACCCTCACCTGGCATACGTTGCAGCGCTTAGGCTATATAGGTCATCCTGACGGCCATCAACATTGCCAAGCACTGTTACAAGCCAACTTTAGCCAGTTCGAGCACCCGTCTCAATTTCAAGAAAAGGGCTTTTCTAACCAAATTAGTTTAATACTCGAACCTGTCAGCCGCGGGTTTGGCTTCAGCGTGCTACCCCTTTATGCTGCGCGGGCCTTTCATGCTCAAGAGCGCATACGAATTCACAGCTTAACTGCCCCCGTAAACGAGACATTGTATTTATGCCGTCATACTCGTGTTGTGCAAAGTAAACGAGCGCGTTTTATCGCACAGCAAATAAAGTTATTGCTTAAGGATAAGCAACAAATAAAGCCTGATGTATAGCAAAAAACATAATCGTCAGAATGCTCGCCTAACGGCATCATGTTAAAATTAACAAGTTAATAACAGGAACCGTTATGTCAAGACAGTGCGTAGTAAGAAAGCGTCCGTGGAAAGAATTGATATCAAAGCTCAGCGTGTTGAATTCTAAGGTGTTAACGATGAAACCTTGCTTGATGGCACTCACGTTAGTGGCGATATCGAGCATGAGCCAGGCAGCTACAGCCATGAGCTCAAAAGAGACAGCCATGAGCCTTAAAAATGAGGCTGTGAGCCTAACAAAAAGCCTGAAAGCCTATTTCAGCACCCAATTTTTAGTGGGCAGTGCTATTAACGCACAGCAAGCTAAGCGCACCGAACAAGACACTGATGCCTTAATCATCGCCCAATTTAATACGATTACCCCTGAAAACGAATTGAAGTGGGAGCGCATTCACCCAAAGCCTGATACCTATGATTTCAGCCTGTCCGATGAGTACGTAGATTACGGCTTAGCCAATAATATGTTCACCGTCGGGCACACGCTGGTTTGGCACAGCCAAACACCGGATTGGGTATTTGAAGATGCACAAGGTAAGCCGTTAACGAGGGCTGCGTTGTTAGCTCGAATGGAAGAGCACATTCAAACCGTTGTTAGCCGCTACAAAGGCAAAATTAAAGGGTGGGACGTGGTCAACGAAGCGCTCAATGAAGATGGTAGCCTGCGGGATTCTAAGTGGCGGCAGATTATTGGTGATGACTTCATTGAGAAAGCCTTTACCTATGCCCACGCAGCAGATCCAGATGCTGAATTGTATTACAACGATTACAACTTATATAAACCAGAGAAAAGTGCTGGCGCCGCGCGCTTAATTAAGTCGCTTCAGAACAAAGGCGTCCCTGTTCACGGTGTCGGCTTACAAGGACATTATTCGTTAACGCACCCTGCATTAAATGAATTAGACGATGCGTTAACGCTGTTTGCTTCCTTGGGGATTGAATCCATGATCACCGAGTTAGATATATCCGTTCTACCCTTTCCCAGCGAGGCAGAACAAGGGGCGGATATCAGCCAAGATTTAGCCTTGCAAAAAGCCTTAAACCCCTACCCTAATGGGCTACCAAAAGCGCAACAAGACGCATTAAGTGCTCGGTATAAGGAGGTATTTTCAGTGTTTTCAAAGCATCACGCTAGCATATCTCGCGTAACATTTTGGGGGGTGAATGATGCCAATAGTTGGCGTAACGACTGGCCAATGCGCGGGCGAACCGATTACCCACTGTTGTTTGACCGCAAGAATCAACCCAAGCCCGCCTATCACACGTTAATGACTACGCCCGTTCGATAACAGTTACTTGCTCAGTGCAATGCAGCAACCTTGCTCGCGCTTGATAGCTTAAATTATTGATATTTTTATGGGCTAGGCCCTGCATTGAAGCGATGCAGGGCCGTGACTCCCTAGATAAATTTTTCAAGCATGGTGTACAGGTTTGCTTGGTCAACAGGCTTAGAAAGATATTCGTTCATGCCACTGGCAAAGCATTTCTCCCGCTCTTCGGAAAGTGCATTCGCGGTCAGCGCGATAATGGGAATGCTCGCTACATTAGACGACAATTGCCGAATATGCTGGGTAGTTTGGTAACCATCCATATTTGGCATCTGGCAATCCATCAAAATTAAAGTGTATGGGTTCATACTACTTTTTTCGACTTCGAGTATGGCCAGCGCTTCAAGCCCATCATTAACGATGTCATAGGTTATCTGTCGTTGTTTCAACATTTCACCTATCACCACCTGGTTGATTTCGTTGTCTTCAACCACCAACACATGTAGATTGCTCAGGTCTTTAGTTTGGGATACAGCCATTTCAGGCTCAGCAGAATGCGCACTTTTAGCCATAATACCCACTTCAATTTGCGCCGAAAACACACTGCCTTTGTTCAGTACGCTTTTAACGCTAACATCCCCCGACATCAATTGACAAAGCTTGCGTGTAATAGATAAGCCCAATCCGGTGCCACCGAATTTGCGCGTGGTAGACACATCAGCTTGGTTAAAAGGTGAGAATAACAGCGCTTGCTGCTCTTGTGTCAGGCCTACCCCGGTGTCTTTTACGGCAATGGCTAATGTAGCCATGCCTTTTTTCTGCAGCGTCAGGTTCGTCGTAATGCTCACCTGCCCTTGATGGGTAAACTTAAGCGCATTTGACAACAAATTAGCGCAAATTTGCCGTAACCTTGTTGGATCAGTGATGATATTAGCGCCTTGGGTATTTTCGAGTTGTTTAACCAACTGTATTGATTTCTCTTTTGCGCGTGGGTTAAAGATATCAACACAATTATCGAGAACCTGATTCAGGTCGATTGGTACGGTTTCAAGCGCCAACTTACCAGAGTCAATCTTGGTAAAATCTAAGATGTCATTAATGATCCCAAGCAAAGACGTGGCGCTGTCTTTGGCTAAGCCCAAAAACCGCGTTTGTTCAGTATCTAAAGAAGAGGATTCTAATATTTGCAACATGCCCAATACCCCGTTAATAGGCGTACGAATTTCATGGCTCATATTGGCTAAAAATAAACTGCGGGCTTCGAGCGCCAATGACAGTTCTTTGTGCCTTTGCACCAGTTGCTCGCGGGAATTGACTTGCTCGGTGATATCTTGAAACGCTCCCACCAATCTGACACATTTCCCCTCGTCTAGCTCAGCTTTGCCTTTAACCGCCGCCCACTTTGGTGTTCCTTTCTGGGTGATAATTTCAAATTCGCCTGAAAAGTTACCGCCATCGGCCATAAGGCGTCTGACGCATTCAGTAATACGAGTTTGATTCTCTCCTTCTTTATAAAAATTCAATCCGTTGACTAAATCCGGTATGAAATCTTGCTCTACCTCATGAATGTCTTTCATCACCGAGGACCAATAAAGCTTACCGTCGGTAAGATCAAGCTCCCACGCCCCTACTCCGGCAACTTGCCCCATTTGCTCCAGTATATCTTGCTGGCGCGCCATCAATTTTTGCTGTTCTTTCAACAGCGTCAATTTCTCGTGGCGAGCTATTTCATTGCCAACCCAATGAGAAAGCAGCTCGATAAAACTCAGTTCTTCATTGCTAAAAGGCTGATTTCGTGGGGCACTCGCAGAAAAATTTATCGTGCCGAAACGTTTACCTTCAACCACAATTGGCGCACCGATATAACTCTCCAGGCCCAAATTAAGGTAGCAAGGATGCTGAGCAATATGACTTTGACCTGCGTGATAAAAAGACAGAGCTTGATTTGTAGCTAAAGTATGTACGCAGTAGGTATCACCTAAATTAAATGTAGTGCCACTAAGTAAATCATTTGCAGGTGAAATAGCATACGAAACGGTGTAAAGCTCGCCTTCAATGTGGCTAATAATGCCCATTTCTAACTGAAAGTAATCAACGCCTAATTGTAAAAGTGCAACCATTTTTTGGGAGTATGACAAGGCACTATCTGATGTTATTTCATACAGTTTTTGTAAGTTCTGCAACGCAATTTCTCTCAGTTATTAAAGTACGCTTCTCAATCCCTAAAACAACTTCCTTGGTGGAAGGACACGTGTAATGCGACTATATCCTGTCACTGTTCATTAGCAAAGTTGAGGCTTTACTAAAACCCGCTTCTTGTCCCTATTGCATTCGCCTATTTTTACCGATTATCCATCTTGTAGCAGCCAATTAACCTAGCTCAACTGCCTTTCATAGTATAAATGCGTTATATGAACTTCATGTATCTTGTTGAGCCTTTATCTCTTGTAGCGCTAACAAACTCACTTAAACACCTTAGGGGTACTCGTTTAGCAGCAAAAGATAATCATCAAGTAGAAGCGGTTTTGCGAGAAAGTAGCCTTGAACATAATTACAGGATACTGAACGTAAGTAGTCTAACTGCCCTTGCGTTTCGACACCTTCCCCCACTGTGACTAAATTGTATGACTGGGCTATCGACATGATCGCGTTCACCATAGGCAAATGTGAAGCGTGCTCGCTGTCGATATCAGCCACGAAAGTACGATCTATTTTCAAGCAATCCACTGGGTACGCCAGTAGTTGATTAAAAGCGGTGTAGCCTGTGCCAAAATCATCTAATGCGAGTTTAACCCCCAACTTTTTAAGCTCTTTTAATATTCTTAAACTCGTTTCGCCGGCTTCAATCAAACTGGTTTCGGTGATTTCTAACTCAACAGACTCAGAGGGTATTTGGTACTTTTGCATTAGTGTTCTCAACTGCTTTGGAAAACTGCTGTTGAGTAACTCAATGGCAGAAATGTTAATGCAAAAAACAGGGCAAGGACGACTATGCGTAATAAAATGCGTTTGCATGGTAGCGAAGGTGGTCTCTACCACCCATACGTCAATATTCTGAATAATGCCGAATTCTTCCGCAATAGGAATGAACACGTCTGGTGTGACCCCTTGCATGGCGTCTGAGTCACAGCGTATAAGCACCTCTACGCGGTTGGGTTTTAAATCCGAACAGCTAAATATAGGCATAAACCTGAGTGAGAATTCATGGTTGATCAGCGCATTTTTTAAATTTTCAGCAATGGATTTTTTAAGAAAAATCGCTGAAGCGAGGCTGTCATCAAATACCTTAAATCGCCCTTTTCCTTGCTCTTTGGCACAGCGCATTGCCGAGTCTGCTTGCGACAGCAACTCTTTAAAGGAGACATTTTTATCGCTGGAATATGCTAACCCAAGGCTAACCCCTACCTTAACTTCACAACTACTGACAGGGATTGGGTCAATCAATACCTGACCGATTCTACGACTGATTTGAACCGCTTCATCCTTATTGCAGTCAGTAATGGTCAAAATAAATTCGTCTCCCGCTAACCTTGCAAAAGCGTAGCGTCGCTCAAAGTCCATTTCTTTTAATATCGCTTTAACCTTTTGGCAAATTGCGACCAAAAGCTCATCGCCGATGGGATGCCCGTAGGTATCGTTTATCTTTTTAAAGTCGTCCACGTCAAAGTAAAATAAGCTTATTGCATGGTGCCAACAATATTTTTGAATTCTTTTCTTACCTTTAAAATCATTCCTCGTCGATTCAACAAACCGGTGAGCGGATCGGTACTCGATATTTTTTTAAGGTTATTTTTCTGCCTGATGGTCAGCAGCACTATGGTCAAAAAAAGCAGTAATAAAATCAATCTGAGTAGCTCAGGCTCTGTTATCGCTTCCCCTGACATGCTCAAACTGTGCAACGTTAACACGTAGTCACCAACCTCCTTCGCTTCATCAATAACCAGCTCAATAGAAACGATGTTTGAGATGTCGACATGAGATTGCCCATACCCTATACCTCTTTCTCTTTTCCACCACTGGGCAACGAAAAGTGCTTTACTCGGCACACTCAAGATGGTGTTTTCTTCTCCCAGTTCGAATTCTATGGTGTTAAATTTATCGCTAGTAACGATGTGTGCTAATGAATAAGCAGGATTATTGTTTCTAAAATAAAGTTTAATGTTTTCTTTGCCTGAGGGACTTTTTAATGTGGCGACTATTTCAACAGATTGATAATTTGAAAGGTTGAGTCCTTGATAGAAATGTTCTTCCGGACTGTATTTAAGTTTTAACAAACAAAGGGAGTAAGTACTGGTATCAGAAAGTTCGCAGTCGATGCTGACCAAATGATCGCCAACATATAGCTCGCTGCGCATGCCACCTTCATGTTGATGCTCGATGGCCACCAGCGTTTCTGGAGAAAGTAAATCAAGTGAAACGTTCATTAAGCCCAAGCGGTGGGCAGTTAATGCCAGTAACGAACACATTATAAAAGCAATGATGGCCTGAGATTTAAAGTCTCGAAAAACGCCTAGAGTCATATTTTATTATTCGATTGATCATTAAAAGTAAAACCAAACACAAATATATGCGTAAGATTTCAGCCATGTATACCACCCAAATTGGGCGCGGACCCTTTGACACCTTAACGATGTTAGGCAACGCTGTTCTAGCGCAATACCCGGATATTACTGAGCTATAACCGAACGTGAAAGATGTCAACGTAAAGCATGTCCCACTCCCTGTTCTGGTGCACTTGGATCGATTCGCTCGGATCTGTACGCCTAGTCCCGCTCACTAACCAGCATATCGTTTTATGCGGTGCAAAAATAAACCCTATACTGAATCTCAGAAATGAGCAATGAGTAACCGCCTACCTGCACTAAAAATTGAGCACATTAAAAAGCCTCTCGGTAGGCAAAAAGCCCCTGACTGCCCCCTGTGTGTATAAATAGCTGATGACTATTTGTTGCAATCTCACCTGTGGCGCACAAATCCATAAAGCCAGCCATTGCCTTGCCTGTATAAACGGGATCTAACAACACCCCTTCTAGCTCGGCGCAGCGCTTCACAGCCTGCACCATTGCTGGCGTGGTCATACCGTAACCTTCGCCAAAATAGTCGCCATTTGCCACCACTTTGCCTTTCGCTAGATTGGGATCAATGTCTAAAAAAGTTAAAGTTTCTCTAAGCAACTTTTCAACTAATTGCTCTTGCGCTTCCTTCGAGCGACTCACTGCTACCCCCAGTACTGAAATGTTTGAGTTAGCAGCAATCAGCCCTGCAAGCAAGCCTGCTTGGGTGCCAGCACTTCCCGTAGCAAGCACAATTTGATCGATATGAAGATCTTCTTCTGCCAATTGCTGTAATATTTCATTGGCACAGCGCACATAGCCTAAACTGCCCATCACATTCGACCCGCCCATAGGAATAAAATACGGCTTGCGTCCCTGTGCTTTCAGTTTTTCAAGCAGTGCACCGGTATACGCTTCAACCTCTTGTTCTAGGCTTAAGTGATGAATATTGGCACCAAGCAGAGTGTCCAATAACACATTTCCGTTTTGATAATAATCCGCTTTAGGCGTGCCCTTAACATCTTCAAGCACAAGCTCGCAACCTAAGCCAAATTTAGCAGCCGCAGCGGCAGTTTGTCGTGCATGATTTGATTGTAAGCCTCCCACGGTAACCAGAGTGTCAGCCCCGTGTTGCTGAGCATCGGCGATTAAATACTCTAGTTTGCGGGTTTTATTGCCGCCACCAGCAAGTCCGGTGCAATCATCCCGTTTGATATACACCTTGCATCCTACTTTTTCAGATAATCTAGGCAAATTTTCAAGGGCTGTTGGGTTGTGGGAGATAGTTACCCGTGGAATATGCGCAACGTTTTTCATCATGATTAACCAAGTTCGAAAGGAGAATGAACGTTACAACTTTTTTGGTCCTGTGTTAACACCACTGCAATTTTTCATTATATATTGAGCTTAATCAATACACTCAAGTGCATACGTAATCCAAGGATTGAAATGAAGTTATTTCGCAAGCAGTACAGTCAACCAGGTACACAGCCTGGTGTTATTCACGATGAGAAAAAGGGTGAACTAACGCTCTCTCTATTTGATTTTAACGCTAGCCAGTGTGTAGAAAAACTAAATGCGACTGCAGAACAATGCGCCACTTTTTTAGATAGTAACAATGAGACCTGGGCACATGTTCAAGGCGATCCTGATAAAGACACTTTCACCCAACTAGCGAAAGACTTCGGTATTCATGAACTCTTCATCGAAGACGTGTCGAACCTTGGTCAACGGCCCAAAATCGATATCCAAGAAGAACAAATTTTCATGATCTTGACCCTGCCAGTACAAACAGAACTAGGCGTTAGTTTGCAGCAAATCAGTCTATTTTTGATGAAGAATACGGTGATTTCATTTTGTGGGGGTAAATTCAATCCCTTTACCACCATCAATAATCGCTTAAAACTGCCCACCTCTCGGTTGCGTAAACGCCACATTGATTTTCTGTTTTATAGTTTAATCGATACGGTTATCGATTGGGGATTTCCAGTGCTAGAACAATATGCCGATCGTATTGATGCCACCGAGGAGCTACTCCTTGAAAACCATGACAAAGACATACTGCAAAAAATCCACCTGTTACGCCGTGAGGTGTTGCTGTTAAGAAGACAAATTTGGCCTCACCGAGAAATGCTCAATACCCTACTTCGCGACGACACGTCAGAGTTAATTGAATCCGACACTAAGCTATTTTTGCGCGATTGTTACGACCACAGTATTTCTATTCTTGAATTGACTGAAACCTACCACGAAATGGCCAATGGCCTTATGGAGCTCTACATGAGCGTGGTCAGCTTAAAACTCAATGATGTAATGAGAGTGCTAACGATCATCGCCACCTTGTTTATTCCCCCTACCTTTGTAGTGGGTATTTATGGCATGAATTTCAGTCGTGATGCAGGCCCACTCAATATGCCTGAACTCTACTCCCCTTATGGTTATCTTGGCGTATGGGCGGTCATGATTTTCATGATTGTGGGCATGCTTTTATTCTTCAAAAAACACAAGTGGATTTAATCATAGGGCTTAGTGCGGGAAACCGACGGAATGACTGTTATTTAGCTGTGGTCTAATTATGATGCTCAACATAAATGTTTTCCTTCGAAAGAGAAAAATCTTTTTAATTCAATCCTAAAGTTGATGCGAGTCAATATGCTTTTCTGAGCCTATTGCATAATACCTACAAGGTGAGATCCATAAGTTGACTTAATTCATGTCGAGTGCAAGCACATCGGTAACTGCGCAATATCAACTCAATCCCGCCCAGAATACAGGCATTGTGGCCGCTGTACGGGGAAGTATCGTTGATCTGATATTTGAACAGCATATACCGGCAATTCACAACGTTATTTATGCCCAAAAAAAAAGTGTGGTGTTGGAAGTTGTCGCCCAATTATCGGCACAAAAAATTCGCACCATTGCCTTAACGGCGACCCAAGGCTTAGCGCGGGGCATGCCAGTTGAAGATTCAGGCGGGCCTCTTAAAGTGCCAGTCGGCCCTTCTACTTTGTCTCGCATGTTCAATGTGTTTGGCGGCCCTATTGACGGTCATAGCTATCAACACGATGGCAAGTGGCGCAGTGTTCACCAAGCTCCCCCTGCCCTGACTAAAATATCCAGTCAATTACAAATATTTGAAACCGGCATTAAAATTGTTGATGTGTTATGTCCACTTGAGCGAGGCGGCAAAGCGGGTTTATTTGGCGGCGCAGGTGTTGGTAAAACCGTGCTACTGAGTGAAATGATCCACAACATGGTCAGTCATCAACAAGGCGTGAGTATTTTTTGTGGTATCGGCGAGCGATGCCGCGAGGGAGAAGAACTGTACCGCGAGATGAAAGAGGCTGGCGTGCTCGACAATATGGTCATGCTATTTGGCCAAATGAACGAACCGCCAGGCAGTCGTTTTCGCATAGGCCACGCAGCGCTTACCATGGCTGAATATTTTCGCGATGATGAGAAAAAAGACGTTCTGCTGCTGATAGACAATATCTTTCGCTTTATCCAAGCGGGCTCAGAAGTATCCGGCTTAATGGGACAAATGCCATCCCGCATGGGTTATCAGCCTACATTAGGCACTGAATTGGCTGAATTAGAAGAACGGATTGCCAACACTGAAGATGGCGCGGTCACTTCAATTCAGGCGGTGTATGTCCCCGCTGATGACTTTACAGACCCTGCCGCAGTGCACACTTTCTCTCACCTATCAGCCACCTTGGTGCTATCACGTAAACGCGCAAGTGAAGGGTTTTATCCTTCGGTGGATCCGTTGCAATCTAGCTCGAAGCTAGCCACGCCCACGGTCGTCGGGCAAAGACACTACGACGTGGCCCGGCAAGTGAAGCAAATTCTCGCTCAGTACAATGAACTAAAAGACATTATTGCCATGTTAGGCCTTGAGCAACTATCCAAAAAAGACCGCGATGTTGTGTCCAGAGCAAGGCGATTAGAACGCTTTTTTACCCAACCCTTTTTTACCACTGAGCAATTTACCAGTATGAAAGGTAAGTTTGTCTCCCTTGAACAAGCGCTTACGGGTTGTGAGCGTATTTTACAGGGTGAGTTTGACGATTATCCAGAAAGCGCGCTGTACATGATTGGCGAAATAGATGAAGCCATCAAACCCAAACATAGCGCTACTGAGAAAAACAGCCCTAAGGGCAGTGGTAATGAGAGTAACAGCCCTGAGCCGGAAAACTCTGAGCCGGACAACTCTGCACCCAGCATCTCTAAACCCGACATTTCTAAGCCCAACCTTTCTAAGCAAGGTGCGCAAAACGAGTCACTGGAGCAGACCCAAAATGGACGTTAACATTTTACTGCCCTATCAGGTGTTCGCTACGCTCAGCGACGTGACAAATCTGGTGATAGAAACGCCCTCGGGCAGCCATGGCATTCTTCCTCAACGCCTAGACTGCATTAGCCCATTAGTTCCTGGTATTTTGACCTACCAACAAGGTTCCCAGCAGTCTCAGTTCATTGCTATTGACCAAGGCATTCTAGTCAAGACAGGTGACCAAGTCATGGTTTCGGTACGCCGCGCCATTCGGGGCAGTTCATTGCAAGAATTGCAACAAGCCGTAAAGCAAGAATTTCTAGCGCTGGATCAAGAACAACAAGCGCTACGCTTTGTCTTGGCGAAACTAGAAAGCGGCTTTTTGAAACAGTTTTCAGCATTGTCGAAGCACTAAATCGATGAAGGGTCATTCCGATAAACCACAGGATAACGAAAATACGCACAGCGTAAACAGCGATGCGCCCCATTTAGCCAAACAGGTTGATGCAAAAGTCGCGTTAAAGCTAAAAGCAAAACGTCAAAAAAATGCAGGCGTTTGGTTTGGTCTAGGGATGATGGGCACCATAGGCTGGTCGATAGCTATTCCAACTCTGATTGGCGTTGGAATAGGCATATGGCTGGATAAGCAATATGCAGATCCCCGCTCATGGACGCTTGCATTACTGCTCGCGGGATTGGCTGTGGGGTGTTTCACGGCGTGGGCGTGGATCAGCAAAGAATACGCGGCCATGCACGAGGACGCGGCTGTGCAAAAAAACGACAACAAGGAAAATGATCAACATGATGTCTAATTTCACACCACAGTTAGCGGATTTACTGACACCTTTGTTAATTGGCCTGCTATTAGGGTGCGGTTTCTTTTACGCGCTCTGGTTCACCGTGCAAAAGGGCCTACAGTCAACCCTGCCCGCGGCGTGGTTTTTAGGCGGTATTATGGCGCGAATGGCAACCGCCTTAGCGGTTTTCTATTGGGTCTCGGAAAATGACATGTGGCGCTTAATCGCCTGCTTACTTGGGTTTGTTCTCGGCCGCTTATTGATGACGAAATGGTTAACACGCTTTCAAAATTCACAGGACGAAAAACGAGAATTGCCCCATGCACATTAGCCCTGATGAAATTATTTATTGGCAGTACGGTTTTTTTAAAATCAGCGCCACACTGGTCTTTACATGGGTCGTCATGTTCGTGTTGGTAAGTGCCTCTTACCTTATTACGCGTAATCTTAAAAAAGGCCTGCATCGCTCTCGTTGGCAAAACGGCTTAGAAATGTTGGTACTGACTATACAACAACAGATAACGGACGCAGGCTTAACAAAGCCTAGAGTTTACATGGGGTTTCTAGGAACGTTATTTCTGTTTATTGCCATGAGTAATTTACTGACGATTGTTCCTGGCTTCGAGCCACCCACTGGGTCATTGTCCACCACCATAGCGCTGGCAGCGTGCGTATTTGTGTCCGTACCCTATTACGGCATTAAAAATAGAGGCATTAAGGGTTACTTATCGTCTTATACACAACCTACTCCTTTTATGCTGCCTTTTAACGTCATAGGGGAGTTATCGCGAACGCTCGCCTTGGCGGTACGTTTGTTTGGAAACATGATGAGCGGGGCAATGATCTTGGCCATATTACTGGTTATTTCACCGTTTATATTCCCAGTGATCATGTCAGTGCTGGGGTTACTCACTGGCATGGTACAAGCCTATATATTTTTCGTTCTTGCGTCTGTGTATATAGGGGCCGCAAGTGTGGTAACTAAACAGCAGTCTCTTACTTTACGTTCGCCTAAACCTAACCAACCAAAGGAAAAATAATGGATAGCCTAACTTTGATTGCTATTTGCTCCATCATCACTGCAGGCCTAACGATTGGCATTGGCGTATTAGGGCCTTCTTTGGCAGAGGGATCAGCGGTGGCGAGTGCACTTAAAGCGTTAGCGCAACAACCTGATGCCTCATCAACGATCACCCGCACTTTGTTTGTAGGCCTAGCCATGATTGAATCTACAGCGATTTATTGTTTTGTAGTTTCCATGATCCTGTTATTCAGTAATCCTTTCTGGAATTACTTTATTAGCCAGAATGGGGGGTAAAACATGCCAATCGACTGGTTTACGGTCATCGCCCAAGGGATCAATTTTTTACTGTTGCTATGGTTGCTAAAACGCTTCTTGTATCACCCCATCATTGATGGTTTAGATGCCAGAGAAAAGAAGATTGCCGGTATTTTAGCGGATACTGATACCAGCAAAGCACAAGCTGAAAACTTACGCACTGAGTATGAAAGTAAACTCGCGCAAATTAAGCAAGAACGCACGCAGCTAGTCGGTGAGGCTAAAAATGAAGCGCAAACCGCGTCACAAAACCTGCTTGATGACGCACGACATAACGCCGAACAAATAGTGAAGAAACGGATAGAAGCCCTGCGTTTAGAAATGGCCGAGCTTAAGCAAGATGTATTGCAACAGAATATTCAAGAAGTGTATGCCTTGAGTCGCAAAGTGTTAACCGAGCTAGCGGACGGCGACTTACAAACAAAGATGATTGATAAACTCGTTCAACGCCTTAACACTGTGGATGATGATCAGCATGCTGCGCTTACCCGTGCATTGGCCAATAGTGGCAATCAAATTGTGGTACGCAGCGCTCAATCACTTACACAGGCGCAAAGAACACAATTGCTCGCTTGCTTACAACAGTGCTTGCCCTCTTTGACAAAAGACGCGTCACAAAACGACGGTGTCAATACAGCGCCATCAGATCACGCCCAATCAATAAAGCTGTCAGAAAGTATCGTACCTAGCTTAATTAACGGTATCGAGCTTACGATAGGTGGTTGGAAACTCGCTTGGAGTGCAGACAACTACTTAGCTGAGTTACAAGAGGACGTTGAGGCAGGGTTTAGCCCTGTCAAAGAAAAGCCCTTAGGCCCTAATGTAAACGAGGGAACTGTCAATCCTGAGGCTTATACCGCCCACCCTGAGGCTAAAATCCCCCATGCCTAAGTTTGAGCTTACATACCAAAGCGCCGGTAACAAGGCACGGCTGAAAACAGTAGCAAGAAGGAAGGGCAATGACTCCCAGCGTTGATAACAACCTGAAACAAAGTTACCAGCACCTGTTTGAACACCTTGAGCAAAGTCGTCAGCGAGTACAGCCCAGCTTTGTGTTACAAGAAATAGGGACGGTGAAAAGTGTTTCTGCCGGCATTGCCATCGTGCATGGCTTACCCAGCGCAGGCTTTGAAGAGTTATTGCGCTTTCCTGGGGATATCTACGGCATTGCATTTAACATTGATGAACATGAAATTGGCGTCATCATGCTCGGGGATTACAGTCAGCTCAACGCAGGGGATGAAGTTAAGCGCACACGACGTGTGGTAGACATACCTGTTGGGGCTGATTTAATAGGCCGAGTCATTGATCCCCTTGGTCGTGCGCTTGATGGTAAAGGCAACCTGACCTGCAAGCAACGCATGGCAATAGAGCGCCCAGCCCCTGAGATAATGGCGCGCTCCCCAGTCACTGAGCCACTGCAAACCGGCCTCAAAGTATTAGACGCGCTCATCCCGATTGGCAAAGGCCAACGAGAGCTCATTATGGGTGACCGACAAACCGGTAAAACATCTATCGCGATAGATGCCATTCTCAATCAAAAAGACAAAAACGTGCTGTGCGTCTATTGCGCCATCGGCCAAAAGTCAGCGTCAGTAGCGAAAATACTTGCCACCTTAAAGCACCACAATGCCTTTGAATACACAGTGGTCATGGTCACCGAGGGCAATGATCCCCCCGGGCTTGATTATATCGCTCCCTATGCAGCAACCAGTATTGGTGAGTATTTCATGGAGCAAGGCAAAGATGTGCTGATTGTTTATGATGATTTAACTCAGCACGCGCGCTCTTATCGAGAACTATCCCTGTTACTGCGCAGGCCTCCGGGCAGAGAAGCCTTTCCAGGGGACATATTCTATCTTCACTCGCGCTTACTTGAGCGCTCAACGCATTTGAATGAAGCGCACGGTGGTGGGTCGATGACCGCATTGCCCATCATTGAAACTGAAGAGCAAAATATGTCAGCTTACATCCCGACCAATCTGATTTCGATCACCGATGGGCAAATTTATTTATCGCCATCGCTGTTTTCGCTCGGCATATTACCGGCTGTCGATGTAGGGAAATCTGTGTCTAGGGTGGGCGGAAAAGCACAACGATCGGCATATAGAAAAGTATCAGGGGCATTAAAATTAGCTTACGCACAGTTCGAAGAGCTTGAAACCTTTGCCCGCTTTGGGGCGCGTCTAGATGCCAGTAGCTTACAGTCAATCGAACACGGTCAGCGCATTCGCTCGTGTCTTAAACAAGCTGAGTCAAGCCCGCAGTCGGTGGCTGCTCAAATTGTGATATTACTGGCACTGACAAATGGCCTGTTTGATTCAATCGATTTAGCGGCTATGGATAGCGCTCAATCCGCTGCCATTGAGGGCCTAACTAGCCTGCCCCAGTCAATTATTGAAAAATTAGAACAGGCTGAAACCATAGAAGAGCATGATAAACACATCATTCTTGACATGTTATCCCAAACACTTAAACCTTTTACCGAAAGCACTTTACGCACTGGTGACAAAGCTCAGTCTATGGTTGAGGAAGCCAATGGGTGACTCAAGCAGTGTCATACAGCATAAACTGCACAGCGCAAACGATCTAAAATCGGTTGTTCGCACCATGAAAGCCATGGCGGCGGTCAATATTACGCAATACGAGAACGCTGTGCATGCCTTAGATGATTATTATCATACGGTGCAACTCGGCTTATTAGGGTATTTCCATCATATCGACATGCCCGCTCAAACGCCGAGCACAAAAATAACACCATCAAGCAAAGAGCGTGGCAAGACTGGGATTATCATCATTGGCTCAGATCAGGGGCTCGTAGGTCAATTTAATGATGTGCTGTTGGCATTTATGAGCGAGAAAATCGCGACGATTGCTAACGATAAACTAATATGGGCCGTGGGAGAGCGAATATACACCTACCTAGAAGACAGCCAATATATGCTGCAAAAACCCCTTGTTTTGCCTAACACCATTGGCACGGTCACGTCATTGGTCACAGAATTGCTACAGGAAATCCACAGGCATCAGCAAACAAATAAGCTAGAAGAGGTCTATCTGTTTTTCAATCACAGTGCCCTAAACGCTCAATATGAGCCAACTTGCCAGCGCATACTCCCCTTAGACAACCAATGGCAGCAGCTAATTAACGCCCAAGCTTGGCCAACAAAGTGCATTCCAGAGCTATTAACGGCCCCTAAAAAAAGCTTTAGCGCATTGATTGGTGAATACCTATTTGCGTCTTTGTTCAGGGCCGCTACACAATCATTGGCCAGTGAAAATGCCAGCAGACTCACTTCTATGCAGCGTGCCGAAAAAAATATAGATGAGTTGCAAACCTTACTATTGAGGCAATTTCATCGCTATCGCCAGGGTGCCATTGATGAAGAGTTATCAGACTTGGTCAGTGGGTTCGAAGCGTTGGGAAGTGCTGATTAATCCGTAGTCAAGTCTGATAAGTGTGAACAACTAATATGTTGTCACCCCTGCACGTACACCCGGCCGCCGCATAAAAATTAAACGACTTTCATTTGACCTGCATCAATAGCTCATTTGATTAAGGGCGCATACTTATTTGCATGAAAAAGTAGATATACCATCACGTTTTGTGTGAATAACTTTTATGGCGTGTAGATCATTTTCACTCATCAAACTCATCACATTAGAAGGCCGAATCAATGCAAGCAACTGATCACATCAACACCTATCAGAAACTACAAGACCTAAGTGCCAAATTAATCTCTGAAATCCCTGAAACGATGGCGGGTTTCGGTGAACTGCACGTAAATGCTGTCGCCAAAGGCGCTTTGGACAATAAAACTAAAGAGCTTAT
>TARA_R110000744_G_scaffold40211_3_pt1 | contig 17921 bp, 1 predicted proteins | sample TARA_R110000744 | Tara Oceans TARA_R110000744 (sample SAMEA4398083) | marine metagenome | biome: Polar Biome; feature: [DCM] deep chlorophyll maximum layer (ENVO:01000326); material: water (ENVO:00002006), including particulate matter (ENVO:01000060) such as... | depth 36 m | reverse complement strand
TTATCTAGTTTTTTCTTTATCTTGTTTAAATACCTCAAAGAATCCTCCCACTTGGTTGAATCCAGGTAACCAGTCAGATCCATAATAGAACCACGGTGTTGGGTCATTGGCCGCGTTTTCTCCAAACAAGGCATCTCTAAACTCATCATGTGTGTTAGCTACTACTCTATATAAATCAACTCCAAATCTAATAATAGGCATTGGGGCAGTTAATACATTTTGCATTTCACCTAAATCTGCATAATAACCTACTTCTAAATACGTTCTATTTAATAATCTGTACAATGTTCTACCCGCCCAAGTATCTCTATAATCAGCTTTACCGTCATCATCGAAGTCTCCCCCAATAAATGCAATAGACATTAAAAATAATAAAACTGTTCTTAATTCAGATGCAAATGCTTTTATGTTAGAACGTTTCATTTCTATAAAGTCTGAATATAACGCTTCTAACTTCTCAGGGTTAGCAAGCGCATCAATAAACTTTTTATCTCCTAACAAAGTCATTTCATTTACATAATTATCAAAATGATACCTAGTTTTCTTCTCATCTGTCTGGTATTCAGAATAAGTTGCTATCTCCCATCCTAATCTCATTACATTTTTAGCTACTAACATTGTATAAGACTGTAATTCTCCTTCTAATAATATTTGATCTTTACTAAAAGACTTCCAAGTACCTTCTTCAAAACTTTCTAAAATATTATCCCACTCTAAAGTACCAAATCTAGCTTCCATTGTACCAGGCATCCAGTTCTTAAATTGCATCATAGCTTGCCCTAAAGTACTTGTATTAACTAAATTTATATCCTCATTAGACATACTACCTTTAACTAATCTAGATACTTTTCTAGACATATTTCTAAATCTACCGTATTCTTCCTCAGTAAGGCCTTTTATATCTAATCGGAATTTATTCATTGTACTTCCTGATTTCCAATTAGTATTTTCTGATACAGTTGAAAGTTCAATAAGTGTCTCAGCTCCTTCAGGCAATTGAGATAATCTTTTTATTTTACCTGTTTCATCTATACCGTGGTTAAGAGCCATAGCATATAATATATTTCTATCTATTGCTTCATCCGCTAATCTATATGGAGAGAAAAAATTATCTTGTGTCATTACTTTTGTAGCACTGTTATTAGATAACTCATTAGCTTTTCTAGACATAAGATCAGATTGGTAAACTTCAAAATGTTCTGCAAAAGCCCTATAAGTTTTATCCATTCCTAAGCCTTTTTTAGTAGCTTCTCTAAAACCTTTAGTAGTTACATGTCTTCCTTTTACTGCTTGGTATGCAAGATTTACTCTACCTCCTAAAAATGTAGCTATACCCGGAACAACTGCTAGTCCTAAATATTTTAAAGCTAAATAGTTTCTAGCAGTACCAATAGCCCTATCACTACTTATAGTAGTATTACCTATCTTACGTCTTACATCTTTACTTGATTTACTAGCTCCATACCAATAGTAATTCATAAATTTTTGAAATGCAGGTAAATTAGAAGCTTCTGTTCCAACCTTTTTTGAATCATAATCTCCAGCAAGGTTTCTTAAAATCTCACCTGTTTCAGTACGCATTGTTTCTCCAAAACTATTATTCTTAAGCATTGCTTCTAAAGTCATAACTTCATCTAAAGATTCTGTCTTATGTTTATAGTTATAAGCAGCAGTACCCATAAGAATTAAACTTTTAGCTAAATCTTTAGATTTTAAACTAGGGTCAATATTATTATTAGAGTCTGTTAAAGGTATTAGAAATAATTTAGGTATAGTTTTCTTAAGTTCTCCGGTAGCTAAATCTCTTTGACCGTATGACAAATTATGTTCTCTTATCTGTAATCCATCCATCATAGAGTCATATAAACTAGAAGTAGACAAGTTACCATGAAATATACTATCTAATAAATCTCTATGTATGTTAGCTACAGCATTATGCCCGTACTTAGCTCCCATTATTTTTTTAAACTCAAGCATTTTACGAACATGCATGTCATAAAAATTCTTTAAATTGACATTATTTCTTATTTCTTTATACTCTGGTGTAATATACTCTTCCATAGCTTCATCATTTAAATCTGCTATTAAAAACAATGATTTACTTAGCCACGCAGTTTCTGGATGTCCTACTACATCAAATCTTTTTACCCATCTTTCTTTAGCGCCCAGTCTTTGCTTTTCTTGTATTTTACCTATAACTTTTCCAGAATCGTCTATCTTATCTGGAAATCTTAAATCAATAGCATCAAAGGCTAAATCTTTATAATGTTTAAGAAGTTCTTTATAATCATCTTTTAATTTATAATGTTGTTTAAAGAATTTCCAATTCTTAGTTTCAACTGCATCATTTTTAGATTCCCAAAAAGCTGGAGCATATTTAGGCTGTAAATTATGAGTCTTTGGATTAATAATTAAATCATATAATGCTATACCACTAGGTAAAGAAGAATCTTCTTCTATAGCTCTTTGGGCCATTTCTACCTCTTCTATTAAAGCATTAGTTAACTTACGTGTTTTGTTATTATCCATGTCAACTAGCTTATACATAGCCTCAAATGCAGGTTCTTGTATCTGAGATAAATTAAGAAATTGTTGAGACTTGAATCCCAATTGTCTAGACAACTTGTTAACTTGAACTCCTCTTTTTTCACCTATTTCAATAGCACGCTCATCTAACTTCAATTGTATTCTAGATTTAGTTAGACCAAACCCTGCAGCATGTTTCTCTATTAATTTTAAAATTTTATCGTATAACTTTTTATCGTTCACTTTAATAAGAGACATATAATCATGTGCATCCATAATTGAGTCATAAAAAGCTAACCTCTCTCTCATGTCTAATAACTCACTGGTTTTAATGTACTTTGTATTGATAGTACCATCTAAATTAATCTCAGTGTCTTCATCAATACGCTTGATAACATCGTTCATTAGATTTACCCCGGCTTCTATTGTTGTGGCTACATCATGTCTTACTTGTAATCCCTGTATATTTTGTGTTAAAACGTCAATCTGAAGTTTAAGTCTGTCTCTTTGTTGTGGAGTAGCTGTTTGATATGCTAATAGTTTATCTCGTCTAGATCTTATTTGCTGCTCTATTAAACTATCTATAGTTTTAATGTTAGTTAATTCATTAGCTACAGGTAATTGTTCTAAATATTGGCTATCTGTTCCTTCTTGAAGTAAAGTTACTTTATCAGTAAACTCTTTATTTACTTTATCATACTCAAATCTAACATGTATAGGAACTACTCTTGAGTGTCGTATTCTTGACACATTATAATTTCCTGTTAGCATTTTCTTATATGTACCTATCTGCATGTCATACCCATCTAATTTATTTAAAAATGGGAATTCCGCTAATTTTGTACTAGCACCATATCCTGTTACATATGGATCTCTTGGAGGAGTAATAAACTTCCAGTCAAATATAGAAGCAGTATTATCACTGTATATAACTAAAACATCTATACTTCCACCAACTGTAGGGTTACTATCGCTATTAATTATAGTATTTTCTAATAATATTGTAGGCTTTTGTTTAGGATCTATACTATCTTGTGTGTCATTAGCTATTTTATGTACTTTTCTAACTGCTCTAACTAATTTATCAAATTGACCTTTTGTATAAGTAGACATGCTTTGGGCTTTAACTAGGCCTCCTTTACTGTTGCTTAATATTGCTTTAGATATTTCTTCTAAAGTTTTATGCCCTATAGTTCCGTGCTCTCTTTTTATAACATTGTATGAATCTTTGTTTATTTCTGAAGCTTTATTTTTCCCTACTTTTTTAATAAATTGCTCTTTAACTGCATCAGACACTCTTCCAAAAACTGTGTGCCCATGGAACATCATATCTTTAATTCCTGTATATCTAGCTACTGTACCATCATCCTCTACAATTGAAGGTGAAATCCCTTCGACATCCTCAGATCTAACATTTTCTATTTTCAAAGATTCATTGTGATTTTTCAATTTGGTTACCAGTGCTTGAATATCCTGTCCTGTAGCTTGTATAGACTCCTGCACTGCATCCGTAGTTTCCTCATTACTGTCCTCGATTCTAGCGTAGTAATCGTTTATAATAACATCTGTTTTTTCAACTGAATCTTCTAACATAAGTTTAGAAGTTTTAACATATGGATCTAAAAACGTTCTACTAAATAAAGTACTTAGAAAATTCATAACTTTATCCCACCATCTTCTTATTCTAGAATCTTCAGGAGTTTCTGTTACCATACTCTCATTAATAATAGTATGCATTATAACTTGAGCTATAGCTTCCTTTTTAATTTTATGTAAATCATTTTCATAAAGTACTTTATAAGAGTCATGTATATCTTCATACATAGTATGATTCTCTATTTGATTGTACATAGAATAAAACAAAGGATTGTTAGCTGCCTCAAGAGAGTCTACTACAATATGGGCCATTTCCTCAGTTAAGTTTCTAATATCAGCTCCTTTACTTATATTTATTAATTTAAGGTAACTATTAGCTACAGATTTTACAGTAGATTTAGTTCCATCTCTTTTGGTATATTCTACTTGGTCTTTATAGTTAATCTGAATTCCAAGTCTCTTTCCTAAATTAGATAATTTTGTTTCTACTGTCTCAAGATTTTCTATTAAATCAGTAACACCATTTAATACTTCAGAAACAGTTTCACTATCATATATTTCAGCTATAGCTTTAGGTTTTAGTGCCGTTACTGTACCATTTGGTAAAATCGTAAAATTTACTCCTGGTAATTTATTGTTTAAATACTCAGTTATAACAGGGACATTATTCATAACAAACTCATCTTTAGGGTCTATTAGATTTTCAAATCCTTGTACTGTAGAAATATCTTGAGAAGTTGATTCTGATTCTAGAACTTGTTCTACAGCAAGTTGTGTAGTATAATCCACTAAATGTCTAGCTGCAGGTTCGTTGTTTGTATCTCTCTCTTTACTTTCTACTTCTCTGAACCACTCTTTAAATTGTGGAGTATCCTTAGTTGCATACATCTCTAAAGCAGCCTCTTTAACTTCTTTCAGTTTTTTATAGGCACCTTGCTCCTTATACTTTTCTTGATTTAAATCTTTATATAATTCAGATTCATTACCATTCTCTGCATAAACAGCTACAATTTCTTTCTTGGTGTTTCTTATTATTCTACAAGCCATAAATTAAATCTTTAATAAGTTCTTCTTCAGTTATAATTAATTCTATTTTCATATTAACAGTTTTCTTCAAATTTCTTAAGTACTTCTTGTGATGCAGCTATTTGTTCAGCGGTTTTCTTTATAGCATCTTTAGTTATAGCTTTACTTATAGTGCCTGATGTATTTTCTTCACTAATTTCTATTTTTGTATCAGCTGTGTAGTAACCACTATTAAGTATTTCTACTTCATATATGTGTACAGGACCTTTAGTTTTTGTTTCTACAAATTTACTCTTTTTAAATAACTTAGCATAATAAGGATAACTATTTAATCCTGCTTGTTGCATAAGATCATCTAAACTAGTAATACCTAAAGAAGATTTTACACCCTGTTTCTCTATTTGCTGTCTAGTATAAGAACCAAGTTTACGTAGTTTTAATACTGCATTATCACCAGTTTTAATTATACCGTCTCCTCCTGCGTAAGTTTTTAAATCTTGTGTAAGTACTAATTTAGTTAAATTACTACTTGCTATAGATTCTCTAACAGATTTTAAACCTAACGGCTGTACAGTAAATGGTATAAACTGTGCATCTATTACTCTATTAGCTGTATGTAAACTACCTTGTCCAATTTCTATATGTCTATTACCGTTACCTTTCTTATCAAGCTCAGTAAAAATCATTAACTCTGTTCCTTTATTAGATATTACTTCTCCAGTATTAATAAATAACTTAGTAGATTTAGGGGCAGATTTACCTGCTTTTTTATAAGCTGCCATAACTTTATTACTTACTAAAGGAATAGAAACAGTCATAGATTGTCTTTGTGCGTCTCTAGATAAAGATAGTACTCCTAGTACACCTTCTTGAAATCCTTTTTGTGAATTACCTACAGGAATTATAGCATCTCCTGCACCTACTTTAAACCCAGTAAATTGTCTCAGTTTGCTTCTACCTATATAAGTACTAATCCTACCATCTTTCCAATTATTTGCATAAAAGCTTCTAATTAAAGATGCGTAGTCTACAGCACTGTTTGTGATCTTACTAAGAACATCTTCAGCCATATTAAGTAATATATGATCCGGTATAGCATGAAATATAGATATACTAGAGAAGTTCATACCTGATTGAAGTAAGCTAAAATATAGTATTTCTTCTGCTAATGTTTTAGTGCTAGGAGTTTCATATAATTCTATAAAAGCATCTCCTAATAATTCTAAATCTCTAGGCGCAAGTTTCTTACGTCTTAAAGTTAAATTATCAACACTATAATCTGGGTGCTTTGGATTAGTATGTTGTTGTAACATAGGGTGCAGCTCATTTAAAAGTAAGTTATTCATTGATCTTTTATAAGTAGCCACTCTTCTAGGTAATGATGATAATCCTTGCATTAGGTATTTAGCTCTAGATCTTAATAAAGTATTAGAGTTATCTCCTAAATTAGAATTATGTAAAGTGTGTGTAATTATATGATTCTCAAATCTATTTAATCTATACACTATGTCATCTTCTGATATTCCTTCATTTAAACCTTGTCTTATAAAGTTTTCAGATATTTTATCATAATTTTCCATAGACTCTGTAGCAAATAAACTTGCATATAATACAGGGAATGTATTTGTAGCCTCAGTAAATCCTTTTAAAACCGGTAATTCTAAAATACTATCTATAGCGTCTTTACCTTCTTTATCTTGAAATATATTTTTTTCTGACATTACCTTTCTTAGAACTGATCTATATTTAATACTAGCTCTATCTTTAGGTGTATTAGTGTCATAAGCTGTAACCTTATGTACCTGAGATAATTCATCACTTAATTTCATATAAGATTCTAGCATATTTAAAACTTGCATTTGAATAGCTAATTGATCAGAATTCATACTATCTATAGGAGATCCTACTAAAGAGGCTAATGAAGGTGCATCTAATAATCTATTAGGTAACTTAGAAGCTTTCTTTAATTTTTTACGTAACCTTGATAAAATATAACTATTACTTTCTCTACGTATAGTTTTAGCATTACTTGTATCTCTAAAGGAAGATTGTTTTATTTGTTTTTGATATACAAATTCATCTACAATAGGTTGATTCATAAATAACCCTAATGTTTGTATATCTAAACCGGCCCTTAAATATGAAGACCATAATGGAGCAAACTCCATACCAGCGTTTATCATATAAACCCAGTCATCTGCAGTAACATCCACATATCCATTTATTAATTCTGATAGACCTGTACTAATATTTAAGTCTCCTTTAATATTTCTACGTCTACTTAAACTAAATTCGTTTGGGCTAAACCCTTCAAACCATAGTCCTGCATTAGGATTTTCTTTTAAGTATAAAGGATTTACTTTCATACCTATTTGTTGTCCCCTAACATTATCTACTGCACTAACAGCTCCAACTCCTACGCCTCCTAAACCAGACCACATATTACTAGACTTGTTAATTATATTAGTAAATGATAATACTTGAGCCCAGTCTTTTTCTTCAAATGCGCTTAACTTCTGTTTTAAGTTTAATAACTCATCACTTTCTTGCTTTGTTAAAGTTCTGCCTATTGAGTTTAATATATCTAATCTGTTAGTATATTTACTAACTTTTAATTGTACAATTAAATCTCTTAGTCTTTTAAAACTAGAGGCACCAATAGGAGTTAATAAATTTGCATAATTTGCAGGATGACTTAAAATAGAGTAATGTGCATCTAATACTACGTTCTGTAAAGCCTTCTTAGTGTTTTGCATAGCTAAAGGAAGCTCAGCAAATTCAGGAGCTAATTGCTCATCAATGCTTTCTAATCTATTTTGTATACCAGATATAGCGTTAGTTAAATTAGCGTATTCTGTTAATCCAATAAACATCTCTTCACCTACAGAATTTTCAATTAAATTAACTAACTCTAAATTTAACTCTCTTAATCTTGTCTCATATAATTCCGATATAGATTCAGATATTGATGTATTTAAATATTGTGTAGTTTCTTTAATATCTTTTATTAAATCTTTTGTAGTTGGATTATCTTTTAATATTCTAATTACTTTAGATATAGTTTCTTTGTTTGACAAAAGACTATCTAGAGAAGTTCTTACATTAGAAGGTAAAAGTTCTGACACTACAGCTAAGTAGGAAGCAGGCTCTGTTTTACGCATCTTCTGTATTCTTTCCATTATAGCTCCTTGAGAAGTTCCAGTTAGAAAAGCTACTTTTTTAAATTTTCCTTGTACTACTTCATAATTAGGAAAGTATAATGTTAACTTATCAATATCATAATCCGATCCAGATTTACCTACTATCTCAGAAGGTACAACAACTGAAGTGTGGCCTTCAGGTAAAAATCCTACAACTTCAATAAATTCTATAGACGCTAAAGTCTCCGTAGGTATACGGAATCCAATTAACTTAAATAAACTCTTATCAAACATTCCATTGTTAATATCCGGATTTAGCCCCATTAACTCTTTAAAATGATGTGGTATGAGAATCTGCATAGCATTAATAGATCCGTCTTCATTTTTACTGTAGAATTTCAAAGGACTCATTTCCACTCCAGGGAGTCTATTGTTTAACTCAAAATCTTTTTGTTTAACAGCTTTTATTTGTGACTCAAGTCCAGTACTAGCTCTTTGCACCATCATAGATCCACTAGTCTTTTGTTTAACAGTATGTCCAACTGCTAAACTCATTAGTAAGTTCTCTATCTTAGGTTTAGACATTAATAAATCTACAAATCTAGAATCTCTACTTAATAAATCAGATACAGAGTCAGTTAAATGCCTAGACATATCTCTTGACTGCATCTCATCTACTATAAATGACTCTAGAAGTTCTGTATTATCGCTATTAAATATATATTTTCCATCTTTTAATATTAAACCTGTTCTAGAAACTAACTCTGAAATGCCTTTTTCAGTAATAGCTTCATAAGCCTCATCCATTAACTGGATATTAGACTCTAATTCTGCAAACTCTTCAGCAATTTCTCCATTTTCATATAAATTAGCTTTAATTTGAGTTCTTTCTTGAGTACCAACAGTAGTTTGATATTTTAATTTAGGACTCTGCTTAACCTGCATACCCATTAAACCTGTTTCTAAAACATGTGTTGTAGTTTCAGGGGTAATTGGATTATATACTAATCCACTAAAAGTTTCCATTTCTGAATTACTGTTTAACTCTTGTATGTTATCCATTTGTTGGTACATACTTAAGAATTCTCCATTAGGTTGAGTTACAGCCCCAATCTTAGAAACACTTTCAAATACTTGTATATCTGTTGCAGATTCTCTCATATTTCTAGCTATAGAGTATAACGTAGAATTAGGATTAACCATATTTTCATGTATTGGGAATAATGCAAATTTATATCCAGTCTTTAGTGATACCTGTCCTATTTCAAAATCTCCAAAATATTGTGGTTTCATGTCTGGGAAATAAGCTATAGTTTCCGGGCTCATCTCGCCTCCTTCTTCTATCTCATTAAAAGCAGCTTCTTGTTTAATACTCCACTCATTTGTTTTTAAACTTAAACTTCTTTGTGCATCTAAATGTATAAATCCTCCACCATCAAATTCATCCATATTAGACATTGATGTTCTTGTGTTTTCTGCGGCAACATCTCCAAACTTGGCTCTTACAACACTTACATATTCTTCTAGAAATTCAGCATCAATCTTAATATCTTGACGAACTACAGATATTAACTTGTCAGAATGCTCAGAATATTTTCTAGGCATATTAGTGTTTAACCACTCATTGACTCCTACACCAGTAACTGGGTAAGTTTTAGCACCGGCTGCTAGTTTAGATCTTTTAAATATATTACTTGTATTAAATAACGCTAAATCTCCTAACATTATTTTAGACATTTCAATTACACTTATAATTTGAGAGCTAGCTGCTTGTTTAAGGTATGCATCTAGTAAAGTCTGAGATATATGTATTCCGTCATAAGGTATCGAGGCAGCCTCTGAAAGAGCTGTTAATTGTGTATTAGATAATCCTATATTTACATTACCTTCTTTACCTGGTACAATGAATTCATATTCTTTTAAATGGTTTTCCATTTCAGCCATTTGAGACTTTACGTGAGCCAATAACTGATCCTTAATCGACTCAGAAGAAACATAACTCATAAGAGACGCTTCAGTTATATAGTCTGTTAACATATGCCCAGGTATAGAAACAATTCCTTTAAAGTATCTTAAATCTTTAGCATTGTCTTTGTATCCAGCAACGTTATTTCCAACACCTTTGCTGTTTAATAAAATAGATGTTCTTATCTCATCTGCTAATTGATTACTTAGAATACCTGCAATAGTAGTATAATTAAGATATTCATTTTTAATTCCAAATCCTATTCCAAATTCAGATTTCATATCTGCAGATCTTATAAATGGAGAAACCCCATCCATAATAGCAGTTAAATGCATAGATGTAATATCTCCTTTAGTACCTTTAGATATATGCCTACCTCTTGCTCCTATAACATCTATTCTACTACCTTGTAAGTTAGATACTTTAAGCTTGTTACCTGCTTTTAGTTTCTCTATCCAATAACTGCCTTTTAAATTAGCTTTATCTGTTTGTAGAATATTTAATTCTTCTACTGACATGTTATTTAATTTGTCAACTATTACATTTAGATATGTTTTTTCTGATACTCCAAATATAGTTTTACCTTCATGGTTCTGAAAAGATAAATCAAGGCCTAAACTTGACGTTCTTGCCTCTTCTTGTAGAAGTTCATTCATTCTACCTGCTATATCTAAGTCAGATTCAAAAAGATTAGATACAGGACTTTCATTCGAAGACAGCTCATATAATATCCAAGCTGTTGCTGTATTTATAACTTCTGGTTTTACAGATAAAGTATTACTAAACTCTATACCTAGACTACTTAAAATTCCTATAGCATCTGAAAAGTCCCAAGTGCTCTTAGACCACTGCTCTACAGTCTTAGCTTTATCTTGTTGGATTTTATTTCCAATTTGAACAGTTTTTCTATAACTTAAAGGGATAGTCTTATCTAATATAATAGCACCATTTTCTGCAATACTAAATGGAGAGTCATTCATATTAAGCTTTCCTTCTAAATTAGCTTTCCATTCTCTTTTAATAACAGATTCTAACTTGTTTACATTAGCATTGATAAAGTATTTATCTTTACCATTCTCTTCCATCATGTATATTAAGTAATCATCATTGGATTTATTAAATTGATTAATAAAAGATAATCTCATTCTTACATCTCCCCAATTAAGTTCTGAAGTATTTTCATCAGTTTTAGAATTTAAAGGGGTAGCTAGTTTTAATCTTCTCCCGATAGATTTAAGCTCTGGTTTATATTGTACACTTTCAGTAAATTTCTGAATCATTTCTGTTTCAGAATGTGCATTAGCTAAGGATCTATATAAATATCCAGTTACATCATAAAAGTCAACAGGTTTATAAAAACCTAGTTCATTCATAACTGCTTTTCCATTCTTATCTACCATAGGAGCAGATCCTATCAATAATTTTAAAGGAGCAGCCATAGATTTTGTAGGATCAGTCTCATCTTTCTCATTAATCTGAGCAGCTAAATCATTCTTACTATCTTCTTCTAATATACTAGTAGCACTTATATTTAAGTTAAAGTATTTGATATATTTTAAATGCCCTTCTACGTAACTTTGCCAATTCTCTAATATATGAGTGTAGTTTGAGTCTACTTTAGCTTTTTCTTTTGGAGAAACTGCTGCTCGTTTTAATTTAGCGGAACGAATAGCTAGTTTTTTTAATACACTCATAGGAGCAGTATTAATATTATTTGTAATATCTTCTGTTTTACCGTATATACCTGCTAATTTATGAGAATCTTTACCGCTTAACTCTAAATCATAAAAGTCATAAAAACCTAAATCTCTTTCTTGTATGGCCACATCTGTAAATGCAGGTGTCATTCCCTCATACACTGCTCTTGTGAAAGATGCCTCTCCTGGGCTCATATATACATTAGCAGCTCTATTCTGATTTATAATAGAAGCATTCTTAAATCCTCCGCTATTGATTCTATCAAATAACTCTTGTACTTGTGTGCTTCCACCTGTAATAAATTTTATAATACTACTTAACCACTCCATAATCTTATCAAGTACTGAAAGTTTTCGTCCTTTACCTATCTTATACGTACCATTTGATAAATTATATTTTCTGAACTCCTCTGCTAACCATTCGTCAGCTTCTTTATCAGTCAGTTCTGACATTTTTTTGAACTTACCGCTGTATGTAGTAACCTTACCTTTCATAGCTCTTGCTTCATCATACAGTGCTAATCTTTCAGCAGTAGGTAATAAAAGCCTAGTAACTCCGTGAAAAGCTTCGTGATATAAGGCACCTTCTATAGCGTCTTTATATAATAATATATTACCGTCTTTTGTTAGTTTACCAAATGCGTGCCCATCAATCAAGTTTTTCATGACTTCCATAGGAATAAGGAAATTATTATTACTGTCTTTAGGCATTACTGTATTATACCACTCAGTTTCTTCTATAGGATTCCAAGTAGTATAATTTTCTTTAGGAGTAGTTGCGTATTCAGTACTTAAGAAAGGCGCATCATCTTCTTCTTCTAAATTATCTAATATTGAATTACTTTGTTGTGGAGCAGCAGGTCCTTCGTTTTGCGTAAGATTTAAGGTTTCTATATCAATAACTTCAGGAGTTTCTGTATTAGATAATGCATCTATACCAGTAACAGTAGCAGTAGTTTTAGAAAATAAAGGATCATTTTCACCTCTTTCTACTAATGCCATTTGAACATTAGATCCTCTAGAAGAAAAATCTGCATTAATCTCTGCTAATAAAGTAGGTGTTATAACCCCAAGATTAGCTGCTATAGTTGCATTTAGTGCATTTAAACGCGCAGTTATTTTAGCCTCATTTTCTACTCCTTCTTGTAGGATAGATGCATTTACATCAAATTGAAGCATGTCAGTTCCATTAATAGGAGTAAGTATAATAGGAGCATCTATATAAGTTCTTTCAGTACTCCCAGTTACAGTCCCATAAACCCTATAAGTTTTACCCGCCTCTATAGCGACCAACTCTAAACCTCCTATACCTACTTGTTTAGGAACTTCAGTTTGTTTTTTATATTTAGATTTCTTTGTTTTTAAACCTACAGATTGCCCATTAAATTTTAAATAAGGGTTCATAAATTGAGGAGTAGTAATCCTCTGATTAGGAATAAGTTTTTTCTGATTAGCATACTCTATATCTTCTACTATATTAGTAGTAAGAGCAGGTTGAGTACCATTACGCTCTGCTAACAAGAACTCTGTATAATTTTTCCAAGTCTTAGTTGTAACAACGCCTTCTTCATCTACAAGAGTTTGTATGAACTTTGTATAAACAGGAGTAACTTTTTTCTTCCCTTTTGATGCATCTAAAGCTTTTTTCCTAGCTGTTATATCATCATTAATATTGAACCTATTTATTTGTACAAGAAGTGTACTTAAGAAAGACTTTAGCGCATCATGCTGTGCTTCGTTATTTGTAGGATCCATAAGCTGGGTATGAGTAATGTTGTCATTTCCAAACTTTAATACTCCTTTTTCCCAATATATGCTGTATTCTGTAAGAGTTCTATTAGACGCCTGAGCTCCCCAATAGATATATTGCTTTAAAATAGCGTCTATAGTTTGCTCAGATCCTGGTAATTTATTTACGTCTTTTAAATCTAAATCATTAGTAGTACGGTATATCTCTTCGTTCTTAGCATACTGTACAAGTAAATTATATACGTTATCTTTTACGTCTTGCATATCAGCTAATTTACTTGGCCTTAAATGAACTAGTTGTCCATTTTTAACTGTATACGCCATTCCATTTTTACCTACAAGGCGTCTATCCATAAAATTAATAGGAGCATATACTTCTCCTTTAGGAGCTTTTGCAATTATAACATTTACATCTTTTAACTGATTAGTATCTTTAACTATTCTACCTACTACAGAGTTTGATGAATCATAATTACCATCTTCGAATATTCTAATAGCATTACTCTTATCGGATATTTCAAAATATAAAGAAGAATCAGATTGTAATATGCTTTGTCTAAAATCAGCGTAGAATTTAACTCTTTTATCTATCTCAGCTAGTTCTTCAGCTGTAGGATTAGCAGGGTCTGCAAAATCTGTCTTAGCAAACCTATATTCTCCATTAGGCATAAATGCGTATGGCTCCATCATAGAGGTGAATATTAAGTTTTTATCTTTATCTAATACAGCTTCTCCAGTAATAGAATCTACTACTACCATCTTAATATCAGTCTCATTATAATGAGGTACTCCTTCCATAGGAGTAGCAGGACTTACTGCTTTTAGTAAATACTTACTAGGATACTTCATGTCTCCTACAAATTTAAAGTAAGCTATTTGATTTAAAGCAGTTTGTAGTAACTCTTGGTTTTCAGGTGTTGATCTTTCCTCTATACTTAAAGCCATTAGATCACTGTACATGTCTAAAGACACTTTATGTGAGCCCGCAGTTTTAAAAAATCCTATTCCATTTAATAAACTTCCAGCATATCTAAAGAAAGTATTATTTTCGTCTAAAGTCATACTTGAAAATTGAGTAATTGGATTTTTTTCATCCATGTCTTTAACAATCTCTGCTGGGGGTTGGAAAAATCTACCCATAAAGTTCTCTACCTGGGCCAGCTGGTCGACTATTATAGCCTGCCTTCCCTTTAAATTCATTATAGTAGAAAGAAGTTCAGTTGCCCTTTCTCTGGCCCCGGACTCTTTCTTTTTATTTTCTAATATTTCAGCTATCTTTGCTCTTTCTTCTTCTAGTAAAGCAAGTTCTTCTTTAAAGAAATTAGAAGCGTCTTTATCTATTAAATTAGTAATCCATTCAATAGGCATATTTCTTGCTCCTACTACGCCTTGTCTCTCTGCATGATCTCTAATTGTTTCTTCTATAACATCTCTAGCTCTTTTTATGTCAAATAATGCTCTTTCATATTGTGTTATAGCATTATCAACTTCTGCTAAGTAATCTTGAGTTGGAGTTGATAAAAACTCTGAGTCTTCTACCGCTGATGCTAATGACTCTAAATCTGTGTCTGCTAATAAAGTTCCATATACAGGATCTGATTCTAAACCAAACTCTTTAAATATTTCTTTAGCTTCATTTTGAATAGAAGTAATAACAGATACACCTATTATTTTTTCATACTTCTCTTCATTAGTTAAACTGCTGTCTTTATAGTAATCTAATATTGTGTCTAAATGCCTAGCTTCTCTTTCGATGTTTAATTTAGCTTCAGTTAAAGAAGTAATTGCTGCCTCATGTTGTTCTATTAAAGCTTCTGCTTTAATGCGCACTTCATTTAATTCGTATAAACTTACACCTGGAATTTCTTGTAAGTCTTCTATATCCATTAAATCTTGAAAGAAATCATTTATTTCTTTTTCTTTCTTAGCAATATCCTGTGTTATTTGATCTATGTTAAAGAATTGATTTTCTCTGACGTTTCTAACAGCTCTTTTTAATAATTCTAATCTATACTCTTCCATAGGAACAGCTTTTACATTAGTCATTTTCTCTTGATTAATAGCATCTACTTCCCATACAGAGTCTTGTGTTTGAGCTTCTGGAAAATATTTATCTAAAATCCTTTTAATTTTAGTAACTTCATCAATAGATTTTTTATCTGTTTGACCTTCTAACTCTTTTAATCTAGCTTCATACTTAAATCTAGATAAATGATTAGCAGCTACAGAGCTAGGAAGAATCATTATTTGTTTAGGATTTAAAAATATAGCTCTATAATTAGTAGATTCCCCTTTATTGTTAGTATAATCAAATTCAAATATCTGTCCATTACCATATTTAGAATATAAATCTCTTATAAACACATCTTCAATTTGAGACTCTTCTGCAGATTGTTTTTGACTTGTTATTATATCTTCAATTTGCTGCAAAGATTCTTCTTGACCTTGAGGAGTTTTTAATGAATTGTATAGTCCAATAAAAGAATGTCTTCTAGCTCTAAGTCTTCTTAAATCTATTAAATCCTGTACGGTTTCTTCTTTATATTGTGCAAAATTAACAGGATCTGATTGTTCAAAGTTATTTAAAACCTGAACATCTTGAGTAGTAAGCTCCGCCTCCATATTATCTGCTAATGCTTTTGTAGATAGTCCTTGTTTTCTTTTTAACTCAATAAACTGTGAATTTAAATCATTAAGTTTATTTTGATTTTCTTGTGTATAATTTTCACCTTTATTTTTTTCAGATAAACTTTTTATAGCAGCCTCTATCTTTTTTAACTGTTCGGAATTTGAATACACTTGGTACCTTAAAGACGCATCTGAAAACTCAGCTTCAGTTACAGGCTGTCCTTGCTCTTCACTTGCTATTTCCTGCATTAATCCTAGCTGCTCAAATGCTTTTTGGTAGGCCATAGAAACATCTGACCCTTCTTCAATAAGGTCTCTAACTATAGCGTCTATTTTACTTAGCACACCTTGCTCTTTTGCTACTGATCTATATGCATTTATTATTTTTGTCTCAGAAAGTTCCGCGTCTTCTAATGCAGATAAATCTACTCCGTGCTCTTGTAGCCTATTACGAACACTTTCTGTACGCGCATCAGTGTCTTTTGCTACTGATGTAGAATGGGCCATCATTTCCTGTATTTCAGTACTGAAACCACTAAAGTTTCTACCTACAACTTCTTCTGCATTTCTAATTTCTCCTGCTCTGTCTAAGGCTTTTGTAATAACTCTGTCTCTTCTACTTTCTAGTTCTTCAGTTGTAAGATCTTGATTTGCATAACCAAAAGTTTCTGCAAATTCTGCTAAAGGAATTCTTTTTATTTCATTAATATCTTCTATAACATCTTCATAAAACCCAGCTTTAGCTCTAGAATACACATAACTAAAGAAATGATCATGTTTAGCGTTTTTCCAACTGTGTATATTATTAGTCATTAAAGCATAATCCATCTTCTCATTTGACCTTGAGCTTTGATTTAAAGCTTCAAAATTTCTTTTCATAGATTTAATAGCACTTGGATTTTCATTCATCCATGCCGCTAACTTATCCGCTCCTTTTCTTTTTCTAGTTCTTTCTGTGAATTGACCGTATATTCCACCGGTCCATCCAAACCCACTTTCTTTTTTACCAGTATCTTCATTAGTTCTTGACATAGTTGGCAGTCCCATAGCACCTAAAATAAACCCTAAAGCTATTTCTTTTTGTACGTGCTTATCACCATAGTTTTCTGCGAATTTTTCATACATTCCGTCTATCATACCTACAATAGCCTCCGTTGTAGTTGGATCCTTTTTATCTGCATAAAACCCTAACGCTGAATGTTGCCCTCCACGGTCCATTAGAGCTTGCCCTCCTTCCTCTACAAATCCTTCGTATAATGGTACTCTAAGTGCAGTGTAAGCACCAGCAGCCATTTTTTCTCCTTTACTAAAAGATTTATAAGCAGCTTTATATCTATTTGCTACATCATCTCCTGCATCACGTACTACTTTTCCTAAGCTTCTTTTAGATTGATTAAATCCAGAACCAAATATTCTAGGAAAAGCTATCATATTACCTGCTCCTACTAATGCTAAATTTCCTACAAATACCCCATTAGTAGTTTCTACTGCTAATTCATGCCACTCTTTTTTATCTTCCATTGTTGGTTGCCCCAACATATTTTCTTCCCTCCACTGTCCTTCCAAAGCATTAATAGTAGCATCATAGTGATG
>TARA_R110000744_G_scaffold40374_6_pt1 | contig 17948 bp, 18 predicted proteins | sample TARA_R110000744 | Tara Oceans TARA_R110000744 (sample SAMEA4398083) | marine metagenome | biome: Polar Biome; feature: [DCM] deep chlorophyll maximum layer (ENVO:01000326); material: water (ENVO:00002006), including particulate matter (ENVO:01000060) such as... | depth 36 m | reverse complement strand
ACAATTAGATTCAGGTTCAATACCTTTAGGTGCTAGTCGTGACCAAAATTTACTTCAATTAACTGGTACGCAAGGATTTTCAGCTACAGATGCCGGTTTAGTATATGATCAATTAAGACCTTTTTAAATAAAATATGGCATATGCTCCAGAGTCTGTACGAGTCAAGAGACTCATTGACATGTACAGGGGTAATCCTAATGTATTTAATGAAGAACAACTTGATGAATTACAGGTTCTAGCTAAACAAACTGATCTAACTTTTAATAGAGTATCAACAGACGTTAAGCTAAGAAACATTGCAGAGCAAGCCGTTAGTGGTTTGTTTGAAGGTTTTACTACTATACCTATTGGTAAAGAGCCACGCAATACATACGAAGCATTAGCTAATTCAATGGGACATTTAGTCGGGTTTGCACCCGGCATTGCTGCTATTCCTCTACGTGGATTAGCAAAAGGTGCATCTAGATTAGGAATGCGAGGCGTTAAGTCTGCACTAGAATCAGGTGCTGCAGGTTCTCAAGTTATAAATAAATTTTCAGTTCCTATGTTATTTGGCGATAAAGCTAGTGATTTATTAAACAAGGGAATTGCTAAGGCTGGCTTAGAATCATTAGAACATTTAAAACGTGGTTCTGCAACAAGAGGTATTTTAAACGATGCTGTTCATCTAGGTGTTGCTAGTGGCGTTAGTAGTGTCTGGGGAGGCCCAGATGAAATATTAAATTCAATGACGCACGGAGCTATTGCAGGTGGTGCATTTGGAGGTCTAGGAAATTTTACACGTATAGGAAATTTATTAAAAAGTAGGAATGTAGCTAATCATAAAAAAGGCGAGCAGTTAATTAAAGCTGGTATTGGTTCTATGATAACTGGGTTACCAACTTCGTTACAAGAACAGCCTATAGAAATACAGTTGTATCAATATATGTTAGGTGGATTTTTTGGATATAACTCAAGACCTTCTTATGAAAAAGCAGGACAAGAGTTTTTTGCTGAAGATATGATTTCAGGAAGACCTGACAGAATTTTTTATCCCGAAAAGAACGCAGAATGGTCGAATCTTTCAAAAGAGACACAGAGCTATGTCTACAAGCAATCTGCTGATCAGGCTAGAATTAGCATGCTTAAAATGGGTGCATGGGAAAACAAGGAAGAATTAGAATTATATTTAAATAATGAAGCTAGAAAACGCAAGGGAGATGGATTTACTGAAGTAGATGCAGATAATATAGCAAGAGAACAAGCTGGTAAAATAATACAAGGTGGAATTTCTGTTGATTTAGAAGCTTGGGAAACTCCAATGCCAGAAGACTTAGGAGATCCTAGACAGGCTAGTAGGAATCAAATGTTAATTCAAGTATTTAGGAATCCTGATGGCACAATAAATTCTGTAGAGTCAATGGCTAGAGGAGGAGATTACAAAGGTTTAAAAATGGATGCAAGAACTCCGATTGGAGAATCTGCAACAGGAGAACCTTCTTGGAGTATTCCTGCAGAAAAGTTTGATGGCAGAGAAATTATAACTTTACAATATATAAATACTGAAGGTAGCAAAGAAGCTACTGGAAATATTATAGCTTCTAAACCTTTTGCAGGTAAGCCTAATTTTAAAGAAGGAAAAATAGATTACACTGTTAAGGAAAAAGATTGGTTTGCAATTGAAGATCATCTTAATTCTCAGAACATGTATATAGATGGCGGAGTAAAAGACAAAGGTATTTTAAAAGTGAGTGTCCATCATCCAGATGTAAGAAGAATTGACGTTCCTAGTTCTGTAGAAAACTTAGCTAGAGGGATGCTAAAAGAAAGATTAAATAACGAAAGCTTAACACCTGAAGGAGAAAAAGCTTTATTTAATCAACTTAGAAACGAAGTACAATCTAACTATGAGTCTAGTTTAAAAAAAGAATACGAATGGTTTGGCAACGCTATCGAATCAGAAGGTATGAGATTGCATGTAAAAGACATGCATGATACTGCTTGGAAAAGCAATTTATTATACGAGGCAGAAAGACATGGAGCTTTTATTAGAGGCAGCAGTGATTTTACTCAATTAGGCAATCTTATGAATAGTAAGGTTGGAGCAAAAAATGTTGTTGATAGAAATAAGCGTGAGCAAATATTTCACACTAAAAATGTTCCTTTAAATTTTGACATAAATGGAAAGAACACTTTAAACATGACTGTTTTAGAAGATTACATAGCTAATAAAACAGATTATCCTGACATGTGGTACAAAACAGAAATAATTAATACTGATGGTAAAAAAGAAATTGTTACAAGACCTTATGAGTCATTGACTGATGGTACTATATATATAAAACAAAGTGTCTGGAATGAATTAGTTAAGAAGTCTGGGTTTACTTCAAACGATGCATTCTTAAATGATTTATTGAGTGATACTGGCATGTTAAAACCAACTATAGCTACAAAGCTTGATGGTGGTGTAATGATTGGAAAAGCAGCAGGTAGAAGAGCAAGCGATTCTATGGATAAATTTATGGAAGCAAATGATTTAGATGTTGTTTTAATGGGAAGTGCAGCTAAACATAAAGGTGGAGTTAAGCCCGTTAAGTATGATTATAAAGACGGAACTTATTTTGCAATGGAGCAAATGGACATTAGACAATTGCCTGTGTCAGATTTTAGATTAGATCTTGGAGTTTATGAAAACCCTAAAAAATCTAATTCTCCTCAGATGTTAGTGCGGCAGTTATTTGGAAATCTAAACGAAGGACAACACAAAGGTGCAGTAGAACATGTGTTTAAAAGTATTTATGAACCTATAATTAATGGTAATGAAAGTCAAAATAAATTAATAGAGTCTTACATTAAAAACCCTTCTATGGATTTAGACTTTAAAGATTTAAGTATAGATAGCATTTCACTTAAGAATCTTCATGAAATATTAGTATCTGATAGCAAAAACTTAAAAAGCTTAAGAGAACATGTTCGCAATCATATAGTAAAAGTAGACAAAGATCGCACTGAAGGAGAAGCAGATCTTGAATTTACAGATGATAAATGGCGTGATTATATATATAGAAATAAAAGAATTTTTAATGTAGTAGGTACTACAGATGCTGTTGCAGATGGTTTTAAAGCAACTAATAAATTCTGGGAGCATTCCTATAAAAGATATATTATTGATAGATATTTAAGACCTAAGTGGAAGTATTCTTCTAAAAGCTGGGCAGCACCTTACGATGTTCAAATATTAAAAGATAACAAAGTTGAGTTTGGTACTTTTTTATTTGACAATGGTAAAAAAAATATGCCTGTAGATTTTAATGCAGATATAATAAGAATATTTTTTCCTAATAAAAAAAGCAATACTACTACTTTAGGCGAAGTTGTTGCAGCACAGAAAAGAATAAAGAATCCTGAGAATGTTAATAAATTAAAATCTCTAGGTTTATATAGTAAAGCTAAGAAAGCTTTAGATTCTTTTGATTATGAGTTTACAATAATACGGGTGCCTGCAGATTCTTCTAGCGGAACTAGAATATTGTCGTTTAAAGGATTTACTGGACAAAAAGGCGAAGCTATTGTTACTCATCCTAAAGATGATGCTTATTTAGGAGGGATGGATAAAGATTCTGATACTGTATTTATTTATCATGGCTTTGATAAAAAAACTAAAGACGCTTTCAAGTCTGTAAAGAACGAGTGGGAAAAGAATGGTATTGTTGTTGAAGGCAAATCAAGTGAATTAGATAAAGTATTTAATGACCAAGCTAACGATCAACCTTACTTACATCCTGCTAGTATTTTTTCTCCTTCAATGAGAAAAGAAGTAGCAAGAAATGTATATCAAGGTAATCTTGGTATTGGTTGGGCTATAAATTCTAGAATGACAGTATTGTCATGGATGGATATGGTTAGTGAAAACAAGGGTGAGCTTGTTGTAAAAGCACATAAAAAGAAAGGCTATGGTCTAGACTATTCTTCTGATTTAGGAGAGTATAAACTTACGTTAAAACCTGATTCTAGTTACAATGTTAGGCGTTACGCCAGAGAAATGTTAAACAGGTCTGCAGATGCAGGTGAATATCCTAAAATGAAATCGTATACTATGTTTCCTAATGAGTTATTTAAACAAGCATTTAATGTTGAGTACACTCCTCCTAAATGGATGATGGATCCTAAGTATAATGAGATGAGAAGTTCTTACTCTGCAAGTAGTTTTAATAATATAAAGTCGTCTACTGATTTAGGGAAAGTTCAAAAGATGATTCAAAGTATGAAACCTAATGCTAAGACTAAAGCAACAAACGAATCTGGTTCTATGGAACTACACGAGTTTCAAGAAAGATTAGGAATAGAAACTACTACTTCTGATTCTTTTGCAAATGAACCTAAGAATTTAATTAGTTTAATAACTAGAAAAGCTAAAGCAGACGGGCTTGATGCTATGACATTTACGCATCCTTATCAGTCTAATGTTACACTTATAAATAAATTAAGAGATATTTTAATTAAAGATCCTTTGGCTAAAGAATTAGATTTATTAATTGGTCTTTCTACTGAACAGAATTTAAGATCTAATTTAAATAAAGCAGCAACTGCAGGTACTAAAAAAGATTGGAAAACTTTTTCAGAAATACTAAGAAAAGAAAACTTTAAAGTAGCTAGTTTTTTATCGCTGGTAAAAAAAGCTCATTCTATTGAGCAAAGAATTATAGCAAATGGTGGTAATAAGGGAGATGTTACTAGAAATTTAAAAGTATTAGCAAATGAAGCTGATAAATTAAAATTAAAATATAGAAAAATTGATAGTACTCCAGAAAATGAGCATAAGAATAGTTCTTTTAATGATTATGATTCTGATGTTATTGCTCTTAAAAATAGAATAAGATTACATCTTGGTAAGCAAGGAATGAAATCTGAATCATTTGAAGAATATTTAGATTTATATTTGTTAAGTCCTTTTGTTAAATCATTAAGATATGGCACTCAGAATAGAATGCCGTGGCAGTCTAGAGCTATTAGTAATAAAGCTATTAAAGAAGTGTTTAATGAGCTTGAAGTAGTCACAACTATGGCAGGATTACCTCAAGTAAAGCAAGCAGATAAACTTGCCGGATTTAAAGACTATTTACATCAACCTTCTGGTTATGCAAAGATTAATAGCAGTTTTACTAAGTTTATGGGAGAAAAATTTGTAGGTGATTCTGAATTTGATTTTAAAATTAAGAAATTAAAAGACCACATGGCTGAACATCCTTTTTGGGCTGAGCATCCAGAAGATGCTTTTATACAGTACACTACTGAATTTGAAAAAGGCGTTGGCAGAGATTTTAGTACAATGACTAAAAATGATGTTAGTAATCTGTTAAGATTTTTTGAGTATTACAGTCCAAAAAATAAACAAAGTTGGATAGATAAGTTTGTTAAAGGAAATTTTCCGGCAACTAAAGATAGAGATCCTATGAGAATACAGAGAATATTCTATTATAATAGGCCTGCTACTTTAGATAAGAAGACACTTGCTTATGAAGTAAACATATTTAAACAAGCTAATGTTCCTATAAAAACTAAAGATAGGGTTGTTATTCGAGACATAAAAAGAGTTATGTCTACTCATGGTTCTATGAGAGAATGGTTAAGTAAGATGGTTGTACAATCAGAGTCTAAAGTTACTGAGCAAATGAATGCTATGGAAGAAGGTGCTTTTAGTAACTTGCACAGCTTAACTCCGAATGAAAGAATTGATTTAATGAATCATGTGGTAGATGTTATTGAGAAAAAAATAAAGATTGAAGATATACCAGATTATTTAAATAAAAAATTTGAAGTAGCGGTTGGCAATAAGTCTAAAACATTTACTGGTAAAGAAATGATTGAGTCTTATGTTGATAAAGTAAGAAATGATTTAGAAAGTTTTGGTAACGAATACTTATATGAACCTAGTGAATGGAATACTGTTTTAAAAAAAGGTATAAGTAATAATTCTACTGTTCGATTGTCTGATTATATGGTATGGAAAAAAGGAAAGTTTGACTTTGATAATTTTTATAAAAAAGTTATTGATCCTGCTTGGAAAGGCAAAGACATTGGAGAAATTCCTTTAGAAGCTATTTATAGAGCACAATATGAATATAAATTAGAACAGATTGTACAGAGTAAAGATATTAATAATCCTTCTAAGTTTAGAAAGTTATGGAGAACTAACGGATTAAAAGATAAAGAAGGAAATAAATTAGAAACTGCTTTTAAGTCAATAGGTAGAAGAGATAAAGAAACTTATTTTCCACATATATGGAGAATAAATAAAACTAAAGCGGAGCAAAGAATAGAAGATAAATATTATAATGATTTAATGGAAACAGAATTGAGTTCTGCTTTAAGCAATGCTAATAATACTTCTAATTATTTAAGAGTTCAAGCTAAGCTAATGTTAAAAAAAGGCAATAAGGAGTCTTCTGAAAAGTTAACAAAAATATTAAATATTTATGATAAAACAAAAGACCCTTTAGTATTGCAAGAAGTAATACAAGCAGCTATTACAGCTAAGTATCAATATATGAAAGAAGGTTTGTCTCATCCTACTGAATATGGAGAAAGTCATATCCATGAAACTTTAACTCAAGTAGATATGGCATCAGATGTTAATAGTATAATATCTGATTTAGTAAAAGTTGGATTCTTTTCAAGACCTAAGAATATATTAGAAAGGCAGATAGAAGAGAAACCTGCGTACATGAGAGAGATCGATGCAGTTAAAATGTATAAAGAAGGCGTTCTGAAATCACGTTATAAAAATCTTGCTGCCTTAATGGGTGATGCTCAGATAGATATAATGAGCAAAAATAAACCTTTTGGTAAGTATACTAAAGATCACGCAGAATTTTACAGAATGTATTTAAGAGATTCTCTTGGTTATAAAACTACTTTTTCTGATTGGGTCTTGAAAGCTATGGAGAGTAGCGACCCGTTGAAATTGAAGAAAAACTTATATTATCAAACTAGTGATCACGAAATGATTAAGAAATTTGATAGAATACTAAAGTTTTTTAAGACAGATAAGCTTCCATTTAATTTATCAAAAAATGATGACGCAAGAGCTGAACAATTGTCTAGAAAAATACACAACATAGGTGCTATGGAAGCTAAGTATCAATTGCTTACGCTGTTAGCTAATACTGGTGTAGCAACTGGTAATTTATTTGGTGGTTCTTTAAATACAATTACAAAAACAGGACTTAGAAATTTTACTAGAGCGATGAGTTTTAAATATTTAGAATCAAATTTATTAAAAAATGCTAATGGTAATTATCAATTAAAATTTAAAAATGGTAATTCAGTTAAAAGTAAAAACGATTTAAAACAATGGGCAATTGAAAAAGGTGTTGTCGAGCAGTATATAAAAAACGAACTTGACTTTAATCCTAAAGTTAGTACGTTAAAAAATCGCAAAGCTTTATATGAGTTTGCTAAAGATTTTCAAAAACTTCTATTAAAAAATGCTGACCCAAATAAAGAAACAATTATGGAGATTGCTAGAAGACATGGAGTTGCAGATCTTGTTGTAGAAGTCGGTGCTTTTCCTATGCAAGCATCAGAAAGATGGTTAAGAATAAATTCATTCTTATCTCATATGTTGCAGACTAAAGACGGATTTGGAGGCATGGCTTCTGATTTAGATATGAACAGCGATGCTATTATTAAACATGCGTTAAAAGGTATTGAAGCAACTCAATTTGTATATCACAGTGTAGGTAGAAGTGCTTTTATGCGTACAGCAACAGGTAAAGTATTTACACGTTTTAAAAATTATGTACAGAATCAAATTGGATTTCAAAGAGAAATTTATAAACAAGCAAAGATGTATGGGTTTAAACCTAACACTCCAGCATATGATGATTTTAAAAGATTGTTTGTAATCAATGCTATGATGATGGCATTAGGTACAGCATACTCTTATAGTTTATTTGATGTAGCTACTCCGCCTCCATTTGATTGGATGAGAGAGACTGCAGAACTTTTATGGGGTAATAGTAAAGAAAGAGAACGAGCTTTTTTTGGTACATATCCTAGAACCGTAGCTCCTTTACAAATCTTAACACCGCCTATTGCAAGAATACCACAAAGTTTAGTAATGTTGCTTAATGGAGACTGGGATAGATTTGCTGATTACCAAGCGTGGACTTTATTTCCTTTTGGTAGATTTGCTAGATCGGTTGACAAGACGTTTAACGAGCCTTATGGAACTACATTTGGTAGAGGAATGCAGCAATTTTTTAGATTACCTACTGATAAATTTGTTCGTAATTATAAAAAAGCAGATATAAAGAATATGCGTAAAGATTATATAGCTAATACTCTTAGTGATTTTGAACAAGAAGAAGAAGAGTGGAATAACAAAGAAAATTAATTATGGCTAATGAAAACTTATCAAGGTATCAATACGACCCCGGTCTTTTAACACAGTTTACACAAAATGCAAGACCAGCTTTATTAGATTTTATTAAACAGCAAAATAGATACGGTGGATCTTCTGAAAGATCAGTAAACAGCATGGTTGATAGAGTATCAAGTCAAGATTTAAAAGCGTATGCTTTGCCTGAAAATCAATACAATAATATGCGTGGTGAAAGTAATCTTTCATCTGGTGGTTTTCACAAAGGTGATGAAATATTTTTAAAAGGTAAATACGGAGACAGAGGCATAGGTCATGAATTAGGACATGAACTATATGGACATGCAGAAGATTCTGAATCTGTTCCTAAAATGAATTGGTATAATAAAGCAGATAGACTTTTAAAAGGGTGGTTACCTTCATTCTCTAAATATGCTGAAAGACCTAGCTACACTTCTATTAGTAATACAAAAAGAAGAAGAGCTGGATACGATAAATTTGAAAACAGAGGAAATTACAACCAGAGAATGAGAACTGGAGAATACAATCCTAAATTTGCAGATGCACCTTTTGATTATCTGCAGAAATCTATGTGGGATATGCAAGACAAGGAGACTACAGACGCTATGTTATCTAATGTATTAAGTACAGTAAAAACTAAAGGCGGAGATTACGGGAAATACGATAAACGAAGTTTAAAAGCTAAGGATTTTAGATATGCTTTTAAAGAAGCTAGAGCATCAGGAAATAATCAATTTGAATGGGACGGTAGAAAGTATTCTACTGAACTAGCTTAAATGAGAAAAGATGACGATTCAAATATAATAGGCTGTAACAAGTGTGGTTCAAGAAATATAAAAAAAGATGGTTGGCAATACTGGGCAAATAATCAAAAAAAACAGAAATGGATGTGCAAAGCTTGTGGTAGAAAAACTTGTAGTCCTAAAATTATAGAAGAGTCTCCATTTGAAAAAGAAGAAATAGTAATAGATTCACTTCCTATAGAAGATATAATCTCTCATAGGAAAAAGCAGTACACTCAAAAATTAAAAGCAAAGAAATCTAAGAATTTAATAAACTTAAAAATAAATCAAACAGGGCCAATAGGTATTCTTCATTTTGGAGATCCTCATGTTGATGACGATGGTACTGACTTAGCTGAAATATATTCATTATGTAATTTAGTTAACGATACAGATGGTTTGTTTGGTGGTAATCTTGGAGACATACAGAATAATTGGATTGGAAGACTGCAAGCTTTGTATGGTCAGCAATCAACTTCAGCCAAAGAATCGTGGAGACTAACAGAACATTTTGTTAATCAAGTAGACTGGCTGTATTTAGTTGCAGGTAATCATGATGTTTGGAGTGGAGATGGTGATCCTTTAGAATTTATAATGCGTGATCATAAAGGTGTTTATGAACAATGGGGTGCAAGAATGAATCTCGTATTTCCTAATGGTAAAGAAATTAGAATTAACGCTAGACATATGTGGAAAGGAAATTCAATGTGGAATACTGCTCATGGTGTAGCTAAAGCAGCACAGATGGGATGGAAAGATCATATATTAACGTGTGGTCATACACATGTATCAGGTTATCAAGTCTTAAAAGATGCTGCGTCTGGAATTATAAGTCATGCTTTGCAGATAGCTTCATTTAAAATAATGGATAGTTACGCAGAAAAGCTAGGATTAGATGATAAAAATATATTTAATGCTCCTGTAACTATTATAGATCCATATTATGACGATGATGACAATAGATTAATTACTACTATATTTAATCCTTTTGAAGGTGCAAAGTTTCTAGAATACAAAAGAGCTCAGTGGAAAAAAAATAAAAAGGCTCCCGGTTAAGAGAGCCTAATTTTTATTAAGTTGATTCTGATAAAATGTATTTGTTGTAATCTTTTAATATTTCTAATGCTAGTTCTTCTCTGACTTTAGAATTACTAAGGTCAAGACTATTTCCATATTTTGCTAATATAAGTTCTATTCTTTTTAATTTCAATGTGTACTCCTTTTATGCAATATCTTTTCTAAAGAATCTTTTGCAATGCTTCTATACTTAGAACTGTTTGCTTGTGTTGTAATTATATCGTCTAAACAATTAATTGCTATTTCTATTATATTTTCAAGTTCTTTAATATAATTATCTTGATTCATATAGTTTTTCTATTGTTGTTATAGCTTCATTTAGTCCAGCAAGATATCCTATTTCTCCGCCTTCATGAAACACTACTCTATCAGTGTCTGCATTCCTTTCTTGATATTCTATTGAGCTTTTTAAGGTGTCTAGAATGCTCTTAATCAAAGGATCTTCCACAGTGCTATACTTCTTTAGCTTACTGATTGGAATGATTCGTAAAGAGATACTTCCTATTGTTTTTATAGGGCAATCTTTTACTTCAGATTTTTTAACAATATATGTATCTGGATATACAAGATTGTCAAATTTGTCTTTATAAGATATTTTTACAATGCAAGGCAATCTAAACTCTGCGATTCCTATGCATCTTTCGCTAAATCCACCATCCCAGATAGGTTTACTTATTGTGTATTTATTCATCGTTATCCTCATATACTCCGCAATGTTCTTGACATTTACTACATATATCTGTATATATTATTTTTGCATCACAACATTCGCTTAATTTCATAGTTCCTTTCAATTCTAAGGCAGTAAACGCCAATCTACTGCCTCAGTTTTCGTCAATCAACCAATTATAACATACAACTGACTATACAAGTCCTTTATATTTTGTTATTATTGATTTATCCTGCTATTCTTTTTATAGAACTAGCAAGTCTTTTTATTTAATATTCTCTTGAATAAAATGATCAAGTGGAATTACTGCATAATTTGGTGCATTGTTTCTTGTGAATACAAGAACAGGTGTTCTGTCTTCTGGACAGTTTTTATTTGTTTGTTTTAACGCACTCCATATATTTAGTTTTTCTTGATTTTTACATTCAAAAGAATAGGGAATCTTTTTTTTAGCAGCAGGAGAAAGAACTATATCTTCTCCTGTCATACCCATTGTTTGTGATTTTATATCATCTTCTTCAAGTTTAGGCATTGCTATTCTAAGTTTGTCTCGTACAAGATTTTGCAATCTTCTACCTTTAGCTTTTGATGATTTAGCAGACATAAAGATTAATCCTCTACACCAAGAACAGGTAAACACCATTCTTTTTTATGATTAGTAAATAATGCACCTCCGTTATTTCCTTCATCATCTTGAGAAGGATATATCCAATTGCCATCGTTTAATTGAAACATTATTGGTCTACTATACCAACCTAATTCTTCACATTCTTTTGATGACATGTATTCTACTTTGATTATTTGTTTTCCGAGCAGTTGATCTGCTGCAATTTTATTCCATTTTATAGTTAATTTATTCATGCTTTAACCTTTTTTAATAGTTTTTTTCTTTTTTCATTGTTTTAAGAGCTTCATCGTATGTAGGCATACCTAATGTTTTCCAAATATCATCTAGATATTTTTTTCCACTTTGTGACATTCGTTGTCTATCAACTTGCTCTAAGAGTGCTATGTTTTTAATTAAATTTTGCATTTTTTTAGCTGCAAAGTTCGCGTATAGTTTTTTACTCATGGCATTGTTTTATCCTTTAATGTAAAACCTAAGAAGATTTCTGTATTTAATATTCCAAATGACATATGATGATGATATCCTTCTTGATATCCAATCCCTAATGTAAGGAGTAATATTCCAAAGAATACTATTTTTACACCCCTATAATCTTTTGTTTTTATTGATATGTATTTAAATAAAGGTGCTCCAAATAGCGTTATGTTCATTATTTTCCTTTTTATTGTTAAGGGGCATCACTGTAGTTCAATCAGTTTGGGTACGGAGTCCTTGTGAAGTAACATTTAAGTGACACCCCTTAAGTTTACAATTGTTCAAATGAAAATGTTTCGTAATTAAACATCATTTTTACTTCGAAAGGGCTTTCGTCTCTAGTCCCAAGAGAAGATATAATCCTTATCTTTTCATTATCACTTTGTTGTTCAAAGCCTATTACTTTATCAGCTTTTTGTTCTATAACAGAATTTCCTTTAAAACTATGAATACCTAATCGTTCACCATTTTCAAGTTGAGTCGCAGCGTATTTAGAAATATGAGATATACCAAAAATGATAATCTTGTATTTATTTGCTAGCGATTTTAACTCTTTAATGACAAAGTTTTGACGTTCATATTCTTCTTGATAGTATTTAGCTGGAATAGTATCTATAGTATCTATTATCAGCATCTTAGGATTGTATGTTTCTATTATTTTATGATAATCTCTTATGTCTGGAGAATCGTCAGTTACGCTTATATGATTCATGCCTTCTTTTAAGTATTGATCGTAATCTTCATTCCATTCTTTAAAGTTTTCTTTCTTTAATCCTATAATACATTGGAAAAATCTTCTATTAATTAGATTTTCTCCAACTTCTAGAGATAAGAAAGCTGTTTTTACATCAGGAACTTGAGATACAATCCATTGAACAAACGCTGTTTTGCCTATTTTAGTGTTACCACCTAGTATAACAAGATCACCAGCGTTAAAGATATAGTCGTCTTTTATATTGACTAAGTCTTTAAAGTTGAATGCGTTATTATATTTTGCGTCTTCAATATATTGTTTATATGTTTCAATAATTTCATCAACATTCTTTAGTTTAATGTTAGATCCATAATCTTTAGACTTGTAATACTTACATTTAGAATCGCAATGTGCTTCTAATATTTCGTCTTGACAATTAAATTCATATGGTCTATTAAATGTATCTGAAACAATACGTTTTATTTCTGATTCGTTGAAGTTATCTGGGTATGTTTCTATCCAGTTTTTGCCAAGTATTATACATTGGTTTTCTGTAAAACCTTTTCTACGCCAAATAGACACTAATCTTAATAAAGTTAAGTGCCTGTTTTCAACGGCAGCACCTTTATTATATATATGTTGTCCACAAGTTACATCTGCGTTAGTATTTGATGTTGCATTTTTAGTTGTAGTGGTTTTATTAATAACTTCTTTTTTTACAGTTTTTATTGGTTCCCAAATAGTTTTTATTCCATTAACTGCTTCAGGCATATCAAATCTAACTTCTTCGCAATATTCTACTATTTCTTCATAAGAAAACTTTAAGAATTGTCTATGGGTTAAGTATGTTTTATATAGATTTGTTTTTTTGTTTAGTGAAAATGGTAATCTAATTAATCTTTTTGAATCATAGATTAAATCAGTTGATTTGCCAAAGTCTCTTAATATAGTTGCTTTGACTTGTTTAGCTAGTTCTACAGATGGTTTAAATCCATATAGGTTAGGTATAACTACATGGAATCCTCTGCCGCTAAACCATATATTTATATGTTTAGGTTCGCAGTCTAATTCTACCAGTTTTCTCATTAGTTTATGTGTTTGTTTCTTTAGTTCTGAATTTGATTTCTGACCTTTGTCTACATCAAACACAATTTTGTCAAGAGCTTGTACACCTTCATACGATTTGATACTTCCAGTTTCTTTTATATGATTTACAATGTCTTTTTGATAAAGAAACATGCTTCTATATATTTCTTTACCAATGTTTTTATTTACAATTTCTGACAATTTATGATATGGTATTACTACGTTTCTTGAAGACACGTCTCCTACTGCTACTTCTACAAAGTAGTTTTCATAATTCATTATTACTCCGTACTAGTTAATAAAGGGAGCCCGATTTAACTGACTCCCTTTAAGGTTAGTGTATTTTAAAGCTGAAAGTTGTTATCAACTTTATCTTCTCTAGGTCTTTCTAGTTGAGGTTCTTGTTTTAATTGAGGTCTATAATCTCTAACCCAATTATTTTTTACTGCGTCTAGAAATTTATCTTTTAGTTTTTCATCATCTCCTACTCTTGAAACTTCGCTCCAATCGTTCCAACGAGATTTACCTTCATCATTTATTCCCCATACATAAGAAAGTTTACAAAACTTTTTATCTACAAGTTCTTCTAATGACTCATCAGTTAATTCATAAGATTCTTTATTTAAAGAGTTATCCCAATCAACAGATACGCTATCAAATAATATTTTGATTTTAGTAGCTGTGCCGTTGTTTTTAAATGAATTATCTTCATTTTTATTGAAATAACCTCTTAGAATTAATTCAGGTTTAAATGTTGCTCCAACATCTAATGTTAATGTAAGAATAATGTCATCTTTTCTTTTCTGCCATGATTCTTTTTCTGTTGGGTAATTTACTTGTACAGCTTCTATTGTGGATGCTTTAGTAAATATACCGCCTTTGTTTTGTTCGTTCATTATTTAACCTCTTTTATTATTGTATTTAACTTTGCTATCTTTTCATCTGCTTCTTTTATTGTTGGATTAGAATTAATAAAAGTCCTTACTTGTTCTTGCATGCTAACACCGTTTACATTGTTACTACTAGAAAACTTTGTATTGCGTGACAATCTTTCAAGTTTTAGGTTTTGATCAACAGTTATGTGTCCCGGTTTTACTGCTTTGCCAGTTATTAAAGTCTCTGGTCTATTATCCATGCTGTCTGCATCTGCAGTGTCATCTATTGCAAATAAGCCGTTAAATGCGTATTTACGAGCGTATGATGAAGTAGAACCTGTGATTTGACTGTCATCCATACCTTTCTTATTTACAGATTCACGAGCCCAGCCAGTAACACTTATACTTGGTATTCTTTTATGAATATCTTCAATTGATGATGTTAGTGTAGCTGTAGCACATATATAATTAAAGCCATTTACTGATACTATTTCATCTGAAGCAGTTACAATACAGTCTGTTTCTTTAAGTAATGGTTTTACAGCTTCAAATATGTCTTCTAAGTTTCTATATTTGTAGCCGCCAAAACTATTAATTTTACCTTTCTTTGCTTTTAGGTTTAATTGTATATATTGGAGTTTCTGATGTAACGTTTTTTCCATTGATTTCCTCTGTTTTTTAGTTTGTTAATTTACATTTTTACGATGAATTACTCAACCTGTAAGTTTAATAATAACAGGGATTAGAGATTAGTTTAGAAGGAGGATCTATGTTTAAGCGACATTGATTTCTAATTTCTAACCCCTGTTTATATTGTTTACGCTACTGTAATAATACTATTTGAATTATTATCTACAATACGTTTAGCATACAAAAATGCATCTTGTTTATATTTAGCTGACGCACCAAATTGAGTTCCTTTTATCCAATCTTTATGTTTTTTATGATGATCAAAATACTCTGTAATAGCGTTATAAGCATCCCATAATGTCTTACCATTATTGCCTAAGCCAAAGTTAAAATTATCTTGTAATTTGCTAAAGACTGGAGATGCAAAATCTCTATGCGTAACGCCTAGTTTGTTTTTGCCACTAAATCCTCGATTACGTAAGTATGGAATAACAATTTCAAAGTATGTCTCAGCTTGTTTTTGATCTAGTTTATGCTCGTACATTCTATTCATTATTTCATGTGCTTGAGCCCAGTTATTATCAGCGTTCTTTATTATGCTGGAGACTTGTTTTAATTTGTTATTTACACCTGTTGTATGTCTTATTGAAAATCTCATATTTGAATTTTTATCTAAAGCCCAGTTAAGAGTATTTGCACATACAACTCTTACATCAGTTGGTTGTAAGTATACAGGAGTGCTGCCGTCATGCGAGTTCATTAATAACGCATATTGCAGCAATGTATCATCACCTATTTTTACTGATTCAGGTTTTTTAGCTAAAATCCAAACTTTTTTACCTTTATCAACAGCACCAGCTGTTTCTAGTTTATATCCTTTATCGAGTAATGTTTGAAACGGTTCAAAAGCATCTGAGTTTTGTAACACTTCGTATTTGTCAGATACATTACCTAAAGGTGTATTAGTATCTGATTTAACAGTTACATAATGTCCTGTTACGTATTGCATTTTATGTGAATGTTGTTCGTATGCTGTATTTAAAGTATTTCCTACAGACATTTGATAATAAGTTGGTGTTTTAACTACTTTCCAATTTAAGTTTCCTTTTATTAAAGCATCTTTTATTGTTGGTGCTTTTTCTAGTTGTATGCCTAGTTTATGCCACGGTGTATCACCTACATAAAACATAGTATCGTCTAATAATTGATGTGCCATTGTATCTCCTTTTTAAAATTCTATTGAGTTAGTAATAGAAATCCCATGTTTATCAGGATCTCCTTTTTGTTCTATATCGTTTAGTTCTTCGCCTATTCTTACGAAAGCATAACTGCTATCTCCTTCTATTTCATCAATTGAATCAAGTATTCCCATAACTGCGTCTACGTCTTCAAAACCTTTTATAGATTCAAAAGATTGATACCATTTAGTATCATATATGTGAAACAATGTAGTTTTTATAGAATTGCCACAACTTAGTTTGACACTTGTATTACTAACATTATCCCATTTTTGTTTTGGTATTTCATTTAAGATTTTGTTTGTATGATTTTTATCTACAACAATTACTACTTCACTTCTATATCCCATGTTGTTTTTCCTTTTTTCAAAAGTTATGCACCACACTACAACCCTAAGTCGGCAATCTGCAGGTTCAGCTTGGTTAATGTAATGTGATGCTTAACACTTGTTATAGTAACTAATTTGTTTTAATAATGTTTTTTCTTAACATATTAACATACATTAGTTTAGAAACCATTTTTAATACATAAGTTGCACGGTTTCCTGATTTGATTTTATTATAAAAATGAGAATGTTCTTTAAACCATGTAGTTAATTCAACATGTTTCATTTCTCTTATGTGTTCAAACGAAGATTTTTTAGTAGCTATGTACGGTGTCTTCGTTATCTTTTTTGTCATGTTCGCCATTAGAGCTGTTCTTAGGTTTTGTATGAACTTCTGATTGCTCTCTGTTTTCGGCTTTCCTATTGATGTTTTCATCTGATCCTCCTGTGTTTGTTATATGTATTTGTACATTACCAAAATGACTCATTGTATCTAATAATCCAATGATTTCTGTTGATGTTAATCCCATTCTAGATTCCATAATAACGCCTTGCAGCGTTACTTCTACATCGAATCTTTTTCTACTTGCTACCCAATCTATACTTTTTCCTGTATAATCTTTTGCTATTTTATAAATGTTACTAAATGCCCACGTTGCGTAAGCTAGTGTTTTACTTGCTATCATTTGTATCCTTTATTTTGTATTTTTCCATATCAGTATATAACATGTCTTTTAATTCAGTATGTCTACCTGTTTGCAGCATTATTAAATACAAGCTTATTCTATTTGGTTTATAGCCAGCTAATAATCCTTGTTTATCTGTTTTTTTATTCATTGTTATCCTCTTCGTTATAATCTTTTAAATCACATTTTTCACAGTATTGCACATCTTTAAATACTTCATAATAATCTCCTTGATTATGATTGTAAGAGCGTGTAGCAGATTCTGCCCACTCTAATGGAGTATCGCATTTATTACATATTTCTACATTGTACATAGTTATTCCTTTTAGCTAACATTTTAACGCACAACTTTTCGCTTGAATGGTAGTTGTGTAGTTTATTTTTACTTCAAGACATTT
>TARA_R110000744_G_scaffold5556_1_pt1 | contig 17959 bp, 37 predicted proteins | sample TARA_R110000744 | Tara Oceans TARA_R110000744 (sample SAMEA4398083) | marine metagenome | biome: Polar Biome; feature: [DCM] deep chlorophyll maximum layer (ENVO:01000326); material: water (ENVO:00002006), including particulate matter (ENVO:01000060) such as... | depth 36 m | reverse complement strand
TATGTTTTTATTTTAACTTGGTCGAATATACTGCTAGTTTGTGTAGTATCGTCTGTAAAATATGTACCAGTAAAAAAAGCAATAGTATGATAATCGCCTATACGTATTTTTCTATTTACTGTACTATCTAAACTTGTTATAGCTTTTTTAGTGTTACCGTCTAACAAAAATTGTGTAGTGTTAAATTCTTCTCCGTCTTTGTGTTGCACCACACCGTTCCAGAAATAATAAAAATTACGTAAGTATGGTTGTGCTTGTGAAATAGGTAAAGAAATTAAACTACCGTCTATAGTGCTTACATATTCTGCACTTGCCTTAAAATAAAATGCTTTTACGTTATTTTTATTTCTACTGTAACTGTCTATATGGTGTATGCTATGCCTTTTATTAAAAGCACCTACGTCTTTAAATTTACTGTCTTGTGTACTAAATAAATCAAAACCTATTACGTCAGTTTTAGTAAAGTCTTGTATAATATTATCTACTCTAAATATACCACGACCGTCAGCGTTTGCAGCGACTTTTAATGTAGCTAATAACGTACCGTCTATATTATAAACATATAATACATATTTTAAGTTAGTACCTACACCAGAAGTTATAACTGCTTCGCTACCATTAGCAAATAAATAAAAGTCTTGGTATGCTGGGTTTAAATCTTTTTTTGTTGTCGTTTGTCTTAAATAAGTTGCCATTAGTTTATTTCTTTACTTACAAATTTTAAAAATTTCTGTGCATCGTTTGCGTATGCTTTAATAAATTGTTTTGGTAATTCTCTATACGCTACGTTAAACGCATCACTAAAAAAGTTACTAGGTTTTATGCCGTATAGCTTAATACTTCTAGCTATTGCAAACACTATACTTTTACGCTTAATAAATTTACCTTTACTATCTCTTACACTTTTTAAACCTTTACGCACTACCCACTTATCTATTACGTTTGCTGGTGGTTGTTTGTTAGTGTATTTATATGGGCTTCGTGGTGCTTTAGCACTACTTTTAGAACCTCTTGCACCCTTATCTACTATATCAGCGTAACCCATAGCTACAAAGTCCATTTCTATAGCACCACTATCGTAAACGTGTACTACGTAACCTAAACTAGAACCTAAATCGCCACTAGCGTTTTTACCTTGTGCATTTAATATACCTCTTGCAGTATTTACAACCTTGTTACCAAAAGCATTTAATACTTTTTCTGTTTGTTGCATTTAAACAGTAGCTATAAATAATTCTATGTCTATAGCTGCACCACTACCATTATGTACGTGTATTTCTTCTATAGCACCAGCACTAGTTAAAGCTGCTTTACTTGCCGCACCAGAAGCGTTAATACTAAAAATTGTACTACTATTGCCAGCTTTTAATTCTAAACCAGCAGCGGTAGCCGCTTGCGACAAAGTTAAAATAACTTCGCTTGTGTCATCTAAATTAGTTACTCTAATATACCTTACGTCTTCTGTGTCGTAAGCATCATTAGTTACTGTAGATAAAAAAGTAGCTATATTAGCAGTACCACTAGCGGCTACCGTCATAATACGCTTGCTTACATTACCAATACCAGTAATAGCCGTTGTTACAGTTTGGTCGTACACCGTACCGTTTAACGTAATTTGTTCTTTAATCTCTACAGTTAGTGCTGCACTTGTTACCGTTGTTGCCATTTTATTATTATTATATTATTATTTGTTTTTACGCTACACTTCCACTACACGCAGAAGCATTAAAATTAACCGTTATACTTACATTAGCCGTCCAGCCAGTTACTTCGTTATCAAATCGTTCTGTAAACGGTTCGCAGCTTATACTGTCTTGTATTCTAATATCGTGTCTAAATTCTTCGTAATTAGTATCGTAATCGCTATTTTTTAATTTGCTTATAATATCGCCTATTACTTGTAGCATATCACTTAATACGTCTTCTTCGTTACTTTCGTCTTTACTTACTAAGTCCATTACAATAAACTGAAAACTATACGTTAATTCGTTTTTAGTATATCCAGCCGTTTGTGTTCCTATGTGTAATAATGGGTATGTAGTTTCTGTTAAATCTACTTCAAAAATATCGCCTATTGTTGTAGTCTGTATAAACAAACTAGAATTACCAATACTTCTAAACATATCGTATAACATATTTAGTGTAATGTTTTTAATTTGTTGCCCTTTATATATCATTTTTTATTTTGTATGTGTGTTAAATCTTTTTGGTATGCAATAAAATTAAAGCACTCATTAACTGTTAAATTTAATACTCTATCAAAATCGAGTAAGTTCCCATTAGCAAGAGAATAGACAATACTATACCAGCCGTACCTTTCGCTAAACGCTTCCTCATCTGTCTTAAAATTGCTCTCCTCATCGTTCTCGGTTGGTTGCTTAAAGATTGTTGCGTAATGGCTATGTAGTCCATTGCGATACTCAAAAAAAAACCAGCCGCACCGTTTACAGTATTAACGCTTAATTTGTCTTTAAATATTTTGGCACGTTCTTTAGCCGTTCTAAAATCGTATTCTTCTATTTCGTATTTATCGCCATCACTTTTAATAATTGGTCTGTATAGTATAGCCATAACGCTTGCCATATCTTCCCAACCTTTATTTAACTTATTGTCTAAATCTACAAATTCTTTTAGTTTTAGTTCGTGTAAATTAGGGTGCAAACCATAATCAATATTATCAATAGTAACAATTAAATTTAAGTCTGTATTAATCGTTTGTTCTGTTAATTTATTTAACTGGTCTAATACCGCATCTATGTCAGACTTCTTACAACCCTCTATTAACTCTAAAGGTGCTTTAGTAAACGAATTAATTGTTATTAATTGTTTATCTAATTCAGTAGTAGCGTTTTCGTATGCTACCATAAATTCCATATAACTACCTAAAGTTACTTGATTCCAAGTATTAGGTATGTAATATTTATTTTCGTTAATAATTAATTCCATTAATATAATATATAAAGTTTAACAATTTAGTACATTTGTGGTGTGTATTGTTTTAAAAGGGTGTGTTATTAATTTAGCCGCCCTTTTTTTATTGTATATAGTATTGACCTTGTGGTTTTAATTCGTAATACATTCGCATAGCTAACGCATCGCTAAAGTCTGGAGAACGTCCAATAGCTAATTTAACTTCGTCTTTACTTATTAGTTGCAGCTTCGTGTCTTTGTCAAAGTTCTTACGCCTTACTTGCTCCAGCTCTTGTATAATAAAATTCTTGTGGGTTATGTTATTACAGTTAATATACACTTCCGACTTATTTAGGGCGTTGCTTAAAGCATAATAACATTGTGTCTTTAAGTTGGTATAGTTTTCGCCTTTTAACGCCTTAGAATTGTTTACAAACCCTTTGCATCTTAATATATCTTTAACGCCACCACCTACACCGTCATCGTCTACAATTATATTACCTAATAACACACCGTAGTTACGCTGCATAGTTCTTATTTCGTCTGCTGCTTGTGTTACGCTATTACTGTCCATAACCTTAAAATATTCAGCACGCAAACCGTTCCAGTATATAATTACTGTTTTGTCTTTTCCAAATCGTGCAATATCAGCAGTAATATATTTAGAACCGCTTTTAGTATCGTCTAATTCAAAAGCACCAAGTATAGCGTTATAGTCTATTAATTTGTCTTCGCTATCGTCATATTCCCAATTGCCTAATAATAACCGTTGTCTACTTACAAAGTCTAATTTTTCTAATTGCTCTTTGTAGTGTTTACTAACGTGTCTGTTATCGCTTAATAAAGATTGTATAAACTTTCTGTATGGTGGTAACGCATTTTCTTTGCTTGGCTTGTAGAAGCTAGTATATACCCATTCTTTACTTGGGTTGCACGTTAATAGCATCTTAGGTATTAAATTAAATTCGTCTAGCTTGTACCTAATTCTACTACCTAATATTTGTTTTGCTTTTTCTGTTATCTGGTTGCACTCATCTACAAAAGCAGCAGTTAATTCTAAACTACCTAGACTGTCGAAATTTCTGTCGCTTGGGTATTGAAATAAATCTTTTAATAATACTTCTGAACCATTGTAAAAGGTTATTACGTTTGCTTGTGCGTTATACTTGTAATGTATTCCAGCTTTAATATCCCATAAGTTACACACTTCAAAAAATGTGTTTAATGTAGTTTTCTTTAGTGTGTCTAATTTACTACGACCTATTAAACACCGTACACCATCGTAAGAAGTGCATAGCCATATAATCCACGCACAACCTAGATAAGACTTGCCACCACCAGCACCACCACCGTATAATAATTCGGTTGTAGTAGTGTCAGTTAAATACTTTAGGGCTTGCCCTTGTTTAGTCGTTAGTGTCGCTATCAATTTGTAATTGTATGTTAATAGGCTTTATTTCTGCACTTATATCTAATTCGCTTTTCTCTACGTACCCACGCTTTTTACCTTTAGTCTTTAGATAAAATACGGTTGCTGGTGTATTACCTTTTTTAATTTGCTTATGTAAATGGCTTTCGGCAAAATCAATAGCTACGTTTTCTATGTCGTTTACTGCACGTTTATAATCTTCGTCGTGTTCTAACCATATATAGTGCGTAGTTCTATCTATACCTACTATATTAGCAGCAGTAGTAACCACGCCTAAAGTCTTCTCTAGGGCTTCTAACATAGCTAACTTACTTTTTAGTGTTCTGTCTTGGTCTTGCATAGTGTCGAATTTTGTCGAATTATTTACCGCATAAAGCACATACTACTTTATCTTTGTCTACTGGTTCTGGTTCTGTTTCTGTATTAGCTAATACATCGTCTTCATTTTGCCATACACCTAAACCCCATTCTTCTAGCTCTACGCTATCCCATTCGTTAGCCAGTATATCCCAATCCCAATCGCCAAAACTTAAATTATCTTTAATTATAAATTGTTTCTTTTGTTCTTCTGTTAATTCGCCAGCTTTAATAACATAAACTTCTTTGTGTCCTAATTCTACTAAAGCACGATAACGCATATTGCCACCAAGTATAATATAGTTTTCATCTACGACTATTGGGCGTAGCTTTAACATATCTGGAAAGTCTTGTATAGACTTCTTTAGCTTTATAAACTTTGCTTCGTTTACGTTGCGTGGGTTCTGTTTGTTTGGGTAAATTTGATTAGTAAGTAATAGTTGCATTTTCTAAATAGCTTTTTAATTCTTTGTCTTTTATATTGTCTTGCCTTTTTATTTCAAAATTTAAATGGTCTATACATTTTTGCAAGTCTTTTGTTATATCGTTGTTAGGCTTTTTGCCAGCACGTAACAAGTATGCTATGGCTACACCTATGTTATAGTTATCGCCAGCAAAATCTTCTATTACTTCGTGTGCTTCGTAGCCATACACTTTGCCCTTGTAGTAGTTTGGTGTTTTCATTATATAAAATCTTTTCTATTGCTTACAGTTCCGTTTGGTCTTTTAAATATACTTCCAAAACCTTTATCTTCTTTAATAAATTTGCCGTAAGTATTACAGTCTTTACAATATGCTTCTACCGCAACTACTTCGCCATCTACTATTTTAATAGTGTTCTTGGTTACTTCAAATGTTTTACACTTACATTTATATTTCATTCTCTACAATTCTTTTAATTCCTTGATAGCAAGTATTTAAGCAGCTACTACAATTAGAATTAGGGTTATACCTTGTTTTATGTATTTCGTTGTATAAGGTAATTAGTTCTACTTTCTTTTCTCTAGTCTTTGCCGTACCAGTTTTGCAGTATTGCCAAACGTCTTTTATTCTTTGTTTTTGTTCTTCTGTTATTACCATTTGTCTTTAGGGCATTTTTCAGACTTCCACGCTGCTTTAGTTTCTACTGAGCAACCGCACTCGTTACATTCACGTTCAGCAGAAAGGCTAGGGCATCTGCTACAAACAAAAACCCTATCGTAATAAGTTGGTGTGTCTACGTTTTCAAAACCACCTAACACACGTTTACTAACTGCTTTAAAGTAGTTGTAACTTTTAATCATTAAATTGGGTGGGTTCATCTTTTTTTTGTCCATTCCTTACTAATTTAATTATACCATAACTTTGATAGTTTGGCACTACCATTACGTCTATATCGTCAAATACTAATTCGTCTAAATTTAATATATATTCTATTTCGCCTTGTTCGTTATATATTTCTATAATCGGTATATCGTATTCTATTAATTGTGCTAGTTCTTTATACACCATTATTTAATTCTTTTAATCTTTTTTCTATATACATTTTAACACCTTTAATAGTTGTGTATATGCTCATACGACTTATACCAGTAATATCGCTTAATGTACTGTACGTGTAGCTTTTACCGTTGTTATCTCCTAATACGTAAAGTTTAAATAATTCTCGTTCGTACCAGTACAACTCGTTTAATATCTTGTCTATGTATGCTTCGTTATTAATAATATATAAATGTGCAGCAGTTTGTTTTTTTTCTGCGTGTTTTAAAGCCTTTACATATACATCGTTATTAAAGGTAACTAGTTCGTACTCTTTTTTATAGGTGTAGTAATAACGGCTAGTCTTACTATAATAGCTTAATTTACACATACGGTTAAAATAACCACGTATGTTACCATTTTCTATAATGTCTTTTAGCTTTTCTTTTGGCATTGTTAGAAGTTGTACAAAAATGTCTTGTACTAAATCGTCTAAGTCTACTGCTGGTATAAAGTTAGCAGCTATTAATTTTAATTCCTTACATAGTTCGTTACTTAACATACGTGCATATTAATAAAAAGAACTAAATATACAAGTGTGTTTATAAATATTTACAAACATATTTCTTTTAATAATTGTTTATAATCCACAATATCCAGAATCGCACTCGTTAAAATCTTCCCAATCTAATTCTAACTGACTATTATAATTTATTATTTCTTTGTAGGTTTGTCCTTTTTTAAAAGTATTAGGATAATTTAATTCTTCTTGTTTACTAAACCATTCCATCTTATTAGGGTGTTCATTACTCATTTTGTTTAAGAACATTGGTTGACGATGAAAACAACCAACACAATTATTATAATATCCTTTTTCAAACTTAACCTCTTTGTTTTTATTCCAATACTCATTAATAAACCTAGCATCTATTCTATCTTCTATTAATGGAAATTTAGGCTTTCTCCATTCAACCATTCCCCACTTATTTCTAGTTTTATTTTTTCCTACTATTACTTTAATTTCTTCGTTACCTTTATCGTTTAATTTTTCAATCATTCTGGCAACTCTTTTTTCTTCTCCTTTTCTAAAACCTATTCTCATTTCACAAACTTCATTTATTTCATTTTGCCACCATTCAAAAATCGGCTTCATTTTTAATTCAGTTGTGCAATATCTAACCATCATATTAGGCAAATAATGAGAACCATTTTTACCTTTATTCCAATCTCCGTTTATTATTTCTTCAAATGGTTTCGCAGTTAGCCAAGTAATTTCTTTTCCTATAAATTGTTCTAACTCTAACATAATAGTAATTATATTGTCTTGTTCTAAAGTTCCTACAAAATCAACTCCTATTTTATCACTAACAATTTGTCTTATTTTTTTATCTGGGTATAAACATTTTTTGTCGTTAGTTCTAACTAAAGAAAAAATATTATAATTCGCTGGGTATTTTTTTGCAATAAACGAAGAAGTTTTACCGCCACTTATGCTATTAACTGTTTTCATAATATTTCTTTTAATAATTGTTTATAATGTTTAATTAAATCTTTTAAGTCTTGCTTACTATACTTAACGCTTGACTTGCTTAATATAATTACTTCTTCTACGTTTTGTTCTCCTATGTCGGCAACTAGCCTACGGTAAAATTTTAATTGTTCGCCTTGCCTAAACATATTACACGCTACGCATTGTGGTCGGCAATTATTTAAGTGCCATCTGGTACTTGTGTTGGTTCGGCTCTGAAAATGTCCGTTTTGTATTTCTTTAACTAACTTTTGAGAATCGCACGTATAACATTCTACTACACCGTTTTCGTCTGCATAGTACCAACGTACATACTTACTAAATATTGCATCTAAATCTTTTTTTAGTGCTGCGTGTGTTTTGTCTTTTTTAGCCATTCTTTTTGCTTTTTATATCTTTTGTCTTGTCGGTGTTCTTGCCATAAAATAAATGCAGAAATTACTGCACCTATTAAAGCTGCTATTATATATAAAGTTTTCATTTTAAAAATTTTGCTTGGTTAATAGTATTTGCTATAAACTTTTGGTTTTGTCTGTCTAATTCAAAGTCTGTAAGTCTTCTTTGTTGTCTTCTTAACGCAGCTTTAGTTTTAAATTCTTTTAACCATATATTAAAATTTCTAACATTTACAAAACCACCGTTGTCGCTATCCCTTATACCTTTTTCAAAAGCAAACTGTACTTCTTCTGTCGTAAGCCCTTTGTGAAAACGTATTAATTCGTTGTATAATAGTTGTGCCATTAATACTACTTGTTGAGTATCTGGCTTTTGCCCTAGTTCTAAATAGCACTTACTTACTATATCTACGCAGTCTATTTTAAGTTGCTTTTGGTCTGTATTATTTCGTTTAAATATATTCATTTTTCTTTCCCTTTAAGGTTAATCATTTTTTAATTTTTCGTTTATACGTGCTTGCTCTTGCAGAAGTAAAACCCATATATAAAAAATACATATCCCATTTAACTTTTTTGTTTTTTCTATACTGATCGGTTTCAGCAAGTTTAAACATTTGTTTAACTATCTTATTCATTTTACTTGTTCTTTAACCGTTAATATTATTTCCATTAATTCATCATAAACCGCTTCTAGTTGTTCGCTTTCGTCAGTCCATTTAACTATTTCTTTTTCGTAAGCTCTTGCAGTTCCTATAAGTCTATTGAATTTAAGTTTAACAATACCAGAATGTCTACCCTTTAAGTTATACAGTTGTTCGTTAAAGCATCTAAAAGTTGCTATTAATAAATTTAAGTCTATTGTGTCTTGTTTAGTCATAATTAAATAATGTTTCTAGCTTCTTGCCACGTGTCTAATATATTCTTTTTTTCTTTAGGTTTAAACGCAGCTTCGTTTTTATTCCAAGTCTTTAAACGTCTGCTAATATCAAATGTTTTTTGTAGTTCGTAACGTAATTTAGTTTTACTTCTGTTTGGTTCAGTCCAGTAATCATAAAATGCTTCTAAGGTTTCTTTACTGTAAGTATCTTTAAACGCTGCTAACTCTATTAAAAACTTATTAGTAACATTATCTAAATTGCGTTTCTTAACTTCGTTTTCTAGCTGATAAGACTTCCAATTACATACAGTTATTAAACTATTTTTTGTATTGCTATCTATGTCTATATAGCCTTGTGCCTTTAACGACTGCATACGCTTATATACTGTACTTGGTTTTATGTGTAGTTCTTCGCTTGCAGAAACCCTACCAGTTATAAACTGACCTTTACCAACGCTTCTACCATATATTACTTTTGGTTCTCTATTTGCTTTTAAAATGCACCAAATAAAAACCTTTAATAATTCAGCATCAGCAAATAAACCGTTATCTAAAATTTTACGGTGTAGTTTTATGTAGCCTTCCATTAGTCTATAAATTTAATTTCTTCTTGTTCATAGTCTGCACTAATTTTATTATACAAACCTACGTTTTTTATACGTTCCTTGTATTTTGCTTGGGCGTTTTTTTGTCTTTTCTTATAGCTTGCACCTCTTAAATGCACGTTTAACTCTTGAAACTTCGCCCTATCTCTACGTATAGAAGTTGGGTTGCCTAATTTATCGTCTGCAAATAATTTTAATAAACCTTTTGCAGTTAATAAATTCATATCTATACCCATTTTTTTTAATTGATTGTACCAAAGATTAGCAATTAATTTACTGTCGCTATCTCTTGTGTGTGGGTGCTTTACTAACATTTGGTGTACTGCTTCTTTTTGTGTCATTACGCTAATTGTTTTTTAAGGTTATTTAATTTTGCTATTGTTAAATCTATATCGCTTAACGTGGCTACTTTTTCTAGTTCACGTTTTACAGAACCAACCGTACTAACTTTGTTATATGTATCTAAAACAATATGAAAGGCGTTGTTATACTCTGGGTAATCGTTTACATATTGTAAATAATGATTGTGTAACTTTCTGTAATGATAAAAATTTGTTCGGTGTTTACAAAAATGTTTAGCTAACGTAGCTGGTGTTATTCCAGCTTGCATTAATACATTGCAAACTACTAACCTTGCTAATACTTGTTCTTGTGTTTTTTGTTTTACGTTAATACTGTCAACATTAATAAATAATGTTTTTGCAGTAATATTTTTAAGTAATTCTATTTCAGTTTCTAAATACATATTATTTTTTTAAATATTGGTAAACTCTACTATTGCTAACTTTTAACACTTCTGCTATATCTGTTACAGAATAGCCTACGGTGTGTAATAATTTTGCTAAAGAACATTTTAATTTAGTTTTAAATTTTTTAACTTTAGTAAACTTATTTGTGTTACTGTTATAATTCATTTGCTAATTGTTTTGTGGTTATCGTCATCGTTTAAAATCTTATATATAGGTTCGTCAATTTCTTTAATTTTTCTATATATAGCACGCACCTCTTTCATTACTTCGCCTTTTGTTGTTTTTGGTATATCTGTACCAGTTACAGAAGTAACTAAACTTTGTGCTTGTTCCAGTAGTTTATGTGTTCTTTTTTTCATTATTCTATATGTCTATATTGTTGTCTTTCATCGTATTCGTATTGCTCTATAATGCTATAAAAGTCGTTAGTTTCTCCACATTCAGAACAATAATAAATTTTTTCATCGTGTGCTAAACTTTCTTTTACTTCTTCGTATGCACCGCAGCACGAAGTTACATCGCCATCGTTATCGGCTGCTTGTAGTTTCCAGTTGTCGTAGTTCATAATTAAAATGGCATATCAGCTGGCGTAGTGCCGTTAAACTTATCGTCAAAAGCATTGTTAGCTTTTTCGTTTTCTTCTTTTTGCATTTGCCATACATCAGCAGACGTGTAATAATTACCGTTGTATTCTCTACTAGATAAATTAAATAATACTTGTACGTTATCGCCAGCACTAAATTCTAATAACATATCTACCTTTTCTTGACCGAATAAGTTAAAACATATTAAAGGGTTGTACTTTGCACCAGTATCTACTACAAACGATTGTTTAACCCATTCTTTACCAGCTTTACTAATACCGCTTTGCATTTCTAAAACTTTAACTAAATTTCCTTTTACTTCTAAACTCATAATATTTGATTTGATTGATTAATTAATTACTTTTTAAAACTTTCGCTTTCATCTTCTCCGAATACTCCAAGAGAATATAAACCAGCTAGTTTAAGCACCGCACGGCTCATAGCACGCTTTTCAGCCATTTCTACAACGTAATAGGTGTTTGTGCTACCATCTTTAAAACTATTGCCTTTTAAAGCACTTCCAAAGGTTTCTATTTTAGTATCTCCTAAAGTTGCATAGGCTTTAACTACGGCAAATGTAGGTTCGCAGCGTTCTAGGTTGTAACTTATGTCTATACCTTTGTTAGCTTGTATTTTATCAATACCAGCACGTGTAATAATTGTATAGTGCTGGTGCTTAAATACATCTTCGGCTATTAAACCGTTATCTTTAAAAATTTTATTTAATGTTTCTTGTTGTGTCATAATTATATAAATAATAATATCATTGGTGTAAATACTAAAATCGTTCCTACGATTAGTTCTAGTGCAGTTTCTTCTCTGTCCATTACCTTGTAAGTTTATTAATTGACAAACTTAAATCTTTTAGCATATCAATTACCATTAAATAGCTTTTTATCCTACCGTTCCAATATTCCGAAGCAGAAGTGTCTAAATTGTTTTTAGCTTCTAATTCTTCTTTTTCAGAATTTTCTAATAATAGTTTAATCGTTTCTATCTTACATTGTAAATGATAGTTTACATCGCCTAATTTAACTCTATTGACTTGCGTAATTGTTTCGGCAAAAATTTGTTTAACCGCTTTTTCGTATTGTTCCATTGTGTATAGTTAAAATTAATATTTGGTTTATACCACCAAAAGCCCAATCCGTTAAGATTGAGCTAGTAATGTTTTTATTATCTATATCCATTCTATTTTTCCCATTGTACATTCTCCGCCATTCCATTCCCCAAAAATCAAACCAATTTTTGTACTTCTAGGCATTTGTTTTATAACCTTAACAGAAAATAATCCCCATTTATGCTTTTTTACTTCTTTAATTTCAACTTCTTGAAATTGTTTTTTTACTTTTGATTTGATAGTGTTATTATTCATTGTGTTATGTTTTAGTGTCATTGTTGGTGCAAATATAAACACTTTTAAGTTTATAAACCTAATTTATAATAAAGTTTTTTTTAATAAAGTTAATTTACTAGAGTAAGTAAATTTAATATAATAACATATATATATTATATATAACTATATATATATTATAAACTATATATATAACTAATATATATACTTCTTGTTTGTGTTACTTTGTTGTTACGATTTTTGTGTAAACGACTGTCTACAAGTCCATTAAGATATTTATGGGTTGCGTGCCGTTTTCTTTAACTACTACGCACCCTATAGCTGGTTTACGTCCAGCTTTTGCATACGCCATAGCGTAACTTTCGTGGTTTATTCCGCAACCAACTTGTGTGCCATAAATACGATAGTTTTGCCCTACGTAATGTTCTGTATATGCTTGCGTATGCAAATGCCCTTGTACTGTGTTCATCATATCAGCACGGCATTTAGTTCGTGCAGTACCAGCTTCTCCGTGTATATACTGTACTTCGTCTTTTACGTATCGTTCTACAAAGTTCCAGTTAGGCACTTCTAAAACTTCTTTATAGCTTTTAATCCACTTACTAGGTATTGCAGAAGTTTGTGCCTTACGCATTATTAAACGGTCGTGGTTGCCTATTAAAACGGTTGCTATTGGAAACGCATCACGCCATTTTGCTATTTTGCTAATAGCTAATTCTAGCTCTTGTAAGCCACCCAAACCGTCTGCACTTGTTTCGTGGTAACTGCTATAATGATTGTCTATTACATCGCCTATAAATACGACTTCGTTGCAGTTATGTGTGTAGTATTGTTCTACACAAAATTCTAAATAACCATCTAAACAAAAAGGTTCGTGCAAATCGCCAATAACTAATACGTTATTTACTTTATGTTTTCTGTAATTTAATAATAATGCTTCTTCGTCTTCTTTTAATCTATAACGATTGTTTCCCATTTTGTTTAATTTTAGTTATTTTCTCCATACCACGACTTCCGAAGTACGCAGTAAAAGTAACAATTAATAAACTCTGGTATATTTGTTGGTAGCCATCAGCTAATATAAAACCACCTAAATTACCATCGCAAAAACTAATTACTACAAATATAAATAAAAGAAATATTAACGTATATGGTCTTACATTTTTTGCTAACACACTACTGTTAGCATCAGCTTCCCACCTTTTAGTAATATTATCTTCTACAACTTTTGTGTATTCTGTTTCTAAAGATTTTAATTTAGCCTTTAAAATTAACTTTTCTTCTTTGCTAGTAATTACTTCATCTACTAAAGAAGTAACACCACCATTAAACAATTCTTTAATTATACTTCCTATTGGTAAAGCCATATTGCACTTGGTTTATCTTTGTCGTTATCTACGTGTATAAATGTTTTGCCAATTCCTAAACGAGTAAACCCAACGCTAATTAAAGCGTTTATAATTTTTTGTCTGTCTGCACTATTGTTACAACTAATATCAGCGGCAACGCCTTTTAAATGGCTACTACCTATACGACCACCTACGTCTAAATTGTGTTGTGGCGTTCTATAACCGCTTGTAATTTTAAAAGGTACGCCAGCTATAGCACGTGCTTCGTCTAGTTTGTGTAAAAAGTCTATACACATTTTGCCACCGTCAGTAGTTGGTAAACCGCTACCATCTAACGTAGGGCAATCAAATTCATCAAAATTAAAGTGTTTTAACATTATTTATGTTTACAATTTATTTTAGCTAATTCTTTTTCTAGTTCGATAATTCTGTCTTCGCACTCGTTAATTATCTTAATTTTCTTTTCTAACCTTTGGTCTAAAATTAAAATATCTTTGCCAAGTTGCGAAATATTAGCAAATACAGTACCAGCCATAAAAATTACGCCTATTACCCATATTATATTCCCTATACTTATTGTAAAGTCTTTACCCATTCAATAGGTATTTATTTGTTTCTACGGTACGTTATGTATTTATCTAGTGTGTATAGTATAGAAACTGACAAAAGTATTATCTGTAAAAATTGTTCTACACCACTAAAACTAATCATTAAGCTAATGCTATTTAGTCCTAGTACGTCTGCGTTTTGTTGTATTAGATTTTTCATTTTGTTGCTCTAAATAGCTTTTCAGCTTAATAATATTTTCTTTTTTTGGTTTATACATCAAAACTACCGTCTAAAAAATCACGTAATGTAATTCTATTATTTTGTTCGTATGTGTCTAAATTCATACCACTAAAATAAGTGTCTTTAGTTGGGCTTAAATCTTCGTTTGTGTTGTCGCTATATTCTGCAAATAAATGATTATTATGTCTTAAATAATCTACTAGACGTGTTGCGTAGTATTCCGCAGTATTTTGTATAATATTACGCATATACTTTATGTCTTCTAAACTTGCTGGTGTACTTGTTTCGCTAATCTTACGTACTATGTCTTTATTCATAATTTTGTAAGACAAAAACGGTACACATTCAAATAAAGAATAATGTATTAATACTGGTTGTATGTATGTATCTGTAAGCGTTTTGTAACTACCACTTAAACTACCAGCAGTTATTTCTGCTTGTATCTTTTCGTATAAACTACTACCTAATAACTGGTGTACGTGTATGTCTTGTGCTACCTTAATGTATGGTAACAATAGTTCTACGTCTACATTACCGTTAATGGTAGTAGACTTTTTTATAGTGTCTTCGCTTATAAATAATACTGCCATATTAATATATATTTCTTATTCTAGTTGCTACTGCATTTAATTCTTTAGATTGACCAGCAGCTATTTTTAGTTGCTTTTTTGCTTTTTCTATATCAGAATTTTTACCTATACCTAATTCTTTTAAAGCTTGTTCTGCTTTATCTATACTTTGTCGTAATTCAAATACTTGGTCGTTTAAAGGTTTTGTAGCTTTCATTACTTTATCTTCTAAAGACTTCGCACCGTTTACTGCAATATTTAAAGCTTTTTTCCAGTCTTGCTCTATATTGTTAGATAATTTTTTAACGTCGTTTACTAAACCTAATTCTATTTTATGCGTGTCTAGTTCTATACCGTTAAATAGTTTACCTAGTGCTATGTTTAATTCTTTTTCGTTCATCTTTAATATTATTAAAATAAATTAGAAACTTTTTTAAGGGCTTGCCCTTTTTTCTCAAAACCGTCTGCAATAGCTTCTAGTTTTTTTAATTCTTTTGGTACGTCTACACCTAGTTCTTTAGCTTGTTTTACAAGTTTTTCGTAATTTTTTTTAAATAAATTAGCAGAACGTAATAAGCCATTATATTTTAATAGTTCGCTTTTTAAATCGTTTTCTATTTTACGACCTCTATTTATACTGTCTTTAATATCGTCTACTAAAGCTAATTCTACTTTTTCAGACTTTAGGTTTAAACCGTTTTCTTTAAGTCTGTCTTTTTCTAATTTTAATTGTTTAAAATAATCCATATCTTTAATATCCTTTTTTATTTACAAAACCGTTTTTGTCCATTCGCTTCGGTGCTACTGGTACTTCTTGGTCGTTTACTTCTGGTTTAAAACCTTTACTACGTGCTTTAGTTGTAGTAATTACTTTATCGTCTTTGCTTGCTCTTTCGCCAGCTTGTATATAAATACGTCTAAACCATTTATGGTGGCAATTACCACCGCCCTTATAAAGCCATATAGAGTAAGTGTCTGCGCCATTTAATCCCCAACCTTTATTTACCGCCATTTTACCCATTCGTAAAATATCTTCTTTACGGTAAACTTTATTAGCAGCTTCCATTTTAACACAAAATTCTCTTTTTTCGCCACTTGTTCTAGTTAGATTTTTGTCTTCTGTATAAACGTAACGTACTCTATATTTAGTTTTGTGTGTCTGCGTACTTTGTCCGTCTTGGCTAGACTTTGCGTTAGGTATTGCCCTACCAGTAGTAGCAAATTCTAATTTTTCTAAATTATATTCAAAGTCAAAGTCTGGGTGTTCATCTTCGGCATCTTCTTCGTCTATTAATTCCCAACCCTCTAAACTGTCTTCTTCTCCGTATTCGCTTAAAAACGTGTCTAACACTTCGCTAAAATTTTGTTCTTCTGCTGCCGTTTCTTCTTTAACCTCTAGCGGCTCAAAACCTAATTGTTCTCTAATTTCGTCTTGTGTTAAAACTTCTTTTAACGTATCAGCATCAAATATAGAATTTAACGGCTGCACGTCTTTTATGCTAAATGAAGCAGTTATACCATTTATATTTAATAGTTTCTTAAACGTCTTTAAAATAGTGTTTTGGAACGGCTTAACAACACTATTCATATATAACTCGTATGCTTGTGTTAATTCGTTACGACCACCAAGTTGACCCTCTGTTTTAACGCCTAATAGGCTAGGGCTAGTAACTCGGTGTCCTATCATTATATTTTGTATAGTAAGTTCGTTTAATACTGTAAATTGTTTATCAGCATCAGAAATTGCAATAGGTACTATTTCTGGTTTACTATTTGCATCGTCTGAAAATGTTAATACAAATTTACCAGCGTTATTAGCACCAGTAAACTTTTTTGTAATTTGATTTTCTATTTGTACTCGTTCTTCTCTGGTTGGTACGCCATTCGCAAAGTTAATAAAGTAAGAACCACTAAAACCGTTAGCTATATTGTTTAAATGAAAATCAGAAGTTAAATTATCAATTTGCACCCAATTAGTAGAAGCTACATAATCTGGCGTATGATACAATTCCATAGCTGGGGAATATAAACCAGTATATAATAATTGACTACCCTCGCTTCTATCCATCATATTAAAAGCTGCTACACGTTTTGGCGTGTATTCTTTACGTCTGTATTGCGACCAATCAGCACTAATATAATAACTGTCTATTTTGCCGTCTTCGTTAGGCGTTCCTACTCTTATTTGTTCTGCTGGTACGTGGTGCAGTTCTGCTATTTTAGTTTTGTCTTTACTCCAAATAACATTAATAGCGTAACCACCTTGCAGCTTTAAATCAAAAGCTAATTTTATAAATAATTCGTGTGCGTTTTCTTCGCTATTTACCGCACCTAAAAACTTTTTTAATGCTACGTATTGGCTTAAATCTTTATTATCTTCTATTATAAAATCTTCGCCAGCTATCATAGCAGAAGTAGCGTTAATTACCGCAGCGTGTGTAGCACTATTGTTATATAAATCTATTAAGTATTTTGGGTATAAGTTTTTATATTCGCCATCGCCATAACCTACCCAATCAGCACCACCTACTTCTATTGTTTTAGGTTGTACTTCGTTAGTTAGATTAATGTTTATTAGTCTGTCTTTCATTATATACCGTTTCTACTTGTTATGTCTGCTTCTGCGTTAGTTAAGTCGCTACCAGTTAGTTCTACATTCCATATAGCTACTTCGTTTAAATCGCCACTATACTGCGTGTTTGCTATATCTCCGCTACCTATTTGTGTTACGTCGAATAAATCTGTTATTGTTGTAGCTACACTACCTACTGCACTACCATTAATTCGTGTAGTCCATAAACCACTACTAGCGTTACGTGTGCAAGTTAGTAAAAATTTTGTAGTAGGGTACGCAATAGACATAGGGTTAATTTCATAGTTTACACCGTTAGCCCTTAGTCCTATACGTTCATCGTCCGAACCTCTATATAATTTTAATACGTCGTTACCAGCCCTACCTAAAGCACCGTCGTTAGATAGTGTACCAGCTTCGTCTAAATCACAAAC
>TARA_R110000744_G_scaffold10369_8_pt1 | contig 17969 bp, 14 predicted proteins | sample TARA_R110000744 | Tara Oceans TARA_R110000744 (sample SAMEA4398083) | marine metagenome | biome: Polar Biome; feature: [DCM] deep chlorophyll maximum layer (ENVO:01000326); material: water (ENVO:00002006), including particulate matter (ENVO:01000060) such as... | depth 36 m | reverse complement strand
GGTGTGCCGCTAAGTGAGAGATAATATCTCTATCTCGAACTAGCATCACGATACCAGTTACATTCATTATATATTACTAGAATAATAAATCAAGCTCCTCATCTGTGAGATCATCTATGAGCATTTCTTTATTGTGTTGAGGTTTGAGCGATATTACATCATTCACAAAATTAAACTGATCCTCATAATCATATATCTTGACACGAGTAGGTATATTGTACTTATCCTTTAATATTCTTCCCATTTCTGCGTTATTAGCATATCTCCCGCATCCAAAACAATGACAATGATCCTCATAAATGGTCATTGATGGAGTCTTTTCATTATGGAATGGGCATAATATATATGCTTTTCCTCCCATCCTATACCCTATGAATGATTTATTACCTTTTCTTCCTCTTCTATACACACCTTTGCTATCAGCTATATCGTACTTGTGTAGATATTTTGGAATCATAATGAATAAAAAAGCGAATGACTATTAATCATTCGCTCTTTAAAATATTTTATTTGTTTGAAGTTATCCTTGTACTGGAACAGAAGAACCCTTAGTAGGATCTCCTCCAACTTTATCACCAGGAGCTGTTGGAACTTTATTTCCTTTATTCTCTTGGCCCGGCCTAACTGAACGCTCACCAGTTACTGAGCGCTTACGAGCAGTAATGTTTCCGACTGTGTTGTTAGATGGATTAGTTAACTCCATACCTGCATTCTTAGGTAGTGTAGTTCCAGAATGCTCTTCCGCATCCTCTTCAAAGTAGTTTTCACCTTCTCCGCCTTCTTCACCAAAACCTTCACCCTCTTCAGCAAGGCCTTCTTCTGCTCCGCCATCAACTTGTGCAAGTATTTCACGAAGTGTGTCAACAGCTGCAACACTAAGTGTGATTGTTACATCTTCTGCTTCTGTACCTTCTTCGAGTTCACCATCAGCTTCAATGCCGAGTGTATCTAATTCATCTGCGATGTCGTTTCCTGCTTCAACATTCTCTACTAGTAATTGAAATTGTGTTTTCTTCATATTGTTATTTAGTGTTTAATGACCTTTTTCTAGAAACCGAATTTTTCAGCTTCTTCGCTGTCATGTGAATATTTAGTCAAAAGCTTTTTGAATTCAACTATACCTTCCTTTTTATTTGAATGTAAATGTAAAGATGTAGCTGTAATATGATCTTCATTTATATATTCCACCTCTGCAAGTGAGAATGCTGGCCTCATCATTCCAAATACCCTCACATCTTGATCTTTAAAATGTGCACCATATATAAGTGATTTACTATCACCTTGTATTTGTACCATGTCATACACAAAAACTTTATCTACATTATCCTGTAGAAAATTATCATTTATCATTATTGTATATAATGAAGTGTATTTGCTTTGTTTTGCACTCTCAGAACTAATATTATCAGTATCTAAGTCTTCTCGATCAATCAATTCATTATTACTATTGAGAATATCATCCTCAATACCTGATATATATCTAAGATAATCTGTGTATTTCTTTATGTATGGATCCATTTATTATGTAATAATAGATTACTTAATCTTCATTGCAAGAGCGCTTAGCTGATTAAACACATCAACTACTGCTTCTAGAGAAACATTATTCATCCCATCGGCAAGTCTATCCTGAAAATGTTCAGTATTAGATATTACTAATGTCTTTAACTCATATATAGGATCGTTTAACTCTTCACCTGTCGATTCATGTTCTGTAGCTCCAGATCCATCACCATTAAAACCATCTTCATACTTGCTCTCTACTATAACTTCCCGCTTCTCCACTTTACCATCAAGTAAAGTGATCATGTCATCTATCATTAAATCTCTATTGCTCATATTATTACTTACCAAAAAAAGAGTGAGTAGCTAGGTTAGCTACTCACTCTCTGTAATTATTAATATTTAACTATTAGATAATTGATGCATCTTGTTCTAGCTCACTAAAGTTAAAGCTAGTTCTTGTTGCTTGGAAGTTAAGTAAGATAAACTCAATTGTTCTTGTAGGAGCAATGTATATATCAATAATTAACTCATTGTTATCAATCACTGATGCCGGGTTATTAGCTTTACCACATATAACTCTAAAGTCATAAACACCATCTTGTTGTTTGACTCTTTCAAGTATTGAATTGAGTATGTTTACAGCTTGTGTTCTTGTATATAGCGTGTTAGGCTCATGCACGAAGTATCTTGATACTCTTGCACTAGCCTTCTCAACATATAAGAATAGGCGTCTAACATTAATATTCTGGAATGCACTCGGCTTGCGCTGAAGTGTCTTCTGTCCCCAAATTACAACACCTTCTTTAGCGAAGATTGGAACTGGGTTTAAGTTAGCTTTATACATCTGTCCCTGTTGCTTATCATTAGGGTTATATGCTACATCTAGTACGTCCTGTACAATTCCTCTATTAAGACCTGCAAATGATTCCCATACCGCTCTAAGAGAGTCACTCTCAGCTGCTGTTCTAGCAACCTTACCAGAGAATGGAACCCATACATTTTCATCAGATGTAAAGTCTCTTACTTTAGCCCATGTTGGGAATACTGCTGCATAACTTGAGTTGGCACGCTCAAACTGATGTCTAAGAGGATATAGAACATCAAGTGCAAAGTTGTTATTCTCACTGATTGTCTTGGAATCCTTACCTCTTACAAGAATATGTCTTAACGCATCTGCAATGAATAGGTGATCCTTTCTTTCAAGAGAAGCAAAGTCATTAAAGATGTTGAATATTGTTCTGTATGAATCAAGAACTGGTGAAGAAGAGATTGTCTTGCTATCGCGTAGCTTGTCAAATTCTTTTCTTGTACCAACTGTTAGCACTTCATCATCGTAGAACTTAGTGTTATTATTATCAACTGAAGTCCAGATTGTACCTAGACCACCTTCAACAGTAATATCAATATCATACATTTCAGTACTCTTAACTCTGTCAAGTGCTCTTAGAAGTTTAACAGGCAAGTTACCAATCTCCTTATTAGTAGGAGTATTATCACTATAATAACCGATTGGGAACAACTTATCTGCATATCCGAGATTTGCAGCGTCATCAGTAGGAATATCAACGGTATTGTTAGATGTATTAATAACTACCCTCTTCTGTGATACTATACTTGAACCTTTCCAGCTATTACCATTCTTTTGAGATATATTAGGATTAACTCTAAATGTCATTGTAGGAGAATCATCTAACACATTATCAATAAAGAGCGACTTTGATGAACCACCATTAACATTGTTAATCTTGCGATGATAATCAAAACTTCCAACTACTCCTGTTTCAAGAACGAATGAAAGCTTGTCTATGTCTTCATTTACAGTGCTTTCAACAAGCTTGTAAAGTCCAACATTAACAGAGTCCTTGTATTGATCATTATCGATGAGGAATGGTGCGATACCTTCTTGTACTTCAGATAGAGATTTAAGATTCTCGTCTGCACCTGCAGTTAAGCTAAATGTAAGTCTTCCTGGTACTACTTCATCAAACAGGTTATTCACATAACTTGCAGGGTTACTAGCAAAAGTACTAACTCCTACGAGTGTGTCAAAATCTGTTGCATCACTAACTTGTGTACTATCGTTAATACCTATGTAATATCCTTGAAATCTGTTGTTGATTACAGATTGTGCATCGTTTAATATGACTACACCAGCCTTACCAAGATTATTGATATCCGACTTAATGTCTGCTGCAAGTTGGTTACTATCTGGTGAAGCAGTTGCACTCCATTCAAATAATTCACCTCTCCCGGCAAGGTCATACTGCTCTTTTGTAAGCTTAACGTGTGTTGGCTTACCAAGCACATATGTAGATCTTTCAGGTACACCTAGATCAGAAGCTGAAGCTGCAAGAGCATCATCATAAATGATATGATCAATCTTGTCGGCCGCACTTACTATATCCGCACCATTATTAGTCTTAGGCTTTGGACCTAATACAGTGATCTCTGACCAGTTAGCAGGTGTCGCAGGATCTGCATAAACACTCTCTAGAGTGTAGAAATTATCTGCCACAGTTTCATGTGCTACAATATAACCTTCTTTTGTGATAACAAGTACGATGTTTGTTGCTCCAACGATTGTAAGAGCTGTTCCATCTGCTTCAGTAAGTGAGAAGTATGAAGTTTCTCCATTATTTCCCGTAGTTGATTCTGGATATTTTACATTTGTTCCTGTAACTGTACTCACTATAAGAGCTGATTGAGCAACTGCACCTGTAACTGTCTCCAGAGTGCCATTTGTAATAACATCTCCGTCTTTATCAGTAAGTGAGATTACATTGTTTCCTGCATCATAGACACCTCTAAGTGATTCGTTATAGTAAACATCCATAACTGAGTTAAACTTAAATGTACCAACTGGATCTGAAACATAGATTGGACTACCATCTCTATAACCTGTAACCTCAACGATGTTCTCAGCTGAATCAACGTTATACCAGTTACTATCACTTCCAAGTCCTATTACATGACCATCAACAGTAATGAATAAATCAACTGTTATGGCACCTGGATATAGCCCAGAAACTTGAACCCCGACTGCATCAACTAATTCTGTTGCAGAGAATGTATCACCACCAGCAAGTGTCTTGGTTGCAAAATCAGATAACGGCTTAGTGACTGTACTATCTCCGTTTGCTAATGCTCCAGCTGGAGCTCCTGATGTTAACAGTGAGACCGGAAAGTTTGAAGTTACTAAAGTATCAGCATCTCCTGTCTCAGTATCGTGTAATGATAGTACACTATTCGGTACATCATATGCAGCTACTCGAAGTGAGCCTGTTGCTGTAGCAGCACCCCCATAAGCAGCATCAGCATCAAATGGATCAACGCTAATAAACTGGCCTACTGGATATGCAAGTAAAGAAAATGCATTACCATATCCTTCTCCTTTATTTGACCCATAAGGAAGTCTGTTGAACATGACGTGCGCTGTTCCTCCTTTGAGTGTGTCTTTTACAGTATGATATGCATAACGCTCTGAAGCATTAGTTGGTAGACCGTAGATTGATTCCCATTCTGAAATAGAAGAGATTGGCAATGTTTGATCTGATGGACCTATCGCGGTAAATCCTGTTACATATACATTTGTACCTATTGGTAGTTCTGGTCGTAATGATTCGTCAACTTCACGAATCTCAACGCCAGGTGCTAATATTGTTCTTTGTGGCATATTTCTATTTAGTGGATGCCAAAACATAAATCCCGCTAAATATATAAAGTAGTTTTAAATCTACTCATCCAATTCAAAAGCGCTTGTCAGTTGAAATTGACTAAATCCGAATTCTACATCAATTCTAATTTCATCTGAATCCTCATATTTTAAGGATATTTCTGAAAGTCCGACCGGAAATGCATTTGTATATGTACCCTTCAAAACAGGCTTGCCCATTTCATCAACAATATATACAGTAAATGTTGAGAAGTATTTTATGGCGTCCTTATCTAATACTTGATCTCCTACTAAGTCAGACATTTCATCTGTATTCCAGCTACCATCTACCTCATTATGGAGCAAATTTAACCATTGCTGCATTACAAGATAATTTTCCCAGTTATTAATAACATTAAAGGAGAATACTTGAGTATCATACGGAGCTCTTGTATGGCTTGATACCATCATCTGTGAACCAGCATATTGTATATTTGTTTGAGGTACAACTATTTTAGGAAATACTGTTCCTGTTATTGTTGTAGCTAACTTATAAGAATTACGCTTTATTATATTTTTACACGGATTCCTTGGATCCTTAAGCATGCTTGGTATATCTATAATCATTATAAATCTATCCTTTGTAGCATCGTTAAAAATTGATTGTACTATTTCTCTATCGTCCATAATATTAGTTATTAAAGAATTCATCTAATGTAGCATAACCTAATGCTTCATATTCTCTGATACCTCCTTGATTTTGACCAAAGTTGCTTGATACCAATACAGGCTCTGATATACTTGTTGATCCTAAATTGAATCTTGTCAGTGATTTTCCAATTGTATATTTGGCTGCAGATATATTTTGCACTCTCTTGGTATTAGGATCCGTCACAACTTCAAAATATTTTGGTGCTATATCCTTATAAGCAATCATTAAAGCCCATATAAGAGCCATCACTTTGTCATCATGTCCCTTTTCAGCTGACCATTTACCATTCTTCTTAGACTTCTTAAATTCTTTAAGCTCTTCAATTGTACCCTTATCAACAATCTTCAAGCTACTTGCAGTCATATTCCAATATCTCATATTAGTAACTGCATGATACTTTGTATTGGTGTGACTTATCATACCTTTCTGGTGGTTTGTTCTTTTGACTTTTTTACCGCCCCAGTCAACAATATTAGGATAATTGTAGTTATCATATAAGTTATCGATCACACTTGTACCTTGGTTATTTCTCTCAATAAATACAAGGGGTGATCCCCACTCTATTAATATATCATATAATATTCTTGTAAAATCAATCGTAGATATAGTATTACTTGAATACGTTGCTATCTGCTCCATTGAATCTGTATTACCATTCTTCAACTCAATAATCTGAATAGTGCTAAAGTCTCCACCTACACCTTCTCCAACATCCACACCAACTGTTAGCACACTACTTGGATTTGCTTCTTTAAAAATTCTATAGCTTCCATCGTCATTTGTCCATATAGGATCAACAGCTTGAGCAACGAGTTCTTTATAAGCCTCAATGTCATAAGTTGAAGCGCCTCTTGTAGGCTTGAACCAGCACTCAAACTCTTGTTTAAATTCATCTTCAGAAAGATCACCTTCTTCAATTGTGCTGCGCTTCCATTCTTTATCTCTTCCTGGAACCTCATCCCATGGCACCTCATCAAATCCCCAGTTATTATCACCATTCTTAGCTTTACTAAAGATAGAATGAAATTTATTATCATCACCATTTGGAGTTGAAGATATAAGAATTGAACTATCCTTTCTTGCACTAACAGACGGATATACTGATTTCCAGAATTCTTCCATCAATGTCTTATCAATGAAGGCCATCTCATCAATGATAAGGCAAGATATTGTTTTACCACGCGCCGCGCTGGATGATGTAGCTGCAATAGATATAACAGAACCATTTGATAACTTCATCGAAGTCTTGCCATATTCTCCATCAACTGCTGGCTTTAGCCAGTTTGGCAATTCTTCATAAGCCATACGCACTCGATCAAAAATCTCTTGTGCTGTTGCTTCCTTGTTAGCAACAATGAGAATATTCTGATCATCATTAAAGCATGCTTTCCATAGAGCAAAGATGGTCATTAATGTTGTATTGTGTGTTACTGTAAAATTTTCACCACATAGAAACAATGAATCTTCACTATCAACTGTAATGCATCTTACTGGCCTTGAACTTATAGATTTTATAGATACAATATCTTTAGATTGAGGAATATCAATATCTCTCACAATATGTTGATTTATAGCTTTGCTTGTTGTAACATCCTCAAATGGTATAAATGACAAGAAATTAACTGGGTAATTATCATCTTGTCTTGTCATGATCTTTGAGTCATAACCTACTGATTGAAGTAGCTTATAAACACTGTCTAATATCGCATTATCGCGTAGCTCTAATATTGCTATACCTTCAACAGATATATTACCACAAGCATCCATTATACCTCTTAATAGCTGTAATCGTTGACGCCTACTAGATGTCATATAATCATTAGGTATGTAGTCTATGCAATCCTCATATTGTGAATCACTACAAGCATATTTACAACTCTGTTCTCCTATTCGGTAACCTACCTTGTATGGACTTTCATCCAGACGCTTAAATGAATAATCAACTCCTCTTGTTGCACGCGGCACACTATATCTAAAACTTTCACTATCCTCATCCCAAACACTACCAAATAATTGTTTAGTAGTCTTGACTTCATACTCATCTCCAAAATCGCTTACAGACCAATTATGATCTGCATCTGCTATGATAACCTCCCCATCATCAAACTCAACTTCAAAACAATCCCTATCATATAATGTATCATGAGCCTTGATCACGTTACATATTTTTCCATCTTTTCCAAACACCTTATCCTTATCTTTAAGGTCTCCCATCCTTACAAATCCTCTATTAGGTGTTGGTATTAATGTGTCTTCATCTAATGCTTTACCAATCTGTCTGGATGCAACCATTATAAATCGAAGCGCGCAATTGGTTATATCCATTTTTGTTATTATACGCTTCTGAAACGGGTGGAGAGGTATGACACCCCGCTTGCCTAAATTAGAATCAATAATATAAAAGAAGTTAGAAGCAAAGTGCATTAAACTCTTACTTGATTTATCGATATGATGGAGCTTTACACCTCCATCGCTCACATAATCAAATTGAGCTTTTGTAGTAGGCAACTTTGGATTGCCCATATATCTTGTCTCGTCTCTCGAACTCATATTATCCTAGTAAAAGATCTCCGCTACCTGTATTAGAGTTTTCAACAATCTGCTTGATGTTCATGCCATTAAGCTGCTCTGCAGTTAGTTTCATCTCTACACCATTGGGTAATACTATCTTATACATATTATCAGATTCTTGAGTTATTCTACAATTATGTGATGTTAATAGTTCTGTGTCCATACTGTTAATTATATAGAAATAACATAAATCAACACTTTTCTTAGAGTTGCACTTAAAAATATACTTGCTATAATACATTTATGTCGAAAGAAGATAAAGAAGTAGAATGGAAAGAGATCGGAGAATGTTCACATTTACCTATATTATGGAAGTATGATAATAATGGTAATTTTAGAACTTGGGAAATTGTGGTAGGTTCTAATGGATATCATACTATTCATGGTATTGAAAGTGGTAAAATACAATTTACAAAACCAACTATGTGTGAACCTAAGAATGTTGGAAAATCTAATGAAACTACTGCTTTATCACAAGCTATGGCAGAAGCTAAAGCAATGTGGGTAAAGCGTCAAGATAAAGAATATACACAAAATAGAGATACTTGCAAGCAGCGTTCTATTGATTTATTTTCACCAATGCGAGCTTATAAGTGGTCTGAGAAGTTTGAGAATATTAAAGCAGGCACAAAACTTATTATTACTCCAAAGATGGATGGTATTAGGTGTTCTACAAGATATAAGGATTGTGAAGTAAAATCAATATCAAGAGGTAACAAAGAATTTAAAACTGTAGGACATATTAATGAGGCTTGTGGTGATATGATAAAAGAGCTTGAAGTAAATGGCGTTGTTTCTCATGATTTAACAGAAGCTATAATTGATGGTGAATTATATAACCATGAGTTGTCTGATGATTTTAATAAAATCGCAAGCCTTATCAAGAAAACAAAGCCTACCAATGAAGATATTGAGGAAGCTTGCTGTATGGTGATATTTTATATATTTGACATATACTTTCCAAATGCTCCAAATCTCACAGCCTTACAACGCTTATCAATCATGAATGATATGATAGATGAATGTGATGTTAATGAGTTCGGTATATCTCATGTTGAATATGAGATTGTAGATTATAATCCTGATGACTTGAGTGATATTGAAGCAGCTCACAAGAAGTTTGTAGGTATGGGATATGAAGGATCTATGATAAGATTAGCTAATAGTGTATATGAACAAAAGAAGTCAGCTCTACTACTAAAATACAAGGATTTCACTGACGCAGAATTCGAAATTGTAGATGTTGTTGAGGGTGTTGGTAATCGAGCAGGAATGTGTGGGCGTTTTATCGTTAGAGATGTAAATGGTATACTTGCACCAAAATCTGATGGATCTGGAAGAGAGTTTAAATCAAGTCCAATGGGCAACTTTGACTTATTCAGAGAATATTGGACGAATAAAGAAAATTACATTGGAACTCAAGTAACTGTCAAATATCAGGAAACTACACCTATTGATAAGAAAGATTCAGACAAAGGGGGAGTGCCCCGTTTTAGCAACGTGCACTCCGTTAGAGATTATGAATAATTATTTTTAGTCTTTAAAGCTATCAAGGAACTCCTCTGCAGATGTTGCAGTGGAGTGCTTTTCAGCCATATAATCGTTGATATGTACACCACCTGCTCTTTCAGAGTCTCTACTATCATCATATTTAAATCTATCAAAATTGTATAGACTCTTATTTTCAGCGCACTCATCTACAGACATTACATCAAATAGATTTCCAGGTGCTCTGAATCTTTCTATAATTCTTCCTGAACCAATTTCAATTCCTATATCAAGAACAACTTCAGGATTACCTTCAATACTTTGTGAGCTATGATCAGATAATGGCATAGAGTTAATTACTTTTTCTACATAAAGTACTACTTCACTTGCAGCTATATGAGTTAGATAATTTTGTAATGGATCAGCAAGATCTATGAATGATTGCTTTTTCTCCCAATTCTTACCAAATTTTATTACATCTCCCTGGAGGAATCCTCCTAATTGGTAACGTCCTGCTGCATGTTCCAATATTAATTCTGTTTTACTCTTTGTAGGCATGTTATTACTTACTCGTTTAGTCGGTATAATCGACTATGATTAAATAAACATAATGCCCTTAGTAAACTTAGACAGCTTTAAAGACAGAAGAGATGTTGAAAAATCTAAAAGTCTGACAATAGAACCTATCAAGTCAGATATAACGAGATTTAGGGATATTCATTTGGATTTTAATCTACAACCAGTTATAGCTGAGAGTGGAGATGCAAGTTTAACATTCGATGATATCGAGATAGATACTGATCTTGCAGCTATATCAAATTCGATTGTAAATCTATTTACAACTACTCCAGGGGATAAAATATTATCCCCTGAGTATGGCAGTGACCTTAGAAGATATATACATGAGCCTCTTAGTAGAGATCGAGCTTATTTTATAGGTGTATATATTTTAGAGCAGCTTGAGAAGTATGAACCTCGAGTATCTGTTAATGGTGTTAAGTGTACACCAAATTATGATGAAAATGAATACATCATAAAATTAGACATCAACATACCTAATATTTCTCAGTCGTTTAACATAGGAGGAAGATTAAGTAGATTACAAGGATACATATCATCATGAGCTTAGACAAATTTACAGAATATAAAATAGAACAGAATGCATACGCTGCATTTGATGCTCTATCTATGCAGCAATTGTTAATAGATAGATTAAGAGCTACTACAAATCTTACAGATCAAGATTTTGAAGGTAGTAACGCTCAAGGTATTATCGATATCGTTGCGCAAACATATCATACATTATTATTCTATCTGAATCAAAGTTCATCTGAAAACTTATTATCTCAAGCACAGATATGGGAGAATATGAACAGGGTCGTATCAGGTTTAGATTTTAAACCTGTAGGTTATAGATCACCTATTGTTAATGTTCATATAACCAATAGTGGCGAGAATGAAGTAAATGTGCCTCTTTACTCTTATGTTACAACAGGAGATACTCAGTGGAACTTATCTAATAACATTGCAATCAAGGCTGGTAACATATTCCAGACGTTATTATATGAAGGCAAGTGGAGAGAGTATCCAAAGCAAGAGGCCCTTGGTATAACTAATGAGATAATTAACATAGCACTTGTAGATATACTTGGTGCTAATGCTAACCTTATAGATCACAATAATATACATGTATATGTTAAAGGTTCTGATGATGTGTGGAGAGTGTGGAAAGAGGTTGAGTCCTTTTATGAGTCTAATAAGAATGATAGACATTATACAAAAAGACTGAATGAGAGAGGGCTATATGATATAACATTTGGTAATAATGTTAATGGTAATACATTAAATGTAGGGAGTACTGTGAAGATAATGTATCTTGAGAGTAGTGGTAAAAGTATCAAGGCTGGCGACATTGCAAATCTTAAACTTAATGTTTTTAGAACAGATGATATCGTTGATATTATTGCAGATACAGGTATACTAGTATCAGATCAAGTGGATTTAGATTTATTAAGCTCTACTAATAAAACACCATCCACTACAATACAGACTCCTCAAGATGTTGATACAATAAGAGAGTTAGCTCCTAAGATTTTATCTACTCAGAAGCGAGTAGTAACTTTAAGTGATATAGAAGCAGTACTTGAAAATGAATTCTCTCATATATTAAAATCTTTTCAAGTTGTATCTAACAAGGAACTAGATGATATTGTTAGTGCATATTATAATACAGATTATAAGGATGTTATAGATAATGTAACAAGCATATACAATCAGAGCTTGTTCTCATCTTCATGTGCATTTTCTAATGTGTATGTATTTGGCGGGTCTGGTCAGTATATAAATAATGAATCTATAAGAGTCTCTGATTCGGCTAAGCAGCTTATTGTGGATAAGTTTGAAAAGCTCAAGTCTCCTACAATGAATATAGTTATCATGGATCCTGTTGATCTTAGTCTAGATTTATTCACAAGTAAGTCTATGAATGATATATCTGATGTTGATGATACAATCATTGTAATCAAGAGAGATAGAAGTATTCAAGTTGATGTAAATGAAATAAGAAGTAACGCAGTTGGTGTCATATCTAAATATCTTGCTGTAGATGAGTGCGGCATTGGGGGTGAAATAGATCTACTAAAGATGAATAGTGAAATAAACAATCTGCAGGGTGTTAAGAGTATATCTATAAGATATATTTCACCTGATAATAATATTATAGAGTCGGAAGGTTTAAGTTTTGTTATATGGGATAAAAATAATCCTAAGTTTAAGTCTCAAATATTAACAAGAAATATAAAACTCGAGAAATTTCAACAGGTACAATTTAATAACATCGATAATCTTACAAGTAGAATAATCATAGAATAATATGGAGATTAAAAATACAGCATTTATAGACTTTAAAGCTTATAATATAAATAATGAAGAGACTACAGAAGCTTACGCTATCTCATTAGATCCTATATTGTTTAAGGTTATAGGTGTTGATGGTAGTAGTGAATATGATATTTTCGATGTATTGTGGATATTCGGAGACGGGGAGCAGAGTACGGATGTACAACCATTACATTATTTTAAGGAGTCTGGAATATATACAGTGCAGTTGTATATTTACAATAGGTCAGGAGCTAGATTTCAAAGCATAAAGGAAATTAATATAACAGTTACAAACTTCGTCGAGACTGCAATTAGTATTGTGGATTCTAATGATGATGTGATAGAGATATCAAGTGTACAATCCTCATCTCCAAGTGATTATATTACAATAAAAAGTTCACAATCATATCAACACTTTAATAATAATGCAGGTTATCATTCTATTGATTATAACATATATAAGTTGAATGATGCTTCTGATCCAATTAATGGCGATATATTTAATGTGACATACGAAGGTAAAAAATTTAGTCATTTTGAGCATTGGAATGGATTATTAAAGGATAGTAGTAGTGGCGGATTAGAGCCTGTTTATGATATCAACATTAAGGGTGAAAAACTCTTCTGTAATGTTGTGCATAATGCAGGTATATTAACCATATCATTCTGTAATGAAAATAATGCCGGAGCGGTGTTCTGTGGAACTCAAGGTTCTCTAGATACAAGATTTTATACTGATGCTAATAGATGGGTTGGTATAGATGTTCCTAGTCCTCTCGATCAACAACAAATAAGATGTTCTCTCCAGTATAATTCTAAAACTCTGACAGATAGAGATTTCACATTAGATGGTTTAGAGCAGAGGTTAAAAGTTTATAGACATCCATCAATAAACTCAGTACCAATTAATATAACGTTTAATATACTGCCATACTGGGGAAATGAGGGATATGATGAGAATGATACAACAGATGGCTCAAGAACTAATATTTTACGTGAGAATGGTGATGTTTCATTAATATGCTCAAATACTGGTTTGGTCAAATTTGATGTAAGTGTTGATAATGAGTCTCTATACTCTATCAACAAGCTTAATTGTGATGATTCATACACGTCTCTCAACATACCATTAGTATGGACCGTTATATGTCAAGATGTTATAGATGGATCTGAAGGATTTAATGTGATGAAGATTATTGATCAAGTCAACGATGTGAATCTTACAGTTACAGATAATGATGTGGAGTTAGTAGATGGAGATGATTATATTATAACATGGCTTGATATTGGTAGTAGTAACTCAGTAGGCCATTTAATATTTGATTTATTGATATTCGACCAAGGTATTGATTTGAATATCAAGGTGTCTGGATCAGCTAATGTAGATCTTACGACAGGAACTACTGAAGATATAGTATTAAGGGAATCTCGTTTCAAAGTATTCTCTGAAACACTTCTTCCTGATATTATAAAGAAGAATGAAACATTTAATGTTGGTGAGTTTTTTGATGATAATACCTTTCAAACTACTATCAAGCAGAGTTCAGAATGGATGAGATTTATTAGTAATATTTCAGGTGCAGGTAAAGATCCAAATGGTTTCTTAATTAAGGTGAACGAGCGCATAGCAAACTTTACTGATAATCATGCCAATATAGATACCTGCAATGTAGGTGCTCTACTCTCTCATTACAAAGGTATAAATGAGAGGAGTTATGTATTTGATAGATATTCATTAAATTTACCACCGAATATCAGCAGGCTTGTAGATATACTTTCTATACATCAGAGTAAGTTGGTACCCATAAGAAATAAGTTTAGAGATAATATTAATAATAGAGGTCATGAATATACAGGAGATAGTAGGTTTGTTGACGGTATAAACATTGGAGTAGAGGTCCTAGACGTGGATAGCTATACTTTTAGTAAAGGTGTACCAATAGTGCTTCAAGAGAGATATACCAACAAACTATACAAAACTAATATAAACCAAATTCAAGGCTTTGAGACTTTTAATTCAGCTGATATTGGAATAGATGATATTTTGATTGATCTATGGTCCATACCTATGAAGTTAAGAGATGTGGGCGATACAACTAATACGATAACATTGATTAATAAATATTTCAGATTCTACGAATATAAGGATATTGAACAGGGATCGCAGATAGGTGGAGAGATTTTATCTGATAGTTTGCCTAGTGATATATTTAGTGTTGGTGATTGGGAGGGTGATAATGGTATAATAGAGCAAAGTATCGCAAGGCAGATAATATTATCCTTGAAAAATGATGAAAACTAGTAAGTCATAATGATGGTAAATTTTAACAAGCTTGAAGACTCTATAATAAATGGTGGAGCTGAAGATAGGTACGAACCTTATTCTTTCCTTACATTCATCAGATATTACCACTCAAACAGTAATATTGATGAATTGTATAGATCTTATATAACATCTTGGTCATCAAGTAAGAATATAAAGAAGCAGAGTGATGGTGATATAATAAAACAGCAGTATATACAGTTGTTTAAAGAGATAGCATTAGACTTTACAACCGCTAGTGAGAAGAGATATCTCAACAATTTAGACTTTAGCAATAATAATGATATATCATTAGCAATACCTTTATATACTCGCAAGATAAGAGAAATATGCACATTTTATAGAGATAACAGAAGTGCATATAAGACTAAGCTAGCAAGTAAGCAATACAAAGGTTCAAATCTTAGTATTGAACAAGCTGCATTTGAGGCTGTAATAAATTTTATACAATCTGATCCTATTTTAAGATCCAAGTATCAAGATACTATAGATAATATAAGTGACAAGCTTAATATTAGTATAACTCAATTTATTGACTTTGATGGTGATTATTTTGATGAAGGTAATATTATAGATATAGATGTATTTGTCAATAATGACAATATACTCAATGATGCTATAAAAGCTAGTAGTAGTGTTGTGGGTGAGTTAGATTTTGTAAGTTTTGAAATAGATACAAATGAATTGCTTGATTATCCGTCAAAGCTCTCTCAAGTGATAAACTTAAAGGAAGATGTAAGTGAATATATTGACATTCATAAACAATATTATCAAAAGTTTATAAGTGGTAATGTATTGATTATAAAATCAGACAGTGAATGTAATGTAACAGAAGTCAATGCAATAAATGGTGGTGAAGGTGATAGCTCAACAAATCCAAATATAGCATATAAATCAGGCAGAGATATAATTCCTATCACCAACATTGGAGAATTCTTTGCCCCTGGTAGAAGAGGTACAATGATTATCAAGGGAGGAAAAGAATTCTATGTTGATATTGATAATATAGAGCCTGACATGTATTATATAATACCTGATAAATCAGAGGATTCTAGTATTATCAACTATCCTATAGAATATATTGTAAATCCTGATGATTATAGCCAATTATCTATAGGTTCATCTCGAACTACTAACAAGCCAGTAATAAGAAAAGATAATAAGATTAAACCTTTCAAATTTAAGCTTAATGACTGGGCTGAATATATTAAAGATGGCGGAATAATATCTCACCACTCAGTCGATATTTTAGGCAATAACTTTGCTATATTTAAAGGTGGAGATACAAATATAAATAAAGACTCTATCAATATACAACTTGAAGCTGATAGAGTCACAATAGAGGGCAACACTTTTGATGGTCACCAATTCATAGATCTTAGAGATGGGCCGGGTGGATTTGATTATGATATAGTAGAAGCTGATTATTATGGATCATACAGATCAGGCATAACACTCCGAACTGTAATTGATGGTGCATCACCATCACTTGATATAGACGAAGATAACAATATATTTGAAGTTTTAAGATTTGGTGATATAGATCAGCAAGATGTTACTATTAATAGTAGTGTTGTAATATATGATTGCTTATCTTTTGTAGGTGCTGATGGGTCTACTATAACTGATGATGATTTAGATCTTCATATAGCTTGTTTAGAAGGTGATGGATCACCAGCAGGAGACGGATTTAATGATGATACTTTAATTGACTTGAATGTGGACTGCTCATCATTTAACATTGCTGAACTTGCTAATAATATAATACTTAATCAGTTCGGTGAATTTGTTGTTCTTGAGCCTACTTTTGATGTATATGATAATAAGCCTGTTAATAAGATAGACGAAGATAATAATCAAACATTATTACAGTCATCTAAGAATTTTAGTAAACATTATAGTTGGAATATTATAAATGATGATTTTGCTGACAGAACACTTATAGTATCTCAAAGAGGCGTTATAATGGACTGGATAGACTTCATAAGCACAGTGGATGATGTTAACTATGCACAATATAGTAAACCATCAAGTATTAATGCATATGGAAAGACTCTAGTTGTTGATAGCTTTAATAGATTATACGTTATACTACAATACAATGAAGATGGATCTATTAAGAGTGGTATACCTTATGCACCATTAAGAGATTTGGATGTTAATATATTAACAAATATCTTTAAGGATGATGATGGTAATATAATAACAGATATTGATGGAAATATAATAACAGGAGAAACGATATTGCAAGGCGATCTTGTAGACTCTCCTACACCATTTACAAACTCTGCGCTACTTGAAGACAAGCTAAAAATTAATAATTATACTAATGAATTATATAATTCTGAAAATGAATATATAATGAGTGCATATTTTGTAGGGGATGAGGATTTTACAATTATTGTAAGTGCATTTCATGCAAATGAGGGTGAGTTAAAAATCAATGCTAGATTAGATGTTGAAGATTCAGGGATAATGGATGGTGTAGATTCATACACCATAACAGATGCCAAGATAACGTATAATAAAGCGAGCAAGCTATATGCTATTGTATGGGTAGGTAGGTATGTGCTAGACACAAGTGAAAGCGAAGTGAGAATATCCAAATTGGTGTTTAGTATTGAAGATATACCAGAAGATCTATATAAGAGTGGAATTATAGATCCTATCGAGTTTGTTGATATATGGCAAAAAGTGGAAAATAATCAGACAACAAATACATCAACTATATAATGATCAGAACAATACAAATTACAAGAAATGCAAGTGAAGTAGAAATTGCCAATAATGATGCTCCAATATTTATTAATGATGGAGATGAAGTTGTTATTAAGTTT
>TARA_R110000744_G_scaffold30103_1_pt1 | contig 18015 bp, 16 predicted proteins | sample TARA_R110000744 | Tara Oceans TARA_R110000744 (sample SAMEA4398083) | marine metagenome | biome: Polar Biome; feature: [DCM] deep chlorophyll maximum layer (ENVO:01000326); material: water (ENVO:00002006), including particulate matter (ENVO:01000060) such as... | depth 36 m | reverse complement strand
CTATTTTAGGTATCCCAGCGAAGTACGATAGTTGTGTCCGTTTCGTTTGACATTCTTACGGGTTGAGCCATTTTACCAACTACTAATAACTCATTATTTTGATTATATAAACCAATTGTTGTAGCATATGGTTTAAAAGCAGAACTTGTTTGTAAACCTGCTATTTCTTCTTCGTCTTTAGATCTATTTTTTCTTGCTGATACATTAGTTGTATTATTATATTCATGTTCTTCAATAGTACATTGATATTCATGTTCATAAATTTGATGTGAACCTTGAAATTGTAATTCTTGTACAATACCATTTCCTGTTTGATCTAGCATACCTTGATATTTTGGGTGTGTTATAGTTACAAACCCATTTTTATAAAATACATTTCCTATGTAGGGAGAATTATTACCATGATTATAATGACCAGTTATTTGAGCATTTGTTAGTGCTTTATTAAAAATATTAATTTGACTCATAGAACCGTTTAAATAATGTTTTTGGTCTCCTTTACTTCCAATATATACATTAGCTCTATTAAATGTTGAATCAGATGAATTATCTATGCCTGTTACTAATGATGATGCATTTTTAAAAATAGCCATTGTGCTGTCTTTAACTCTACAAGTAAAATGAGTCATTGTATTTAAAGAAAAAGTACCATTTATAGTTGTAGTAGTTGTACCGTCTGATCTACTAAAATATATTTGGTTACCTATAGCATAAATTTCAAAAGGAAACTGTGGTTCTGCTGATGTTTCATAAGGTACAGAATTAACTTTAGGATTAAATCCTTTAGAATGGAGTTTAGGTAAATCTCTTAATCCAACATAAGCAGGGTCACCTTCTCTAATTGTACTTTTAGAAACTAAATATGATGTACCTCCCCCACCATGGTTTATTTTAGCCCAAAATGAAATAGTAAAATCATCTCCGGGGTTAAAATTAAAATCACCTTTATGGCCTATTCTAATTGAAGGTAATATGTCACTATCAAAATCTATACAAGGAAAACCCCCACTACTTAATGTTTGTTCTGAGAAATTAACATTTTTATATTTAAGTAAATTGAAAAAATAACTATCATCATATTCGTCTCCTTCAGGAGTACTATATGAAGAAATAGGATTTACATTTTTAACTCCATTTAAATAAAAATATTGGTCTCTTCCATTAACAGAATAACCACTATAAGTATTTAAATCATATCTTTTATATCCCTTTACAGGTCCAATATTTAAAACATTTGAACGTATATCAGTTTCATAATTAGTATCTATAAGTAATTTTTCAGAATACTTTATAAGATTACCATGTCCATCATCTATAATTTCTGTGTTATCGGATTTAATAAATAATGATTTTGGTTTTATTTCTGCCCCATATAAGCCTGTAGGGATTGATAGTATATTAGTTTTTTCATATAATACCCTTTTATGTTTTAAATAGTTTAAATCATTTTGTCCAAAATATTGATCCCCTGATGAACCCATATAGATATTGGGAGTATCTATTTTTTTAAAATTTCTATAATAAATATGATCTATTTGATTATATTTATTATTTCCACTTGTATGTAAATCAATAGATTCAGAAGTCCATAATGTAACATAACTATTTATTGAATTTGATGAAACAGTATTAACTGCAGAAGAAGATATAAGATTATATTGTTTATGAGCGTTAAAAGGGACTATCGAATAATCTTGTGGTTTAAATTTTTTATATACAATTGACATTCAAATGACATTTTAGTAATCTAATTTAACTCTAACAAGTGCTTCTTTTGTAAAGTCTTTAGTAATTGGTTGACTTAATTTAGCTACTGCTAATAAATTATTATCATCATTATATAAACCTACAGTTGTAATGTAAGATGTAGGATTATCTATCATAGAATTGATTAATACATTTCCATTATCATCTATAAATGAAGGATTTGTTGTATAATTAAATTCAAAATTTCTTGCTCTTGCAAAGTAATATGTTGAACTTACTTTTTCTTCACTGTCTAATATAAAACTATTACCCCCACTAATAGCATTTATTAATTGTAAAGAATTATTAGCATCATTATTTGAAGTTAAAACTGGATCTATTCCACTATTATAACCTAAAGCAAAAGGGTTTAAAACAATAAAACCACTATCAGGATAAAAGAATCCAAAAGAACCAGAATTTGCATGTGGTGTATTAGTTGATCCCACTCTTACTCCATTAGAACCTGATACTATATTAAATTGTCTTCCTGCGTTTGTTAATGTTGAAGATCCTGTAGCTGTAATAGAATCATCTGTTAATGTAATTGTATTTGTGTTTTGTGTTCCTATTTTTAAATTTAAAGATCCAGGTTTTAAATTATGTTTATATCTAGATCTATTTATATTAATAACATAAATATCATCTGGTGTTTTATCTGTAAAGTTAAAATTTTGATTTTCAGTACCAAAAACTAATTGTCTATATTGACTATAAATATTTCTTGATGGACTAATTCCAAAAGCTCCTGCAGCGTTAGTAAAGTTTAAAGATCCAGATCCTACTCTATGACCATAAGCTACTGAATATTGTACTTCAGCAGTTGTATCTGTTTGGGGGTTTGCATTATAAACATCTATATAATGTGCTCCTGAAGATGTTGGAGAACCAATACTTGCTTGAACCGATGAAGTAAAAACGGTTGTTAGTTCATTTGTGTTGTTTGTCCAAGTAGATGTTGTTAACCTTGCGGTATCATTTACTATATCTGTGTTTGCGAATCTTACGAATGACATATATTTTTTTTATTTAATTATCTTAATGATATACCTGTTTCAGCTTGTACTGATGTTTGTCCTATTTGTTTTTTACTTATTTCTATTGGAATTGTTATTCTTGCTCCTGTGTCTCTTCCTTCTACTGTTAGTGTTGTTAATAATTTAGTATTACTTCCAAATAATGATGTACTATTAAGTGCAGTTAAACCTATAGAACTACCACCTGGTACTGTTTGACTAAATGCTGTTCTTGATGTAGTAGGTAAATCTGATAACATCTTTCCACCAAAATTAGAGAATAATCTTCTATCTGCTACTGTGTATGAATATCCAGTAGGTTCTGATTGTGCACTAATACCATTAAAGTTAAGTGTTGAAGGTTCTACAGTAATATTTGCACCTAAATTTAATGTTATTTTAGGTATATTAGCTGTTACTATTGGTAATTTAGAAGTTCCTGAATTTAAAGTTATTAATCTATGAATCATTATATTTCCTTCATCAGGAATTGCTTCAATTAAAGGCATGTTTTCTATTGCTTCTCCTGAAAATTGAGAACCATTAGGATGATCTTCATTAAATAAAGTATAATCGATTTCATCATCACCTAAGGCAAATTGTGTAATATTAAAAGCACCTAAACCTCCTTGAGAAAGTAATTGACGGCCTCTTTTAGTTAAAATAGCATCTACTGTGATGCTGGTATTGTCTAAATATCCCATTGTTATTATGTTTTGTTATAAATATATATATTTTTTAGAAATATTATCTTCTTGTTGACGGGTTTTTAAATTTAGTTGTTTTATCAATTAATCCCGCTTTTTCTAGATAATATTCTATGTTGTTTTTTACTTTTAGGTGGCAATTTTGAGGAATTATTACAAACCCACTATCCCCTAAACCATCATTTAATTCACTTTCTTTATCCATATTTAATATTAAAGTAGGTTCATCTCTTAAAACAGATAATTGATGGTTAGAAAATGGATAGAAATAAGAAGCTTCTATTGATCTTGAAACTATTGTAGATCCTAATACAGAATCGTTTATTTCATATTTATATGTTCTTTTTACTGATGTAGAAGAAGTAATAGTTGTTTTAAAAAATCTTGTATCTCCTAATTCAGTTATAGGTATGAAACCATTATAATCATGACTATTTAATAAAGATACTCCTACAGAAGATGATTCTTGATCTTGAAGAAAAGCAGTTGATGTAGCACTTACTCTATTAAAACCTGTTCCAAATGTAGTTTGTGAGTCATTAAGACCTAAGGTTGTATGTGGAAAACTAATTTCCATAGTACCAATAGATTCTTGTTTATTGTTAGGAAGTGAATATTCTCCCTTCATAAAGGTAACATAAAATTTATTGTTGTTTTTTGCTATTTCCCAATAAACAATATCATCATAAAATGCTTTTACATTTCCAGATGATTTTAAAGGTTTATATGTACTAATTGATATTGCCATTTATTTAAATTCTTAGGGCTCCTACAGGAGCTGGTGTAAATCCACCTCCTACTGAAGCAGTTAATTGTGCTAATGTAGAACCCATTGTTTTTAAAGTTACGTCTCCCGAATAATCATTTAATTCACTAGGTAAGGATCCCACAAATGCAAATGAACTAGTAAATAATGATTGACTTAATGCTAATGTTGTACCATATCCAAATAAACCTGGTCCTTGTAAACTTCCTGTAAAAGATGATTCTGTTACCCCTCCAGAATTATTTCTAATTGTATGGCCTCCAAATACTCCATCTTCATGTCCTTGTTCATTAGCTGTATATTCATATATTTTCATTAATGATCCTCTATTAAATTTTACATTATGGGAAGTTTTTAATGAATTTTGAACAGCTTTATCTATTAATCTAATATTTACTTCTGATCCTTCAAAAAAGTCTCTTGTAATATATCTTTTAAATGCTTTTTCTTCTCCTACTTTACCTGTTGTTATATCTATTATACTTTGTCTATTTATTATTTGAACTTCATCTGTTTCTATGTCAATTAATAAAATTCTATCTATAGTAACATAACTATGTCCTGTTATTTCTACTCTTGATGGGTCTTCATTATCACCCCCAATAACAGTAGTACCTATGTATAATGCTGCTATTTTATTTTCTACTACAGGAAGTTTACCATAAGTTGTATCACTGTCATTATATACATTTATGGCAGTTCCCTTTAATTGGGTTCCTTCAGATCTTGCTTTCCAAAATCTAGTGTCTGCTATTGCATCATTAAATTCTACATCATAAGATTGACTTACGCCTGCATTAGGGGGAGTATAATATGTTCTGTTAGGTGTTAATGGCATTTTAAAAGTCTATTTCTTTACCGTTTCTTAATGTTCTATAATACCTACTAGATGTTTTTCCTTTAGTTGCATTTCCTAATAAAATATTTGAATTATGAGCAATATAAGTATTAGGTTTTGCACCAGGAATAAAAGGTGTTATAGGTGCTTGTGATGATTGGTTATTTTCATCATTAGCATCTCTTAAAAATGGGTTTGTATAATTATCAAATATATTAATATTTGCATTTGTTCCTTGTTCTGTTCTTTGTTCTTTAGTTAATGTAGATGATAAATTATTAGTTGTAATTACTGAACTATTAGTTAATTTATATAATTCATTTAATTGTTCTCCTACTACTTTAGCATTAATAATTCCATGTAATCCTGTTGTCATGGTTTGACCATCACTTCTTGCGGGCATTGTTCTTTGAAATTTATTTCTTTCTAAATAATGAGGTTCAATTAATAAACCTGTTTTTGTATTTGCTTTCCAAGGTACCCAATTTTCTATTATTTTAAATAAAGTATGATCAACATGTTGGATTAATTTTATATAATCCCAATAGTTATATCTACGATGTACTTTTTTAAAGTAATAATCTTTTATTTCTTTTAAATCTAAATATTGAGAAGATGATTGTGCTGATGGTAAAGGTGAACCTATATAATCATCTAATCTAAATGAACCTAATGTGTAAAGTATATCTTCATTTATTTCCATTGTAGGAGAAAAATGTATACCTAAATCACTAAAATCTTGTGGTTGTCTATCTAAAGTAGATGTTTCTCCTTTAGCATATGGTAATAAAATATCATCATCTATAGTACCTGTATCTATTCTAACTTTTTCACTTGACATTGATCTACCTACTGTGTCAGGTGTAGGTAAATGATGGTCTTCTACTATTTCTTCATATAATGTACCTCCTGTAGTATCTGCTGATGTATTTGCGTGTTTAAGTGAAATATCTGGTGGGTGGTTTTCTAAAGTTTCTACATCAGTACTACCTAATGGTAATCTAATAATTACATTACTAAAAGAAGAAGAAATATTATTACCCGCATACATAAAAGGTTCAAATGAATGTTTTGTAAGAGTTGTATCTGTAAGTTCTTCTCCCCAATTACATTTTAATTCTTGAATTGAACCATTATATCCATCAACCCCTCCATAAACATATGTTCTTCCTGCTCCTGAATTTGCTCCAAACGTGTTTGCAAAATTATTTGAACCCCAGGTACCTGTAAATTTAAATGTGTTTTTTAAATGGTTAGTTTGATAAGCTCCAAAATTAACATCTGCTCCTGTTCCCATTAAATGTAAATTCCAAAAATCTCCATTATATAAAGGAAAATAAGATGTTGATGCTCTAAGATTAGCTCCTTGTTTTAGCTGAATTCTACCATATGTTGTAACATCATTACTTGAACTTATATCACTTCCTTCGTATTTATCTAATGTTAATTGTAAACCACTAGCATCAATTGTTGTATTACCTAAACTTAAAGCTACTCCTTCATTGCCTTTTATTGGTTTAATTCTTAATTCTATAGCTTTAGATGTACGTCCTGCTATATCATTATCTTCCCATGGAAATCTAACCATATAATCACCTGCATCTATTGATGAGATTGATTGCAAAGCTAAACTAGATTTTTGATATGTAAATGTTTTATATTGACTATTTAAGTCTACATCTTTTAAAAGATCTGTATAAGGGGTTGAACCACCATATTCTTTTACATTTAAAATTGTTGAAGGTAAACCATAACAAGACATTAATGCTCTAATTCCTCTTTCTGTTCCTTTTGTTTTTAAAAGGTAAGGTGCATTATGATATAAACGTTTCCATACTTCTTTTGTTATATCTTGTTTAGCAATTGAACCATCATTTGAAGCTGTTATTAACGTTTGATTAGCTGGAGTATCATAAAATTGACTTCCTGCTGTTCCTTGTCCTAAAATATATTCTATTAAGTTTGAATTTTCAAATTGATCAAAAGCATCTATGCCTAAAGCTTTTAATTGATACCATACTAAATCTTTTGAAACTCCTCTTGTATGATGAGTATCCTTTATTTCTGTTATGTGTTTTATATGGGTCCATATGTGATCAAAATGTTGGCCTATCATATTAACAAAAGATAAATAAAAATTATTTTCATTATTTTCTACTATATGATTAGGAATTAATTTTTCTAAATTATATTCATTATTAGCATCATATATTGAAGCAGAATTTAATTGTCCGCTTGCTATAGAATTACCATACCCTTCTTCTCCTAACCAATTAATTGCTTGTGAAGAAGTTGTTGAATATAATTGAAAAGGATAAGTTGTTGTTAATTTTGGCCAAGTATAATTATTAGTTCCCTCGGTAAAATATAAGAACTTTTCATATCCATCAAAGTTTTTTATAACATTTGTTTTTCTAGTATTAATGTCTTCTTTATTAGTTAAAGTAAAAGAAGAAGCTGAAGCATTACCTGTTATAGAATTTATGTTAGTTATTTGATTATCATATAATTCTATTAAGCTTAATTTATATTTAAAATTATGTAAACGTTCTGTAGCACTACCAAAATGAACAAAATTCTCAAAATGAGAAGGTGTGTCTATATTTTCAGTGCTTGAAGATATAGGTCTTATATAATCATAAGATATTTCTGGAACATCTCTATTTTCAAGTTGGTTTAATAAATTTTGATATGAAGATGTTAAACTATAATTTAATATATTGTTAAAATCCTTATATGATGAAGGGATACTATTATTATTTCTAGTATCTATATTAAAATTAGGTTGTAAAAATATATTTTCAGTGCTATTTTCTAATCCTGTTAAATTAAGACTTAAATCTACGATTAAAAATAAAGGGTTTATTATTTCTTCTATTACTGTAAAAGTATCTTTTAAAGAAATTGATGTTGGGAGGGGTTCATATGTTTTTATTAATATTTCATGCTTAGGTGTTAAATTATTTAATAATAAATTAATACCAATAGATTCAGTATTTGGAAATTTTATTAAAAAATCTTTAAAATAAAGAGAAGCATCTCTTTCTGCTACATATGAGTTAATTGCTCTATCAAAACTTCTATTATTAATACCATTAACTATTGCTCTAATTTCTCTACGAGAATTAGATATTTCTTTTATGTTAAAAGGGGTATTATTAAATATTTTTAATCTATATACACATAACTTTAGTTTAAATTTTCCTACATTAAAACCATTATCTCTAAGTAAAGAATCAAAATCTACTTTTATTTCATTAGATAATCCATCTTTATCTCTATTAATTACTTTATAGTAACGTGATGCTATTTTAATAGTAGAAAGCAATTCATCATTTAAAGTATGAACTTTTAATTCTAAGTAATCTTCTCGTCTACCAAATCTTTTATTTAAATCTCTAAAGGAGGAGGTGTTTAAATCAAATTTTTTCTCTGATGATATGTCTGTTATGTTAAAACTCATATTAATTATTTTTATTCATCTTCTGAATATGTATCGTCATTTTTAGTTACTTCATCAGGTAAGTTTTCTTTCCACCAATTTATGTTTTCATATTGGGCTATTTTTTCATTAAGAAAAATAAACACCTCCTGTGAAGACTGGATTCTATAGCTACCAACATTATATTTTACCCAATAAAATTGTCCTGACGCTATTTCTTCTCCATCTATTATTATTCCTGGAGATCTTTCAGGATCTGTTTGCCAACGGTATTGCATAAATTGATTCTCGTTAATTTCTTCAATTAATGCAGCAAGATCTTCAAGCACTGTGCTTTGAAAATCAACTCCATATTGGTATGTATCTCCCTGTAATCCTGCTTCCGGAGGTAAATCTATATCATACATTCCTTTATAATCTTTAACTTCATAAGTTTGTATTATAGAATTTTTAATTTTCTGCGCAGAAACTTTTCTAGCGTCTCCATTCCAATAGTTATTATTACCTGCTCCACCTTGATAAAAAACTTGTAAAAAACCTCCTTCCATTTGGTAATTTCCTGGAAATCCAAATGGTAATAAGTCAGTAGGTCCATATACTATATTACCATTAAAATTATCTTCTAATGTAATTCCTAAATATGGTGTTTTATTTTCTAGTTCATTAATAAGAAAGTTTATTTCAAATTGATCTAATTCAGACGTTTTTACGCTTTCTTTTAGTGTAGTTATATTACTTTCAGCTATATTAAATTGACTTAATGTTAAACTCCAATCTGCTACTTCGTCTATTTTAGTTCCCTCTGGCCATTTTGGCAATGAGTTCCATGTTTGTTCTGTGACTACAGTGTAACTTTCTTTATCACCTAATACTCTTCCGTCTGTACTTATTAATCCTAATGTTCTTTTAAGTTGTTGATAAGGAGAGGGTTCATCACCATTCTTTTGGTTTGAAACACTTCTTAAATGTCCTTCTTGCATAATACCTAATGATGTTCCATATCTGATAGCTGTTCCATTTCTAAAAAGAGGATGTTCTGAGGGTATTTCTATTTGTGCTGTTTCTATTTCTGTAAGTTTATCTATTAAACTGTTTATTTTATCATCTTTAGGATCTTCATATCCTCCTATATATTTTGTACTTTCTTCTATTAAATAAGTGTGTGATCTTTTTCCTTGTTGTGGAAGATCATAAAATAATTCTTGGTATAAGTTAAAAAAATTATCTACAGTAAGTTTGTCTTTTGATTTAAATATTTCAGAAAAGCCTCTGTCTAATAATTCACTTACAGAAGCTTGATCATAATGTCTTTTTTGTAATTCTATTATTTCACCTTCAAGTGGTGTTGGTATTACGTTTCCACTTGGGTCTAAATTAATTATTGCTCCTAAATTTGATCTAATTGGATTTTTGGGAGGTCTTGCAGGATATGATGGTAGATTAGGTCCTGTTGGGGCTATTGTCACGGGACCACCACCAATTCCTGGTGTTCTTGGTGTTATTGTAGGTATAACATTAGGTTCTTCATCTGGATAATTTATATTTTCTGCCATTATCTAACTACTTTAAAGTGGTAATTGTTATCGTATACTGTTGTTCCTTCGTTGTTTGTATGTTTAAATAAAACTCTATAGAATCTTTCAGGTTGTAATCCTTTCATATACAATTTAAAATACATACCCTCATTATCTGCACTTAATTTTGTAAAACTATTATTAAAAGGGATAATTTCTTGTTCTGTATGAGCATCTCTTACACTATAATGTGAAGCTGTTGTAAAATATCCTGCCTCTAAATAATTAGAAGAAGATGTAAATTGTCTTGTTGGGTATTTATCTCTTACATGGATTCTAAAAAATGCTTCATCGTTTTGGTTATATTCTTCTTTATTCCTATATAATGAAACATTTAAATCTCCTGATTGTTTTGAACTACCAGTGTAAGCTGTTGGGAAAGATGAATCATCCCATTTAAAAACTAATCTTGGTGGATAAATAGTATTTGTATCAACTGAGAAATATTGCATTTCACCAAAACTACCTGATGTATCTATTTCAATAGAATCTGGTTGTTTAATTAAAAAACCATGATTATCTATACCTGTTGGGTAAGTATTACTAGCAAATAAACTTGCAGAGTATTTTTGAATTATTGTAGTTACATCTAAATTTGTATCTAAGTTTTCACCACGTAAAAATTGTTGAGAACTTGTAAATAAACTACCTGTATACCATACTCCTCCTCCTTCTGTGATTCCTACTGTATTTATTGAACCTGTAACTGCTACTCCAAAACTTCCAGTTAGCCATTCTGTTTTATTTACATTATCATCTCTATAAATCCAACTTACCCCATTTGATGTTTGTGGTGAGTTTGGATATCTACCTGTTCCTTCATCCCATGATTGAGATAATGGGAATAATTCTAAATTTAAAGTAGATGTTAAATTTTTATGTTCTGATGATAATAACTGTAAACACACTTCTGATGTTCCATCATTAAATATAGAAGAGCCTACTTTATCTGTTATTGTAGATTTAATTTCATCATCTTTAAATTTAATTAAGACTCTTGAAGGATAATATCTTTGATCTGAGCTTCCTTTTTCTTTTACAATTTCAAGAATCTCATCATCACCAGTGTTCATTTTTGTTCTGTCTGGGTGACTATATATAGTAGCGTCTTTTTCGGGAAAAATAAAATAATATGCCATATTAATATGTTGTTACACGTCCTTTAATGTCAGTGTTTAGATTTTTAATTTCAAAAATACTTGGATCTAAAGCAGGATAAATAACTCCTCTTCTTGTAGCTCCTTCAAAATCATATTTGTATTGTGAATAACCCAAAGCTGCTCCGCTTTTATTTTTAAATGTTAATTTTTCTAATGATTGTACTCCTACTACTTGTGTTATTAAATTTGATACTTCTGCTTCAATAATAGGTTGATTTATTTGCCATTTATCTATATTAAAATAATCTTGAAGTTCAGCTATACAATCTAACATTACTTCATTATTATTGTAATTTTTATAAGTTGTTATTTCAAAATCAAGAGAAAAATTAATTATAAATGCATTTTTTATATTTACAGCATCTGTTAACATTCTATATTGTTCAAGATATGTTGATAAATTGGTTTTTGTAGCTGTGTTAAGATTAGATAATCTTTTTTTATTATCATATCCTAATGTATATAAATTTAAAGCTAATGGATTACGAATTCTATTAAATTCATTTGTTAATGGTGAAACTTGATCATCTTGGACTATATAAGCTTTAGCTACTCTACCAAATTTAGAAGGTAAGCTTAAAGTTCTTATTATATAATCTTCTTTAGTTACTGTTCTTTGTTGGGTGGCAAATTGAGCCATTGTATTTTCTCTAATTTCTTCAACTGAATCCCCATCACCTCCTCCTTTAGCTGCTTCTACATTATTTACAGCTACAGATGTTTTTACAAAATTAAGTAAATTTCCATCTAAATTAGGTTCATTAGATAAAAATAATGTATCTATATCTGTAATTGTATTAGCATTTACATTTGAAGTTATACCCCCACCTACTAAATATGTTACTGTAAGTGTTGTATTAGATGGTACTTGACCATATGCTTTGGTCATTAAGAAATTTGAAGGATCGTATGCTGTGTCTAATTTGCTTCTTCCATCTTTAATTCCTAAACCTATATTATCTGGGTTTGGAATAATTTGTTCATCAGCTTTATCACTATTACCTGCCCCAAATTGTATTTCAAGTTGATTATTTGCTTTAAATCTTGAAACAAATCTTCTTGATGATTTTAAAGTTTTAAGTAAATAAGGTGTTTCACCATTAAAACCTAATAATTCAGGATCATTAGTTCCTACATTTTCTACTTGTTGAAAAATTAAATCTTGAGCTAAATATGGTACTTCATAGTATTCATTTCCATCTGCATCTTTTATAGATTCTATTGATATAATATTAGTATCAAATAAAGTAAAGGTTTTAAAAGCTTCTGCTGCTCCACATGTAAATATTTGTTCTTTAGTTTCTCCTGATATTGCTTTTGTTTTTTTCTTTAAAAGATAATATTCTGGATTATTTGAACTATCATATTGATATATACTAAGTTCTGTTGGGTTAAAACTTGAAGATACTTTAAAATCTACTTCATTATTAATATAAAAAATAGGACCTTCTGTGGATTTAAAAGTTGAATTTGGATTTACTTGTAAAGCATAATTAAAATCAGGGCCATAATTTCCACTAGCTCCTGTTGAGGGGATTAAATGAAATAATTCTAAATCAACATTTGATGCCTCAACTACTTTAGGTTTATAACCCATAGCATATGCTAAATTAAATAAATTTTCTTTTTCTTTAGCTAATAATAAAAAAGATTCTTGTAATTGTGTGTCTGTATAATAAGATAAAACATCACCTACATAAGCTGCCATTTCTATAAACATCATACCTGGGTTACCTTCACTAAAATCATTAAAGTTATTTGGAAAATATACTTCTGCAAAATCCATTAATTGGTTTTTAAAAGAATTATAATCTTTACTTAAATATTTAACGTCTTTATCTTGTGTTTTATTTGATACTTTTGAGTAAGCCATTTTAACTATAATTTATTTGTATTGAGTCTTCTGATTCATCTAAACTAATAGAATAGTTTAATGTAATAGAAACTTTATATTGGTCTAGGTTTTGTTGTACAATAACTTCTGTTATTGTTACTTCGGGTAACCAAAAAGTTAATTTTCCATTTATATTTTCTTGTAATATGGTTGCATCTATATTATTTTCAAATACTTGATTTTTTAAACCTACTCCATAAGTAGGATGATTAATTCTTTCACCTGGAACTGTTAATAATAGGTTTAAAAGGTTTGTTTTTAATTGTTCTCTGGTTGTTTGTGTACCAGATGACATATTTACATCATTCAAGGGAAAAGCAACCCCAATCCTAACATTATTATTAAGATCTACGGGATTTATTCTTTTTGTATTTTGAATTAATGGCATTTATTAGTTTCCTTTTTTCTTAGCTATTGCTTTCATTAAACCACTATAATCCCTTGTCATTGCATTTGCTACTGAATCAGACATACCTATTGTATTTGTGGGTAGTGGAGCTCCTGATGAAAATGGTTGTGATAAATTTACAGGAGCATTTGCTGTTTGTGTATTTGTATCTCCCATCGCTGTTTCATTTAATAAATCATTTAATGCACTATTAGATGTATAATTTTGTGTAGGACGTTGTTTTATGGGGATATTACCCATTATTTTTTCTTTTAAAGATGTTTTTGATTTAGTTGGAACTTTAACCATTCTTTCAGTGTGTTCTATTATTGTTGGTTTTAATTCATCACGTAAATCTTCTTTAAGTGATTTAATTTCTCTATGCAACGCATAATCAATTTCTTCTCTAACTACTTTTCTAATTAGATTTTCAAAAGTTTTTGCTTTCATTGTTAATTGTATTTGTTAATAAATATAAAAATTTTTAATTTTTCTTTGGTTTGTAAATTCTATTATCTCCTTGATCGTAAGTATAATTACCGTATATATTTGGGTTACGGGATATTGAACCATCACTACCGTAAATTGTTTCATTTAAATTACTATTTATAAAATTATTTAATAATTCAAGATTAGTTGTTAGTGATTTAGTACCGTCACTATTTAAAGTTTCAGTTACTAAATCTCCTTGGGGGATACATCCTTGTATATATTGTGAAAATAATCGTTCTATTAAAGCTAAATAACCTATTATCATATTAATTAATGTTTGAAATAATTTTATTATTTTAGGTATTAAATTAAATATAATCATTATATTATTTAACACTTTTAAACATTTTCCTGTAAATCCTTTTATTACTTCTGTGTATTTTAGTATAAATTTTTGTGCTTTAGCAATAGAATCATTTATTACTTTTTCTAATCCTGCTGAAGAAAATACTGAGGTAAAAAAATTAAGAGCTAAGGTAGCTGCTGTTACTAATATTTCAAATGCTGTTACTATTGCATTAAATGCTGCTATTAAAATAGTTATGGTAGTTATACTATCTGCTGCCTTTGTCATTTTATTTTGGATTTTTTCTAATTTCTTAACAACACTTTCAGCTATTTTTTTTCCAAAATTTAAACCATTATCTAATTTTATTCTAGCTTTTTTAATATGTTTTATAATACCCAAATCACAGCTTTTTTGATTTAATAAATCAATTATTTCTTGTTCAGTAGGTAAGTTTTCTTGTATTGTTGCCCATGCTGCATCTTTAGCCTGTTTTTTTATTTCTTGTTTAGCTTTATAAGCTTCTTCTTCAGATGAATTAGCTAGTCTTTTAATTGTTTGAAGTCCATCTCTACCTAAAGTTATATAAGTTAATCCTATTGAAACTTTACCTGTTATAGCATTAATTTTATCTGTTATTTCTTTTGTCTTTTTTATTGCTGCTTCTGACTTAGAAAGTCCCGCACCTGGGGTATTTGGATTATTTTGTTTTTCTTTTTTAATAGAATCTTTAGCCATTTTATGATAATTTTGTAATTTTACTTTTAATATATTTAATATTACTTCTTAAATCTTTTACTTGTGTTCTTCTTAAAGATAAATTAGCTTCATTACTAGACATAGGACCTGTAGGGCCCGAAGGGGACATATAAGTTATATTATATACTATATCATCCATTAAACCATCTATACAATCTAATAATTCATTTGCCCATTCATCAAATTCATTTCCTAACACAGCTGGTTCTGTTGGAAGGGTTTTATCAAATTTTAAACCTAAATATATATTAGGAGAATTTACAACAAATTTACTAGCATTAGATGATTCTACATCTTCTTTTTGATCACTAGTATCAAAATGTATACTACCCATAGTACTAAAACCAATAGCTTTGTTTGAATATAATAATATAGAATCCATTTTAGCATTAAATAATAATCTATCTGCGTCTATTATTACTTGTTTACCTTGATATATTTCTCCTTTTTCTGGTTTATAAGACATATTATTATTTATTTTTAATTATTTCTTATTGATTGTACTAAATCTGTATATTTTGCTGGTCCTATATTTTTTTGATATATACCTTTTGGGCAATCTTTTGTTGGATTTAATCTTGTACCCCCATATATATCATGATATCCGTCCACACATGAAGCTAACATTGTTTCTCTTTGTCCTCTACCCCCATAAGATACATGTATCCAAGCTTTGTCTTCTTTTTCAGGAAACTCCCATATTAATTGGTCCCAACTATTTATATTATAAAAAATAAAATTATATATTTCAGCTGATGTTTGAGAAGGTACTCTAATATCTGCTGCTTGTCCTTTAATATGTTGAGAACGTTTTGAACCTCCTACTTTTGAATTTAATATTAAACTCCTATACCCTGATGTTAATTGTAAATTTGGAAATGCATCTATAATAGGATCAACAACATTAGTAAATAAGTTTTTTAAATTTTCAATTATTTTAGTTTGATTAGGATCTCCATCAACACCTGGCATATTATTAATATTATTTATATTAGCCGTATGTGAATATATTACATTTTTAAGTTTATAATATTTTCCTATTGGGAGAAGAATATTCAACGACATATTTAATTATTTAGTAGTATCATTATATATACTTATCCCCCCACCTTCATTTTCACCTGAACCTGGATCCTCATAAGAAGATGGTAATTCAATCTCATCATCATATTTTATTCCTTGGTTTTCTGTTTCTATTTCAACTTCATTTTCTGCCTCCGGATTATTTTCTAGTATATCTAAATCTGATGTTTCTGGTATTGGGGTTGATAGTTTATTATTTAAATTTTCATTTATTTCAAGATCTTCATTAGTAGAAGGTAAAGGATTATCTAATTTGTTTGAATTAGTATTTATTAAGGTAACAGTTGGGTTTAATAGTGTTTGTTCTAATGTTCTTGGTTTTATATATTCAGCGTCCCAAGAATCTTTATAAGGAGATGCTTGTTTAAAATTTTGTACTCTTTGATTAGAAGTTAAATATATAGATGATGCATCTTCATTTATATTTTCTATTGTTGGTAGCCATCCTTTTTCATCTAAATTTGAAGATTGGCCATTTCTAATTATAGTAATAGGGTCACCTGTATTTCCTAAATCACTCCATCCATTAGGATTTGAAATTTCATCACTAATATTAGTTGAACCAAAACGAATTGAATTACCAAATCTACCTTCTAAAATCATATCACCTTCATAGGGTAATAATGGTTTTATATTTATTTGTTCTTTAAAATATTTTCCTAATGTAATATCAGTGCCTCCATCTTCTACCTTTCTTACTAATCCTGCTCCTGTTTCTTGATAATCTTTTATTGTTAAGTTTGATTCTAAATCTTTTGCAGTTGGTAAAGCATTATGGTGAGGATGACCCCACATATTTATCTGAGGTAAATAATATGTTGATGATTTTTTAATACCATATATATCTTTATCATTAGTAGATAATATTAATACTATTTCATTTATTAGGGGGTAATATTTTACATGTGAAAATAATGGAGTAGCAGTGAGTTCATGTTTAGGATTTCCATTTGTATAAGTTAAATCTGAATAAAAAATAGTCCCTATAGCATCATTACCACCATATTTTTCTGCTTGTGGATGGTTTATGTCTAATATTATATCTTTAACCCTAACAGTTAATAGTCTGTTTTTGGAATTTAATGATATTTGTTCTTGACTTTTTCTTGATTTAACTATTGCCATTTTAATTGGGTGCTTCTATCTCTTTAGGTTTTTCAACTGTTTTTGCTATTTCTTCAGCTACATCCATTAATTGATCCATTTCTTCATTAGTTAATAACCCACTATCTCCTGAACTAGCTGCTCCTGTTGATAAGCGTTGTACAATAGCTGCCATTTTTATTAATTGATCGTCGTTTTTAACACTAATTTCCATATATTCCTTAATTAAAGGAACAACTACAGTAGCATCCCCCAAAGATTGAACTAAAGGACGTAATTCAGCTATTAAAGATGCTAACTGGGTTGCCTTTTTCTTTTGGTTACCATGAATTTCTTTTAGTAAATCACTAAAAGATTTATCATCGAATAATACTTGGTTTAATGAATCCATATTGTTTTGTTATAAATATGGAATTTTTTAAATTCTTACGTATCCTGTTTCGGCATATTCATTATATAATGTTTTATAATGTTTTTTAAGTAATTTTGTAACTTTAGTAATTACTGGAGTATCTGCACCTGTCATTTCTCTTATGTAAATATAAAGTGCTTTTTTATTAAATATATCTAAATTTTCTCTACGCTTAAATAATACATTTATAGCATCACATACTTTTCTATCATTTTCTTTTTTAAACATAGTAAACATATGTTTATCAATATATTCTGTAAGATAATCAATAAAATCTTTTATATCTTGTTTACGTTCGTCTCTTCCTAATTGACGTAAAACACCTTCGTCTTCATCTGCTGCAGAGGG
>TARA_R110000744_G_scaffold47804_4_pt1 | contig 18037 bp, 9 predicted proteins | sample TARA_R110000744 | Tara Oceans TARA_R110000744 (sample SAMEA4398083) | marine metagenome | biome: Polar Biome; feature: [DCM] deep chlorophyll maximum layer (ENVO:01000326); material: water (ENVO:00002006), including particulate matter (ENVO:01000060) such as... | depth 36 m | reverse complement strand
ACCTGCCACTCGCGATAACGCTTCAGCGATACTTTCATCTGATGACTTACCAATTTCTTCTGCAATTATTGAATCAGATATACTGTCATTGCTACGTTTAGCATTTATCGCTGAAGTTAAACTTGAGCGTACACCAGTTACTTCGATAACTTCAACTTCAGTTGCTTGGTCATTTTTATTTTTATTTTCTTCTTCAGCAGCCACTGCGCTCATCGCTGTAGTTAGACCTAACATCGCAATAATCGCAGTGCGACATGCAACATTTATTTTGTTTTTTTGAAATGCTTTCATACTTACTCCCCATATTTTCGAAACTAAACGCCTTAAAGGTGTTTTATATTTATAATATTCACACATACACACTAATCGAACGTAAAGACTTTGTAAATGGTTTTTATAAATAAAGTGCACTTTATTTATTGCGTAATGATCCCCCCCCATTAACGGTATTAAATACAATACGTTAAAAACAAGCATTGCTATTTAATTAGGATTTAAAAGCTTATAAACAGAGAAAAGTATTTATAATACGTTACATAATCTCAAGTTTTATAACTTTTATCATGAAAAATTGAATATATTTCATAATATATCACCTTGAATAAGTGATTATTACTAATTAGAAACAATGCTGTACATCAATCATATCTGTTATATGTTGAATAAATAACAAGAAAGACAAATGCTGGTCATCATTTCCCTTTTGTTATCTACTCATTTAGTTTAAATAATAGTAAAGTAAACAGCGTTAACCATTCATATAATTGTCAGGCAGTTGTAAAGCTGCTACTCCTGAGTCAATAGCGGCATTGGCAACAGCTTTGGCTACATTGGCACATAACCTTTCATCCATAGGTTTAGGAATAATGTAGTTTTTTCCAAAAGACAATGACTCTTCATTACAAGCTTTAAGTACATGAGCTGTTACCGGTAATTTTGCTAATGCTTTAATTGCATAAACTGCTGCTAATTTCATTTCATCATTAATTGTTCGAGCTCGTACATCCAAAGCGCCTCTAAAAATAAAAGGAAAACATAAAACATTATTTACCTGATTAGGATAGTCAGAACGGCCTGTCGCCATAATTAAATCGTCTCTTGACGCTAAAGCAATCTCTGGTTTAATTTCAGGGTCGGGATTTGAACAAGCAAAAACGATTGGTTTTTTTGCCATTAATAACAAGTTTTCAGCTGAAAATAAGTTAGGTCCCGAAACACCAATAAAAACATCTGCGCCATCAATGGCCTCTGCTAATGTGCGTTTGTCGGTATTATTAGCAAATCGCTTTTTATATTCATTAAGATCATCACGACGGGTATGAATAACACCTTTGGTATCGAGCATATATATTTTTTCACGCTGAGCACCACATTTTACTAATAATTCCATACAAGCGATAGCAGCAGCACCCGCCCCTAAACAAACGATTACTGAATGTTCAATTAGTTTACCTTGAATTTCTAAGGCATTAAGTAAACCTGCAGCTGTTACTATCGCCGTTCCATGCTGGTCATCATGAAATACTGGTATTTTACAACGCTCGATAAGAGCCTTTTCGATGGCAAAACATTCAGGCGCCTTAATGTCTTCTAAGTTAATCCCTCCAAAACTATCTGCTATATTTGCGACTGTGCTAACAAACTCTTCAACAGTATTGTGTTTAACCTCAATGTCAAACGAGTCTATATTGGCAAAGCGTTTAAATAAGAGAGCTTTACCTTCCATTACAGGTTTAGCCGCCATAGGCCCTAAATTACCTAGGCCTAATATGGCCGTACCATTAGTTATGACTGCAACTGTATTTCCTTTTGCGGTATATTTATAAACGTCATCACTATTTTCTGCTATTGCTCTGACCGGTTCTGCTACACCGGGGCTGTACGCTAACGATAAGTCATAACTTGTTTCAGCAGGCTTGGTGATTTCAACACCAATTTTTCCAGGTGTTGGTTGTGAATGATAGTCTAAAGCTTGTTGTTTAAGGTCGGTCATATGTTTTCCTTTGAGTGAAGAAAAGCCTCAAAATTTTGTTTTGATGAGTAATATTGAATTGATTAGGAATGAAAAAAGAGTGTAAATATAGCCAGTTAAGCAGCTTAACTGGCTATTTTATTTATTGATGTGCTAAATAATTAAAAGCTAATCATTCCAGTGTGCATCAATGATTTTTTGAATGTGCGGATAATTAACATCGGTTTCATTATATTGAGCGCGTTGCTTCAACATTTCAGCTTTGAGCTTAGCAACCACCTCTTTATTACCTGGCTTGTTATAGATATTGGTAGTTTCGTCAGGGTCATTTTTTAAATCGTATAATTCCCAGCCTGCAGGCGTTGCTGTTTTAGAAGGAATAACACCATCTTTACGACTCCAATTACGCCCACCATAGTTAATATCACTTTGTATAGGTGCATTGTCATAATGCTCACCGTAGAAGAAAATCAACTTATAATCAGCACTACGAACACCAAAATGCGAAGGTACATCGTGATGAGCTCTATGCATCCAGTAACGGTAATAAGTTGCTTCTCTCCAGTTTTCTAACGGCATATTATCAAATACATTGGCAAAGCTTTTTCCATGCATGTATTCAGGCGTTTCTATACCTGCTAGATCTAACATTAATGGTGCAAAATCTGTATTATTAATAATGGCATCATTAACTTTTGGTGCCATTTCTTTTTGAGGGTGACGAACAATAAATGGCATACGTAGTGATGGCTCATACATCCAACGTTTATCAATCAAGTCATGCTCTCCTAACATCATGCCTTGATCACCCGTGTAGATGATCACAGTATTATCGTACTCGCCCGTAGCTTTTAAATGGTCTAACAATTTTTTCAAATTGTCATCAACACCTTTTACCGTCCGTAAATAACGCTTCAAATAACGTTGATATGACTGATGGGTATATTCTTTATCAGAAAGAGTCGCATCTACATCCATATGAATACCCATGTTTCTGCGAGGGTTACGTTTTGATACTGAAGTACCAATTTCATTAACTAATGAATCATTCTCACCTTTCGTGGCTATTGACCCCCAAGTAGACTGATCGTATAGACTATCGGGCTCAGGAATAACAACATCTGCAAGGTATTCATCATAACGAGGTGCATTTTCGAACATATCATGCGGAGCTTTAAAATGATGCATTAAGAAAAATGGCTTGGTTTTATCTCTTTTTGATAACCAATCAATTGATAAATCAGCAATTACATCCGAAGAATGTCCTTTATGAATCACTTTATTATTTGGCCATTTACCTTTGGCATCCATGTCTCGAAATACTGGATCAAAATACTTACCTTGGTTAGGTAACACTTTATAATAATCAAAAGCAGTAGGCTCTTTCTTTAAATGCCACTTACCTATCATTGCCGTTTGATACCCAGCTTCAGACATTAGCTTGGGTAAATATTGCTGCTCAGCCCCTATTTTGCCATCTAAGTCTAATGCGCCATTCGTTTGGCTATATTGACCCGTGATGATAGTCGCTCTGCTTGGTGTACAAATTGAGTTTGTCACAAAAACATTATCAAAGCGTGTGCCTTCAGCGGCTAATGTATCAATAGTAGGTGTTGGGTTAAGTGGCGCTAATATGCCACCGTAAGCACCAATAGCCTGACGAGTGTGGTCGTCAGACATTATGTACAGTATATTAAGTTTTTTTGGCTTAACCGACGTTATCTTATTATCGTTATCACTTACATTTTGACTACATGATGATGTTAATGTTATCGCCAACGCAGCTAAACCAAGTTTAAAAATTAATTTCATGGTATGCCTATATTATTCTAGTTTATTGTTAAGCTAATACACATATTATCTATTAACCACCCACACAAAGTGTACTTTATATGTAATGGACATGCAATGGTGTTTTTATCAATAAACATTCCTTGTCAAATTTATAATAAAACAGAGGAACAAGAATGGAATCACGTTGTTTATTAGATGAAGTGACCATTATCAGCAAAAACTAAGTTGATTTTGTAAAAAAATCATAATCAACTCTGCTTTGTAATTTTTGTGACAAATATAGACCAAGCTCTTTTAGTTGGCTTTTATCTGAATAATGCTGAATCAAGGTTTTAAGTTTCGCTAATGCCTCGGCACTTCGCCCTAGCCCATCAAGAGCCAAAATATAGGTATAAGCATATTGAGAAATATTCGGCGATAGCCGCATTGATTTTTCAAAAAAAATTATCGCTTTAGTAATATTTTTCTGACGTACCAAGTGCAAACCATAAGAATAATTCAGTGCTGCTGATTTGGGTAAATTAGCTAGCCCTTTCATCAACACGGACGCAACTTGTGCGCTCTTTTGTTGTGAACGGTATAAATCCGCGAGATTGATGTAACCGGTTTCGAAATATGGATCTATAACTACACTTGATTTCAAGGCTTCTTCAGCATCACTCATTGCATTCATTTCTAGTGCCACAACACTTTGGTTGGCTCGCCCTTCTCCTCGCCAACTATTTACTGAATTGGAATCGATCAATTCATTAAAGGCATGATTGAATGTTTGCTGAGCATCAACTGATAATTGACTAGCCACTAAATTACGCGCCGCGGCTATGCGTATTGCTTTTAACGGCTCTTTCAGTAATGGGAGCAATGCCTTTATTTTATCAACTGGGGATAACAAGGTAGTAATATTAACGGCCGCAAGCCTTAATAAAGGCTCTTTATGTGTTAAGTACGGAGTTAATAATTCAAGTGTCATTACCTGGGTAGTAAAACTTAGTAGTTGTAGTGCGCTTGCCCGACTGATTACATCTAAATTTTGGTCTGCAATAATGGCCAGATGGTCTTCTAAGTTTACCGATTGACCGTTATTTAATGCGATTAAATATTTTTTACTGGCTGATAGCGGATTAGGTACCCCATGCCATTTTACTAAGGTCTTCGCGGCCCATTCATTGTTTTGCTCTTTATGGCAACTTGTACAGGCATTTGGGGTATCAAGCTCTTGAGATAGTTCGGGATGAGGAATTTTAAAACTGTGGTCACGTCTATCATCTACACCCATGTATCTATTCGTCGGCATATGACAATTGACACATTGAGCACCTGCTGATTTTTCTTCATGCTGGTGATGAGATTTTACGTTGTATACTTCACCACCATGGCACTGCAAACATAAACCGTTACCTTCAACTTTTAATTTCATGGTGTGTTTGTCATGACAATCTAAACAGTTAACACCCTTGCCATACATCTTACTTTGTAAAAAAGAACCATAAACATAAACTTCTTCTTTTATTTGACCATCAGCATAATAATTGGGGGTAGAAGGCAGCTGAGGAGAAAATTGGTCTAAAAAGGCTTTGTTCGCTTTAAAACCATCCGTTAAGGGTGAGCGAAGTGAGTGACAAGCATAACAATTATCCATAAAAGCGTTATCTCGTTGCTCTCCTTGCCAGTGCGCCGTTTTTTCACCAATGGCTCGTAACCACTGACCCGTAGGATGGTTTAATGAGGTTACATCATCTACATTTCGTTTGTTGGACGTTTTTACATGTTCAGACATATCATCATGGCATGATAAACAACCCACATTGATGTTATCAAATTGACTATTAAAACTATTTTTATCCGCATCATAGTTTCTAACTAAGCCATCTGAATGACAATCGGCGCACATACCATTCCAGTTTTGCAATGGTTGTCGCCAATGAAGCCTATCTTCAGGGCGAATTTCTTCATGGCTATAATTGTGATACCAACGTTGGCCGCCATCCTCTTTTACTCTTGCATCCCAAGCGAAGGGTAATACTTGTAATTTACCTTTTTCAGTTTCAACTAAATATTGCTGTAAAGGAAAATGCCCGAAAGTATATTTTATTGGGTAGGTATCAACATTATCATCATAAGAAATTGTCACTTGATAGCGTTTATCTTTAATAGAAAAATGGGCCTTTTGGCCATAATGCTCAACATCAACATTATTAAAATCAGCCAAAACGGTCTTTTCATCGGCAATGGCCATGGCTTTGGCGTGATCAGATTGTTGCCAATCGTTTTGTGGCTGCTGGTGACAGGAGATGCATTCTTGGTTTGAAATGGTTGATTTTTTTTGAAAGTTATGCCCTACCTTTTCAACAGCATGAGCAGAAGAGGCTGATAGTATAAAAAAACAAGCAAAACTAAATAAACGAATATAAATCAAAATAACTACTTACCTTAAATAACAATTAATCTTAAAATGTTCTTATCGTAATAATACTTCATCATACGATTTAACCTTTGGAAAAACATGGGCTAACTCTTTGTCATTAAATTACCAATGTTGTGACAGTACATTAGCAAACCAAGGAAAACTGTTCATTAAAAAATCACTAATTCCTTAACAAACCTTTACGCGAGATTTTACTTTAGTTCAATGAATTATGGCTTAACTTTCATCATAAAATTTATAATCTTTATGATTATACAAATGCTTATTTTTACTTTTAGAGCGAAGGTACTCTTTTACAAATTTTTTCCCCTTTTTTGTAGAAAAATAAGGGTGCTCTTTTGATAAAGCTGAAAATTTTTGTAGTAATGGCGTAAACTCACCCATAGCTTTACTATAGTTTATGTCTGTTTCTTTTAGTCTTTGATATCCCTGTTGAAAACGGTTGTCACCGGTAGAATATAAACGGCCATCAGGTAGCCCTAGCATTGGGTTTACTACTTCCAATAAATGTGTTTTTGTTCGAAATATTTGTGAGCCTGAAATATAGCCATAAATCCAATCTCGATGTACATCTGTTTCTCCCTGTAAATAAGCATATAAACTTGTGCCGTCAAAATCATATCTCACTTTTGAACGCCCTTGGCTTGCTATATCAACTATAGTAGGAGCAATATCAGTAAAGTCAGTTAATTCGTTAGATAAGCCTCGTGACTTTATTCCTGCCCCAGACATTATGGCCGCCACTTGTGGTCCCCGCTCAACACCTCGGGTTTTAGCGGTGACGGCAGTACCGTTATCTGAAACAAAAATGATCACGGTATTATCCAATTCCCCCAGTTCCTCTAAGTTTTTAATCACCTGCCCTACTGAATAATCTAAATACTCTATTAACGCATCAAACCTTGCCGCCGTTTCTTTTTTATTTGTTTTACCCATTTCTCCAACGTCACCACGATGAGGCGTTGTTGGCATACCCTTTCTAGCACCATGCGGAGCCACCGTTGGCCAATAGACCAAAAATGGTTTGTTTTCTTTTGATTGTCGCTTGATGAAGTCGTTAATAAAGTCCACTTCTATGTCTAAGCTAAAATCGGTAGGTTTCGTTTTCAAACGCTTTCCGTTAACCGCATAAGACGGATGCCAATAGCGAGAAGGGGTTTTTTGATCTTCGTATGCACCATTAAAAACGGTTTTATCCCCCATGTCATGTGCATGTTTATCGTTTACCCATAAGGCATATTCATCAAAAGCTAATTCCTTTTCATAGGGCATTTGATTGCCCGCATGCCATTTACCGGTAATTGCGGAAGCATACCCTTGTTTTTTTAAGGCTATCGCAAAGTTATCAAAATTCGAGTAAACGTTATTATGGCTATTTTCTAGCCAAATACTATTGTGATATACACCGGTGCTATTGGCATATTTTCCGGTCATTAGTTGAACACGACTAGGGCCACACATTGCTGTTGCATAGGCCGTTTTAAAAGCAACGCCCTGATGTGCCAATTTATCTATATTGGGCGTTAGTACCGCAGCGGCTTGTTTATAAAGACCAAATTTATCAGGACTTACATCATCAGCTAAAATTAAAATAATATTAGTCGCTTTATTCGGCGCTGCTATAGCGGAAAAGCTAAACAGAATTAATCCAAATAAAACGCTATATTTAACACTAATCTTCATCATATTTCCTAAATAAAGTTACAATTATGATTGACAAAAAAGTTACCACGCCTTACCTTGTAGGTGAACTTTATATATAAAAACCATAATAACAAATAACTACGCTTCAGCAAGTTTTTTTAATTGTTGAAATAAGAAATAAAAATTGGGGTATTAACCAGATGACCAGCATTGCTAATTCTGAAGCTAACGTGCAGCAAGCAGAATCTACTACAACACAAAAGCCAGCTATATTAAGCAAAGAATATATTTTACCGTTTATGTTAGTGGCGGCGTTATTTCCATTGTGGGGGTTTGCCAACGACATCACCAATCCATTAGTAAAAGCATTTAAAGATATTTTTCTGATCACTAATGCACAAAGTTCTATAGTGCAGTTTGCCTTTTACTTAGGTTACGGGATCATGGCGATTCCAGCAGCAATATTTATTCGCCGATTTTCTTATAAGTCGGGTATATTGCTAGGTTTAGCACTTTATGCCATGGGGGCTTTGCTGTTTTTACCGGCGAGTATGACCGGTGAATTTAACTTTTTCTTATTGGCACTTTGTGTCATTACCTGTGGTTTAGCCTTATTAGAAACCACCGCGAACCCTTATGTACTTTCTATGGGCTCTCCTGAAACCTCTACTCAACGTTTAAATTTAGCACAAGCGTTTAATCCTATCGGTTCTTTAGGTGGAATGTTCGTTGCTTCAAATTACATTTTAAGTGAATTGAAAGTAGAAGAATTTAGAGCCGCAGAACGCGCTGTTCATCCTGAATATGCTGATATGTTACCTTCAGTTGTTGATGGTAAATTGACAGATGCATTAAGCAATTTTGCCACATCAGATACGGTAGCCCACCAAGCAATGCAAGCAGCCGACTTAGTGACTGTTCGTGGCCCTTACCTTGCCATTGCTATTGTTGTTAGTTTGCTATTTTGTGTCTTTTTATTTAGTAAGCTGCCTGACACGATTAGTCATAGTGAACCATTAACTAAAAAAGTGTTAAAAAACACCTTTCTTCGTCTTATCGGTAATGCACGCTATCGTGAAGGCGTTATTGCTCAAGCATTTTATGTGGGTGCACAGATTATGTGTTGGACCTTTGTTATTCACTACGGAATGACGAGTGTAGGCTTAAGCGCTGCAGAAGCACAGGGATACAATATGATTGCTATGGGTATTTTCCTAGCAAGTCGTTTTATTTGTACCTTTATGCTTGGTTTTATTCGTCCAGGTCAATTGTTACTACTGCTAGCTTCTGGAGGCATGTTGTTATCAATTGGCACAATTTTTATTGGCGGCATGACCGGGTTATATTGTTTAATAGGTACTTCTGCTTGTATGTCGTTAATGTTCCCAACAATATATGGTATAGCGCTTAAAGATACTGGTGACGACGCAAGTTTAGCTTCTGCTGGCTTGGTTATGGCGATTGTTGGTGGTGCGTTAATGCCACCATTACAAGGTAGCATGATTGATGGTGGTTCAATTATAGGTAGTATTCCGGCAGTACAAACCTCATTTTTATTGCCATTTATCTGTTTTATTGTAATAGCCGTATATGGTTACCGAGCTCATAACATTCACAGAGCTTAAGTTTTGTCCTAACACCTAAGTTAATTTTGCTTATAGTTTTAAAATGGCGTTACTGATGATAGTAACGCCATTTTTATTTTAGTAAACGAACATTGAAAGTCGAAATAGTAATAACCGAGAATGGGAACATTCGTAGATTTTTATAAAACAAACAATTAAAAATTATTACTTGAATGTCTATACATAAAATTTTCCTTCATCAATTCCTTATCACCTTTAACGCTATTAATACGCCCTAAATAATTAGTATTATCAATAGCGTTCTCTGGATGAAAAGTATTGTTCTTTTGACTGTTTTTATATGCGCTATATTTTACCGTTACAACTTTAATGATTTTCTCAAACGTATCCAAACACATCCAGTTATATATCAACTAACATAACTGTAAATAGATGAGTTTTTTACCTTCGCATAAGGTGATAAAACCATCAGTGTTGTTAATAGTAGTAATGTTTTCATAAACATTACCTTTGTGATACTTATAACCGTACCAGAGGTAAACAATCTCATAATTATTTTGCTTGTTGATTAACTACTAAATATAAAGAGGGTAAAACCAGCAAACACACTACCGTTGTAAATAAAATACCAAATCCCAGTGATACAGCCATAGGAACGACAAACTGCGCCTGTCTTGACGTTTCAAATACCATGGGCGCCAAACCACAAAAAGTTGTTATTGTCGTTAATAATATTGGTCGGATGCGTCGTTGACAAGCTTCAATTATAGCTTCAATAGCTCCAGTGCCTTTTTGAAGTTTCTTGTTGGCATATTCGACTAAGATTAAACTGTCATTAACCACCACACCTGCTAACGCCAACATTCCCATTAAACTGACTACGCTTAAGCTATAGCCTAAAATCATATGCCCTAAAATAGCACCCACAGCCCCAAAAGGTATAATTGCCATAATAACTATTGGTTGTAAATAACTCCTAAAAGCAATTGCTAATAAAATATAAATACCAACTAAAGCAAAGGCGGTCCCTAATTCTAACCGAGATACACTTTGTGCAATTTGTTCTTGATTACCACCAAAGACAACTTTAATACCTGGGTATCGTCCTTCCAGTTCAGGTATTAAATAACTTTTTATTGCTTTGGATATAGCCGGAATATTTTCTTCAGGTAAAACTTCGGCGCCAACTTTTTCAACACGTTGGCCCCCTCTACGACGAATAAAAGCAGGGGCTAGTATTTTATTAATCGTCGCTACACTGCCTAGCGGTGCGTAACCGCCCGCTTTGGTTCTTATCAATAAAGATTCGATTTGATTAACATCAGCTCGTTCATTCTCGGGTAAACGAACTAAAGTGGTGACTTCATTACGCAATCGATGTTGTCTCTGTGCTTTTGCACCATAGAGTGATGCTCGCATTTGAGCAGATAAATCGGCAGCACTTAAACCAAGCGCCCGACCGTTTTCATTCAATGATAGTTTCCATTGTGGCTTTCCTTCCTCCATAGAATTAATGGTTGCAACAACAAATTCCGTTTCATTTAAAAAGTTAATCGCATCTTGGGATGCTGAAGCTAAAATACTACTATCACTATGGCGCAACTCTATCGTTAAAGAGGCGGTTTCAACTTCACTGCTACCGCGTCTTGCACCACTAAAACGTAGCTTTCCGTATTGCCATAGATCGTCGGCGTTTTCTCGCCATAAATGTTTCACTTGTTCACTAGAAAACTCTCGCTCTTCGCTTTCAACTAATAACATTGCCACTTCAACACTGTTATCTCGGATCACGCCACGTAAACTTACGACAATATCTTGCAACTGTTGATCTTCTAAAAACTGCTTAGCATTACTTTCTAATCGTTCTCTAAGCTCAATAGCTTTTGATTCAGAAGTAGTTTCCGAAATTTCATAATTGGCTTTTACCCAGCGACCATCCATTTTAGGATACAAACTAAAGCCCATTTTTCCACTAAAGGCATAGGCTATGACCAAGATAAAAATAAAACTGGCTGTCGCTAAGACTAAACTTGGCCAACGTAAACAACGATGAAGTAACGGCAGATAATAAGCTTTAATGAAATGATTCAAACCACGATTACAATAACCTTGCACCTTGTTAAATCGTAATGTTAATTGAGAAGGTTTTTTATCTTTAATATGGGCTAAGTGGGACGGTAAAATGAACAATGCCTCAACCCAAGATACGACAAAACAAATGATGACTACCACAGGTATAGCCCCAAATAATAACTTCATAGAACCGGGCAAAAATAACAAAGGTAAAAAAGCAACAATATTGGTTAATATGGCATAAGTTAATGGTTTAGCTACTTCATTTGCCCCACATATGGCGGCTTGTTGAAACGACATACCTTCTTCCATATGAGAGTAAATATTTTCGCCGGCAATAATAGCGTCATCAACAACAATACCTAACGCAACAATAAAACCAAACATCGACACCATGTTTATTGACACGTCAAACAGAGGTAAAAAAAGCATCGCACCAAGGAAGGCACTAGGGATACCTGCCACCACCCAAAAAGCTAACTTAAACTGTAAGAACAAACTCATGATAATGAGGATCAGCAATAAACCAATAAAAGCATTACTCAGTAATAAACCTAAACGTTTTTGATAATTTTTAGCATCATCATCAACGATTGATATACCCGAATTCGGTGGTAAGAAGGAAAGTAATTCAGGCCACATTTCTTCAATGGCATCAGCGATTTGGCTTGGGGTCTGATCGCCCATACGATAAATATTAAGTTGAGCGGAAAGTTGACCATCAAAAGTTACCAAATTGCGTTCATCAGAGAAACCTTCTGATACGTCAGCAATATCGCCAAGAAGAACCAAGTCTCCTGTTTGGTCTGAAATAATAGGGACATTAGCTAACTCCTGTGCCCAAAATTTACGTTGATCAACCGATACGATAATATCGCCATTTTCAGCCTTTATTTTACCTGCCGATTGTTCTAGCACATTCTTTTTTAACAATGACGATATTTGATTTAAAGTTAAATCGTAGGCTTGAAGCTGAGCTTGTGAAATTTCAACATGGATCTCTTCACGAGGAAATCCTCTCAACCTTACTTGGCTAATATAGGGGGATTGAAGCATTCGATCCCTGACCTGCTCCGTTAAACGTTTTAAGGCAAATTTATTTAAATCGGCGTGAACAATCAATTCCATCACATCAACAATGCGGGTATCAATTTTGACCCTTGGCCGCTCCATACCTGATGGAAATGATGATATACGGTTCACCGCTTGCTGCGCATCTTGGTAAATCTTTTGAGGATTAGCTCCAGCGCTTAACTCTGCCTTAACTCTCATCCACCCTGAACCAATAAAAGTGTTCACTTTACTAATGCCAGCCAAACTATCGAGGGCATCTTCAACAGGTACGGCAATAGCAGTTTCCATTTCACTAGGAGATGCGCCAGGATAAGAAACGACCACTGACACTGTGTCTAACGTAGTTTCTGGCATGTATTCTTTGCGAATAACAAACGACATAACTATGCCACCCATGATAAGAGCGAGCATTAATAAGTGTGGAGCCACACGATGGCGAACCATCCATGTTATCGGGTTAAACGTCATTGTTTATACCCTGCTTTTCTTGAAACTTGATTGTATTACTTTTTTTGTCCTGCTGTAGTTTTCTTAACTTTTTCTTTTGCTCAAGCTCTACACTACGACTTAACGCATTATGCTTTGGCTTGTATTTTGGTTTGAGTACATCAATTCGTTTTACCTTAACCGGTAATCCTATACTGGCAATGCCCGGTTTTTCAGACAGTGCTAAATCACCCTGCTCAAACATACCAGAGACATAAATAAGATCTCGACCTTTAAATAACACCTTAACCGAGCGTTTTTGTAAGGTTTTTTTATTATCTACCACCCAAATAGTATTATCCGACTGCAACCAATGATATTTGATTGTCCATGCATCAGAGATGGTTTTTCCTTTTAGCTCAACATTAACAAAGTCGTTAATAAAAACTTGCGGTTGATGACTATTTTGCTGCACAAGTGGATTATCTATCGCCAACAAAACTTTAACTTGGCGATCTTTACTATCTAATTCAGCTAAAATGGAAATAAAATGCGCCTCTCTATATTTCTCTTTACCCCATACTCTGTCTTGAGTTACTTTGTACGCTTCTTCTTGATTCAATAACGAGAGAAAAGAATGAGGGATTTTCACTTCTAACCAATATTTTTTAGTATTGGTTACAGAAAATAGCGCGGTGTTAGCAGAGACTTTACTGCCTCGACCGATATATTTATCAGTGATTTTTCCGTCAAATGGCATAACAACCAGAGTACGACTTAAGTTTAATTTTGCTTTGTCTAGATTCGTTGTTGCGACATCAACTTTTGATTGTGCTACGGCTAATTGAGGCTTTCTTAACACCAGATCTTGATCAATCAAAAACTCGCTACTTTGATTTAATAAGGTTAACTCTTCTTTTGCTAACACTTGATCCGCTTGTTCGAGCGCTAGCGTTGCATTAGCTTGTGCTAAATACGCCTGTTGTGACTTTACTGCAAGTTCAAAATCAATCGGGTCGAGTTTGACCAACCATTCACCACTTTTTATTGTTTGTCCGGGCTGAGCCATTGAATTAATCTTGGTAACATCACCTGAAACTTTACCGTGAATTTTAATAGTTTCAGACGGTATAACACGGCCTGATGCCAGCCAAACTGGCTCAACAGAACCTTTTTCTAAAGATGATGCTTGAACAATACGGGCTCGTTTTTGTTGTTTTTTAATTGTTTTTGTTGGTTTTAAGTCACTACTCTTAACTATTTGATGACCTAGAAATAGGCCAAAAATAACGATAACTACAGGTAGCCAAGTACTTATTTTGAATATTCGTAAAGACATCATTAATGCTCTTTGACAATCAGTTGATTATTTTCTAAAGGAATAAAATCACCGTGACTCAATTCACGATAAAGTAAAGTTCGATTAAGCAATAGCAATTTATTCGCTTCAATAAGCTGAAGCTCCAGCGCTAAAATATCTTCTTGTGCATTTAATAAATTGATAAAACCCGCTTTGCTATGCAAATATTTAATTGTGGTAAGTTGTTCAGTTTTTTTAGCTAAATAAACTTGGTGCTTCACGTTTTTAACAACTGCAGCTAATTGCTGTTCATTCACCAATGCTTTATTCACCGAGGCGATAGCTTCAAGCCAAACCTGTTGGTATTCAAAAATTAAGGCTTGTAGCTGTAATTGTTTTTGTTTAACCACATTACTCTTTTTTTGATTATCAAATATCGGCACCACAAGAGCCGCTATTAAGTTTCCTGACCAATCATCGAACAAATCAGCGACACTATTTTTATTGGTGTTGTAATTAGCCCGAAGCGTTAATCTTGGGAATTGTTCAGCTATCGCGATAGTCACACTTTCATTCGCCGCTTTAATTTTTGCTAATGCTTGGCGAATATCTGGGCGTTTCTGTAACTTTTCTAACGGAATACCTAGTTCAGGTAATGGCGGTAAAGTCGGTATTTGGCTAGAAAGAATATCAATTTTTGTTTCATCACTCTCCCCTAACCAAAGTGCTAATCGTTGTTTTGCTAAATATAATGCGGCTTTATTTTTGTTTTGCTTAACTTCAATCGATTTCAACAGTTTTTCTTGCTGCCAAATATTGGTTACAGAGTTTTTTCCTAAAGCAAAACGTCTAGATATTACCTTGAGTGCAGCATTCGTACGTTGGTGCTGTTTAGTGAGCACCTGTTGTTTTTCATATTCTGACAAGGCACTAAGCCATGAGTTAACCGTATTGCCCGCAACAAAAATGGCTCTTGAATCAGTTAATGCCGCAACTTCTTGATGCTGCCAAAATGCTTTATCTTCAGCGGCTTCAAATTGTCCCCACAGATCGAGTTCCCATGACGCTGACAAACCTAAATAAGCAGTGTTTATTTTTGATAACTCGTCAGAATTAGCATTAGCGCCGGAAGTAAAACTTAATGAGGGTAATTGACTCGAATGAGCAATAGAGATACCTAGTTCACTTGCTTTTTTCCTGAGTTGATGTGCTTTTAAATCAATATTTTCACCGAGGGCTTGTTCTACCAGCAGATTAAGTTCTTTATTGTTAAAACTTTGCCACCACTTGTTAGCTAAATCCGTATGTCCTTGTAGGATAAATGAATGTGCTACTTTAACTTCATCTAATGACGCTTTGTTTGAATGGCTGCAACCCAGCATTGATGAAATAAAAAATATACAGATCAGACTACGCTTTATAATCATTAATAAATATCAACTTAGCTAATGCCACTTAGGACTGGGTTTGTGAACTTTATTTATAATAACCCGAAACCACGAATAGATTCACACTATTTACATTACTTTACTTATTAAATATTTCAGTCACCGTAAATAATAGAAAACCCAGCGAATGCTGGGCTTTATTAATTTCAACTATTGAATTGTATAAGTATTATTGAACAATGAATTTCCAAGTATCACCTTGTACTACGGTACCGTCAACCTGCACGGCATCAACACGCCAGTAATAGCTTCCTGGAGCAAATGTGTTTACTGGTTGATAGACATTCGCCTCACCTGCAGCAAAATCACCTTGGAATAAAGTTGAATCAGTATCACCCACAATTGTCGCTTCTATTTCATTTTTACTAGAAGCTAGATACAGGTGATGACTCAAGGATTGATAACCATCACGCCAGATTAAACTAACGTCAGTACCAACAGTTCTAGCCGCCCCATCTACTAGCTCATTACGAGGAATAGCAAATGATGCTTTAGCGGTTTTATAGCCAGGGATCCAATAGAAAGCTGAATCTAATTCATATGCCCCTAAATCAAGTGACTCACCTTGCGCAACCGATTCTTGGTATTGTGGTAATGGCGCATCACCCGTATAAGCAGCATAACCATTAGGACTGTCAATTACCGCTCCTGAGTCATGTAAAGCACCGGTACGTGATGGTCTAAAGTCATAGTTAAACATATCTCGTAATTGAGAAACTAAAGTTACACTCTCTTTTAAGCCATTAAAGTTATTGCCAACTACTCCAGCTAAGCTATCCGATTCAACTGATCGATCACTTGATATTGAATCAGAAGCATTATTCGAAGTCACCGTACGCTCATGTTTATAATACGGATTAGGGTCAACTAACATACGAAGATCAATATCGGCATTATTCCAAGTAGTATTATGATAAACCCGGTGATCATCACCTTTAACCATAATACCTTTGGCGTTCCATACGACATTGTGATGGATTAAACCAAATTGGCCACCGGATGTTTCATCGGTAGTATCAAATGGAGCATCAAAACGAATACCATATTTTTCTGAGTCATGAGCCCAGTTATAAGCAATATTCGCAGCTGCTTGTTGCGCTTTTCGTAGTTGAAAACTCGCGCCATCGTTTTGTGCAAAACCACCGGTGATCATATTGTTGTACAAGGCATGTAAACTGCCACCTTCTGGCACGAACATGGTTGAATTACCGATAATGTCCATCGTATTACCACTAAACGTTGCTTGCTGGTTAGTCATTTTAGTGATCATAACCGTTGCATGAGGTGAAATAGTATCGGCACTGGTGGCATCTAAACGTTCAAATAAGTTGTTTTCGATAACCGATTGGCCCCCTTGGATGATCAAACTTTGCACGTCACTATCTGTCACAACATTGTTTTTGAAGACAATACCACTATTCGCTCGTTTGTCTAAAGCAGAGTAAAGTTCAATCAATTGGTTGCGACCGTAACCCGATTTGTCATCGCCATACTGTTTCAATACTCGCAATGACGTAGCACTGTGCTTAAAATTTGAGTCCGCAATAGTAATATTATTACAAGGTGAACATTTTATCGTACTGGCAAAATAATCTAAGCCACTGATTTCAACATTTTCCCAATTAGCGACATCAAAGGCATAACCTGTATCACGCACAGTTACTGTACCTGTTGGTTCTGCTCCTGAATCATTCCATAAATAGACAAAATGTTTACCGTCTTCAACTTGGTAATGCCATTCGTTACTTGCATCTAATAGTTCAAGCTTGGCTTCTACATAATAACTAAGCTGCTTACCTTTGTAACCTGACTTTATCGGCTCATGGGTAAAGCTATTACTGCCTGCAACATGGCCAACACTGGTATCATCAGGCGATGATTTAAACAAGTCTTGGAACGTAGGTAACATTTGGTCATATGCTTTAACCAGTCGAGAATAAGTATAGAAACTTGCCGTATTCGCTAAAACAATGGCGCCATCAACATTTAATGCTTCACCACGGTAATCTAGTGCTGCCGCTAAATTATGATAAGCAGGGTTATTGGTCATAATACCATTTTGAGATTTGTCACTATCGAAGACACCTTCAGCCCAAACATCATCTGAATAGATAGATTGGTGATTTGTCACCGAGGGCAAATCAAAGTTAGCATTTGGCCAACGGGCTAGCATGTGTTGTTCATCATCAACAAATAATTGCCATACCGGCGCAGTTATTTCACGCTTATAGATATTGCCGTAATGTTGTTGCCATAATGATTTTTGACCTAATTCGTCAATTACAGCTATATTTT
>TARA_R110000744_G_scaffold217988_1_pt1 | contig 18088 bp, 9 predicted proteins | sample TARA_R110000744 | Tara Oceans TARA_R110000744 (sample SAMEA4398083) | marine metagenome | biome: Polar Biome; feature: [DCM] deep chlorophyll maximum layer (ENVO:01000326); material: water (ENVO:00002006), including particulate matter (ENVO:01000060) such as... | depth 36 m | reverse complement strand
TATTTTCATCACCTAGATCTGGTTTTGCAGCTGAAGATAATTCTAGCTTGACAGACTTTGCATCAAATTGTCGCAATTCAACCAAAGACTCCATTTTTTTGACTAATGCTTCTGTGTTGTTTGTTCCTTGGCCAAGTATTTTTCTACCTCCTCCTAACTTATTAAGGTACGCTTTTCTTTTTCCTGACTTTGGCATTGCATTTGCTGAAAAACCAGCGTTATCGACTAACCACTGTGCTGCAGTAGTTTGGTCATCTTTAGATGCAGTTTCGTCAAATAAAACTTTAATTTTTTTAGATGCTTCTTTTACTAATTCTGACTGGTTGTCAGTTAGACCTTCAAGTCTATCATTTATCCTTGTTTCAAAATCATCAGTTACCTTTTTATTTTCTTTAGAAGAGTCTGTATTTGTTTCGCCAGCTGGTTTATTAGTTTTTTCAGTCTCATCAGTGTCAAATAAAGCTGCACCTTGTGGTCTTCCATCTCCTTTTTCGTCTTCAGTTTCTTTTTCGTCTTTTGTTTCTAAAGGCTCATGTGTACCATCTTCAATGGCTTTTTCCATAGTTTCTTTGGATCCATAATCTATTATATCTCCAGTTTCCTTACTCTTTGCTTGCCATTTTTCCTTTGTTTCTGTAAGTTGTTGTATATACGCATGGATAAATTTTTCAGAATATTTGTGATGCCTTAACACGGCTTCTAATACAACTACATGTGATCTATTTTTAGGGTCTGGACAACCATCATTCACTCTCCAAGACCAGTCCCTAACTAAATTGTCTATAAATATATTTTTCATATAATAACCCTCAATCTATAAATATCATGAAAACTTATAAGAAACATCTTTTAAGTCACCATAATTGCTACCGAAACCTATCCTAGTAGGATATTTCATTGCATCTTTTATTTTTACAATTAATTCTTTACCTTCCGATAAATCAAAATCAAATGTAAAACTATCATAAGTATATAATATAAATTTACTATTGTATTCCTTTAAAACCGATATTACCCTTTCCATTGCTTCAGAATTTAATTCTGTTTCAGCTGACTGGATGTAATAATTAAACAGTTTTTGAGGATTCATTTTTCCAATAGTAGCTTGATATACTTTTCTATTATATAAGTATGTTTTATAATGGTTTTTTAACTTCCATTCTTCCCAAAATTTAAAAATAAAGGTGTTTACTTTATTAAAAAATGGTATTTCTAAAAATTCTTTTGGAATTCCACCATATAAAAGTTGAAAACTTATCTGCTTGGCTTCTGAGTATTGTTTTTCTGTTAAATTATCAGTTGCAAAATATTGTTTTCCAAGATATTCGTGAATGGATCCATCAGGTAACTTGTAGCCTATAATATCAGCTATTATTCTAAGATGGTATGCATCATAATCTAACTCCAGTATTCCACCATTAGTAAATCTACTAATATACTTATTTCTACTACCATTACTTTTATTTAGTGCAGCATAATTAATCTTATTAAAAGTATTACTTGGTCGACCAGTTAGGGTATATGGATTGTAGTATGAATACTCAGTTTCTCCTATTGTATGTAATCCCGATGCTTCTATTGTTGATAGGCTAGACATAAATCCTAAGAGTTTATTATATCCTAAGTCTTCTGATGGCTGTTTATCTATTATATACCTAATCTTTATTTCTAGTTCTTGACAATATTCTATGTGCTTATATATAGGAATTATTTCATTAATATTGTTCTTGTTCCAATACATTGAATATAATTTACCATGTGCTTTAGTATAATTTTGCTCTATTTTTTTACCGCAGTAAAAATATGATAGAGAATTAATACAGTGTACGTTTTTAAGGTTAAAATTATGATTAAATATTTTAATATCAGGAACATATTTTTTATGTGGGGTATCAATTACACCTATTATTTCTTCAAGTGTAAAGTTTTTTATTGATTCACAATGATTAGCAGAAATGTAATATTTATGCATATTATTTAACATGGATACATAAATTCCAGATATATTAGAACGTCTAGGGTGAGCTGAGTGATCAGAAAGTATTGGAATAAGTATAGTTGGAGATTGCTGGCAATCCTGCTTAAATTTTTTAAAAGATTGTTTTGTGTCAATAATTATCATTAGTATAATATAATAAAAATTATTGAATCGGTGAAACTTATACTAAAGAATTATATGTTTTTGAGTCTGTGTTAATAATTTTTTCTTCTTCTGATAGGGAATCACTATTAAATACTGTCCTACTCATAGGATATAGATATTCATGGGGATCAGAGGTATGTGATTTTCCAACCATAGGCCTGTTCATGTGTACGTGATAGTCACCAATAAATTCTTCCCCAGTAGATGTTTGAAATTGATCCCCTGGACTGTTTAATGAAGACTGTTCTCTTGGGTTAGCATATTCTAAAGAATCCGATAGATATTCAGATATGCCTGGCATTTTTGACTCAGCCTTAAGCATTGATTCATTATTGGTTGGTATTATACCATGTTCAACAATTACGTCTTTATTTAAAATATTAAATATTGGACCAGATATTTTCCACTCTATTGAAGCCATTGTATATAATTCGTGGTGAGGGTTTGATTTTTTAGCTAATCTTTTATATAAATCTTTATCTATTTCAAAAATTTGTTGAGTATTTTCTTGTCGTGCAAAAAATCTCATAAAAAATCCAGCATCTTCGTCTTTTGCATTTATGGTTGCACCAATAGATATTATTCCTGGAAAAGCTTTAGCAAAGGTTGGTTGTAATTTATTATATAAGAAAACATTTCTATCATAAATTACACTTCTTAATTTAGTTGACGGAGTAGAAGGAGTTGCACCTATATATGGTCGGCCTTTTTTAGTGTGATATGGGCCAATATAGAAATTCGGTTTTTCTGACTTATTTTTAGGTGAAAATAGTTGTAATTCTCCGCCTTTAGTATATAAATCAGTTATTATTTCTTCTTTTCTAAATATTTTCATATTGTGTTATCCTTCCTCATATTCTATATCATCTTCTATTTCCATTAAAATTTCCTGCTTTAGTGATTCTTGATCTGCAAGATTCCATCCTCCTGATATTTGTTCGCCCATATATATTCCATCAAGTGTTGTCCAAAATCCTTCAATAAAGTCTTCAGTAGCTCCTCTTTGAATTTTCCATTCTCTTTCACCTGTTATTACTCCACTAGCATTCATGATAGCTGTGAAAGTATGTTGATGTGTTCCTGATTCTATTTCACTTCCGCCGTCCCATCCAGTTACAGGTGGTTCAGGTTCAGGGTCTGGTTCAGGTTCTGGTGGTGGAGGTGGTGGTTCTGTTGTTGGTTCTGTTTCTTCTTCTGGTATTTCTTCTATTTCAGGTTCAGGTTTTTCTGCAGGAGGTTTAGGTTTAGATTTTTGTATTGAGCTTGAAGTTGGAGGGGTTTTATCTTCTAGTTCAGTTTTTGCAACTGATCCTTGCCTCATTATCGATCCTAATTCAACAGTCCAGCCAGATGAATCTATAGTATGGTCAACACTGGTTATTGTAAAACCAGTAGCACTATATCTTGGAGGCAAATAATCAATAGTTATTGGATATCCCCAAACTATACCACTCATTCCATCTAAAGTAATACCTAACTCTATTGGTAAAGTAATTCCACCACTAAGCGTACTTAAAGCATGCTGACTTTCATCAGTTGCTGCTGATCCTAATTCTACCATTTTTCTAACAGCACTTTGAGCAGATTCTATCTGTTCGGTTTCAACATTATCTGCGAGATCTATTCTGGCCTCTTTATATGAATCTCTAATTTTTTGAGCAGCTGCTAATAAGTCTTCTTCAGAATTACCACAACCATCTACATCTTTATTTACCTTAGTTCTCATTATCATATTTTGATGGTCCATATCAACTACTTCGGCATTAAATAAATTCCAAGAAGCAGTTTTTTCTTTACCCATTTCATGAGAATTTTTTGCTGAGTTTGTTCCGTACATAACCATTGCAGCTATTCTACCACTTAATTTTGTTTCTATAGTAATATCTCTAGCGATTGAATTTTGACCTACGGCCGGAATCTCAGGAACAATTACTTCTTCTTCAGATTCTTCTTCTAAGTTTGCATCAACTATTCGTAATATTGCAGGAACATCAGGATCTTCTACCATTTGTAAATCCCACATATCTGAGCATGCTTCATTTACTGAATCTAGTATTTTATTTATAAATGAATCTAAATATTCTTCTTCCTTTAATGTATTTTCAACAAATCTAACATTTAATAGGATATTAGACAACATTCCATATCTTTTTTCTCCTGTATCAAAAATTAGGCCTGCAGATGTTAGTGGTTCTATTGTTTTTGCTGAAATATTATCGTCATCTGGTAATATAGATCCTACAGCACCTGCGGCTGTGTCTACAACTGAGCTAACAACTGATGCACCAGTGTCTACTATTTTTGCAAACCAACCTTTTTCTTCTTTATCAGCCTGATCACCTTTTTTAGAGTTTGCAGCTGCCTTTGTTTGCTTTTTTCGTTGGAAATCTTTTGCAAAGTTTGGGTCTTCTTCATAACCATCCCAATGGGCTTGACCTGGTAATACACAAACCATAGGATTAGATGATATTAGTGAAGGATGATTTTTAAGCATTGTTCCTCTACTATCAAGTGAACCAATACCACTAGCTCGTCTTTCAACTAAATGAGGCATAAACTCTTTTGTTTCTTTGTATATTTTATTCCATGCAGTTTCGTTTCCTTCTGTATCTTCTACACTATCTGCGGCTTTTCCTGTACAACATTTTTCTCCTTCTCCACTTTCTGGTTCATTAGAAACTTCAGGTATAAGGGCTTGGTTTACTATAATTTCTTCAAAATAGTCCCACGTCATGTAATATGATAAATCTTCGTTGTAGCTTGTTTCGTCATCATCATCACCTTCTTCTTCTCCTTCTGGTATATCTTTATCGAACTCAATAGGACAACCAACAAAGGCTGTACCTCCATCTACACTTGGTACCTCATGGGCCTCGCCTGATACCTGCTTTTCATATAGGAATTTACAAACATTTACACTATTTGGATTAAATGTTACAGCGTCAGCTGTACCTGTTTCGTCATTTGCATTATCACTATCTGTACAATTATTAGATTTTGAAGTCGTTGAAGTAGGTACTGACATTAAAACAGTTCCCATTGAAATTAATGTTATTTCGCAATCAAATCCACCATTGGCATTTATTGCCCATGAAAAATTAGAAACCTTACCTTTCATAGCATCATAGTTAAATTTTGAAGATAGTTGATATGCTTTTAGTTTTTCTGTAAATTTACAAAGTGATCCCTTCATATCATTAAAACTAAAACCTTCAGTAACAGGGGTGCCGTCACTTCGAGTCGACCAACCCCATTCAAGTACTTGATATGTACCAAGAGTCATATATAATGGTTCTATATATTTTAGTTGTTCTATTGACCAAACACTAAATGTAACAGTTGCCTTTCTTAATGCCCCTGCCGTTCCTTGGTCCTTTATAGTTAAGCTAGTTATACCAGGCATAGGTTCAGCCCTGTTATCTAATTGATATGACGTTGCAAGCGTATTTAACTTTGATGAAAATAACTGATATTTTTCACGCAATGTGTCGTCGCCATTAACCTTACAGTTTGAAGTTAATTTTATCCAAGGCATTCTACCATGGGTCCATTTTTGGTAGCTGTCAGGTATAACACTTGCTCTTTGCATGAGTTCGTTTATGGCACCGTCAGGCCATTTTCTATTAAAAAAGCTTTTAGCTCCCATTAAATTTTCCTTTTTCGTAAACCTTCATTAAATTGCCTAATTATTTCTCCTGTATTCATGGGTATTCTTAGCTGTAATCCACCATTAATAGCCATAGTTCCTTGTCCTAAATTATTTGCTTGTGCTATTATCCACCATAAAGTAACATCCTTATAGAATTCATTTGCCAATAAATCTAACCTATCACCGGCCCTTGACTCAACATATAAATCAGTAGCACTTCTTTCTATTTTTGGATACAATATAGTACCATAGAATACTTTGCCAGTTATTGGATCCTTTCTTTTTTTATTTATTTCATGTCTTTTCATAACGTATTCCTATTCTTGAGGTGTATATATTCCAGCTGGAGCAAAGTCTCTAGAAATAGCGCCAAAATAATTAGCATCTCTAGAGAATAAAGCTTGAGTAACATTATCTTCTTGATTTTTTGCGTCAGCAAATAATATTTTTCCACCAATTGATAAATCTAGATGGTGGGGTAATTGTCGTCCATCCTTTAGTTCCCATGGAGATCCATCACTTGGACTCATAGAAAATTTGTCTATAATCATCGGTATACCAACAAACCAATCACCCAATGTAAATTTAAGCATTGGGGCAGTTGGTAATCCGTCATTATATTGTGGAGAAATTAGTTGTATAAACCTATTTAATCTTTTATAATTTGCGACTAATTCTTCCCTAGTTCCTGCTGCTAGTTTAAGGTCAAAGGATATATCTCTATCCATTGATTCAAATAAATATGTTGGGGTAGTTCTACCTACATATGTAACATCTTGCCAAGTAGGATTAATATTGTCAGAAAAGTTTTCTAAATATGCTCTAAACTGTAATGCTTCTGCTTCATCATTATCTGGGTCTATAGTATTAAACTTAACCCTGATTAAGTCATCAAATTCAGCATTATAGTCTGGATTTTCTGGATCAGATATATCTACAGAATTATCTTGTAGGCCTGTACTTTCTGAATTTTCCCAGCTACTTCTATCTACAGAGTTACCTGCTGCAGTTTCGGTACCATCTGATATTCGAGTTAGTCTACCATAATCAGCACCAAATCTTGTTGCTCTATCTTTTGCTTGCCATGGTAAGGCCGTTGAGTCGCCACCATTTGGTCTTTCAAAATTCTTGTTTGTTCCGTCTAATAATTCCCTAAAATCCATCAGCTTGTGGCCAGATCTATCTACTGGTATTTTACCGTATATGAGGGTTTCATATTTTCTTAATGTTGCATTTTGTGAGATTTCACCAGTTGGGTCATTCTCTTCAGTAATTTTTGCAAATTTATCTGGGGAATTAATTTCAGCAAAAGATGCTGCATCAAACTTTTGAGTTATTGGAGATTGAAAACCACCTTCTTGATCCAACATACCGTCGAAATCGGCTGCTCCGTTATAGTCTCCATATTTTTGGTGTTTATTAACTAAACCTAAATCGTCAAATGCAGTTTGGTTAGATGTTAGGAATTGATTTGCTGTTCTTTTTTCAATTTCGCCTTCCCTACCTTCATTTTTTATAGCTATTTTAGATTTAAACGGGTTAGATGGGTCTGGGTCTAACATTCTATCGTATGCTAGAGATGGAGCACCTTCTTCTCCAGGTTGGTTAGCTAAATTACTTACATTACTACCAAACTGATCACTATATTTTTTACCAGCATCGCTGTTATAATATGTTTTTGCTACTGATGGGTTAGTATCTACAGCTTCTCCGTTTTCTTGATTTAACCAAACATCTTGGCCTGTTTTAGATAGGTATTTTGAATCAGCATATGTTCCACCTGTTTCTAAATGTTGACCTATTCCAATTCCTGCAGTTGACCTATATATTGAAGTACCACCAATACCGTATACTGAGTGTGGGCCTAAGAAACCTTTATCTGATAATCTAGTTATCTTTACCTTGGTCATTCCTCTAAATGCTCCTGGAACAGCTGATGAAATAGTACTACCAATATTTTGAGTTATGTCAGTAAGACTACTAAGTAAACTTGAATTTGCTGGTGTTTCATCACCACCAGTAACTCCCCATAATCCTGATTTTAAATCTGTTGCTAAAAATACTAGTCTTGAGTTACTTCTAGGACTACCGTCACCTAGTGGAGTTTCATCAGATGGAGCCGAATTAGGTACTTTTGAGTCTAATCCACCTGTATCTATTTTTAAATCTTTGGCTGCAGCTTTTCCTGCACCTGCTGAAACCAATCCTCCAGCTAATTCTGCTTGGAATACATTGTCTTCATATCTTGCATTACCAGCCAATTGACCGTTTAATGGTCCTAGGCCGTGACGTGTAAAGTGTATACCAATTGCATTTGTTAGTGTTTGGGCTAATGTTGATAATCCTAAAGGATATATTCTATTTGCACCTATTCCAAGTATATTGTCTGTTTGTACCTTAGGATTTGTTAGTTGTAAACCAATTTCTTTAACTATAAATAATAGCCCTTTAGGACTTATTAAAAATTTACCAATTCTTGCTGCATCGAAAAGAGAACGGTTAATAGCTGTTCCGACTCCTCCTCGTATTAAGTCTATACCAAACTTTGGACCTGGACCATCACTAAATAGGCTCCAATTAGAACCTATATCTCGCAATATAAATGGCTGATCGGTTGCATTACCCCAAGAACCAAAATTTGAAGATTCTTTTCTAAGATCTGTTTTTCCCTTGCCTGGTATTGAAGTGTATAGATTATTAACCCTATCTTCCCATTGACCAGATAGTTTTATTCCGTCACTTTGATTATTACTATACCTATGTTGTTTTGCATCTATGTTTGTATCTAAACCTGGACCTGATCTAGCCAGAACTGAAAATTGTTGTTGGGATCCGACATTTACACTAGACATCATTAAACTATTAAAATTATAGCTACCATTTGGAAATGTTTGGTCTATTGGATAAGCATACTTATTACCATTAGCTTCTCCTTCTGCCATTCCAATAAAACTACTTACTCCACCTTTATATTGACCTCTGTTATATTTTGTAAAGCCAGTAGCTGCTTTATCTTCTATATTATTTTCTGCACCTGTTACTTTATCGTTATACAATGTTCTTGTCCAAGCATATGTACTACCTGGGTTATCTGTGTTCATTGAAAATTGCATAGTTCCAGGATCACCAGTTACGCCTTTGAAATCTGTTGGACCGTAGTGTCCTTTATTTGTAATAAAACCAGACATATCTATATCTGCTATTCCATTATGTACCTTTAGTTGTGTAGATAATCTTGGACTTTCAAATTCAGTTTTATTAATACCCGTAAATTGTGTATTTTGCATTTCCTTTGTAAAACCAGTTGCATCTATATCTGGCATACCATTATGTATTTTTAGTTGTGTTGATAATCTTGCACTTTGAAATTCATTTCCAGAAATGCCAACAAAATCAGTACTAGGATTAGTTTGATTTAATGTAAAACCAGTAGCATCTATATCTGGACTATTATTTACTATTGCAAGAGATGGAGTTGAAAAACCTGGTACAAATCCAAAAGGAGTTGTATCTGTTCCTGCAAATCCAGGAATAAAACTAAATGCAGATGTATCAGTTCCAGTAAATGCTGGAGTAAAGGAAAATGCTGCAGAGTCTATACCTATTTTAGGAGCAGATACAGGCATTGGAAATATTTCTAAAGTTGTTTTTTCAGGGGATGCTTGAAATGGAATTCCATCAATCCCAGTTTTTGTGGGTGTAGACGGAAAAGAACCTATATCATTAACCATTTCAGCCAATTTTGAAACAGGAGTTTTATCAGATGATTGACCATCTTTACCAATCTTTTCAACTGGCGAGCCTACCGGTTTTATATTAGAAAACTCACTTCCATTTTTAGTATAAAATGAGGCTAGATCTATTGTTTCAAAAGTTGCCATATTATGCTCCCACTGGTCCTTTAGCTAAATTAAGTACTTCTCCAACTTTTCTTCCATCCATATTTATTACTCCACCCTTACCAATTATTGTAATTAGTTTATCTAGTTTAGCTTCTAAAGCTGTTGTATCTATTTTTTGAGGTTTACTTGTTGATTCATCTCCACCACCATCGCTTCCACCAAACATTCCAGTTAAACCAGCAATTGCTAATATTGGTGCAGCTATTGTTAACATTGCTAGTGTACCTTTATATTCAGATACATCTGCTAATCCATTAGCTATTGAACTAAGGCCAGCACCTACTTGGGCTAATCCTGATGCAGTTCCAACTAATAGGGTTAGACTAGCCGCCATCATTCCAATACCTACAGCTGCAAACATTGCGGCTGCTCCGAATCCAAGTGTTGGAAACATTGCAGCTAAAAATGACCCAGCTAATGCAAATAATGACGTACCAAGCATAAAAATAGATGGGAATTGAGCGGCCATTGCTAAAAGTGGAGTAGCTACCCTTTCCATTCCTACACCTAAAGTAACTGATGCCTTTCCTAATAATTCTACGGCTGGCGCAGTATAATATGCGGCAGCTCCAAATAATAATAACGGAACAGCAGCAAGAGCAGTTGTTAAACCTAATACCCCAATTGCTTTACCTAAAAACATTATTTGAGGACCATATGGTGACATTAATATTAATGGAGGCGCCATATCAATCATTGCTTGAGCGACGATTGGAAGACCATCAACATATGGGTATAATATTGCCATTGAAACAGCAAGCGGAGCTAGTCCAGTACCAATAGCAAAAAAGCCTTCTCCCATTGTTTGAAATGTTTCAGCTATTGGGGCCATCATTAATAAAGCTGGCGCCATAGTGACTAGTCCAGCAGCCATGATAGGTATTAAAGGTACGAATTCAGCAAGTAGTGACATTCCGAATGCGAATGGAATCAAACTATAACCTAAAACACCAAGGGCCATTGCTGATACAAGTAATCCTTCGCCTACAGCCGATAAAGCTACTAAAGGAGGAGACATTATTGCGAATCCTTCAGCAAGCATAGGTAATAAAGGAATATATTCAGCCATAATTGCCATAGCTAATGCAAATGGTAATAAACCAACACCAATAGCTAGTACTCCGGCACCTGCTGCTACCAATCCTTCACCTACATCTGATAATGCTGGTAAAGATTCACCAAGTGCAAATAGTACTTCTGCACCTCCTGACTTATGAAATAATCCAAAACCTGCAGCTGCAAGAAGTAATCCAAATCCTAATGATGGGAGAGCTAGTCCGATTGCCAACATACCGATACTGGCAGCAACCATTCCTTCACCTACTCCAGCAAGTACAGGTAAAGATTCACCAAGAGCCGTTAAAGTTGCTGCTCCACCAGCTTTATTAAATACCGCGAATCCGGCAGCTGCAATAGCTAATCCAAATCCTAAGAATGGAAGAGCAAATCCAAGAGCAAATATTGCAGGTATTGCTGGATACATCATCATCATACCAATAGCTAATTGAGGTAGCATTGGTATAAGCAATAAAAAGTTTGGTACAGCTTCACTTACAATCTTAAGTGCGTATGCTAATACTAACATCGCAGCAGCTACGATTAACATTGCAGCGGCGCCAGCTATAATAGCTAGTGCACCAACACCCGACATCATTATCATACCTAATAAGGCTACTGCTCCTACTAAGGCTAACATGGATACAACTGCCATACCTACCGCTTCCCAACTTACACCCATAAATTCTTTTACAGCTTTAGCAAATACGAAAACAGCGGCTGCTACTAATACCATTGCAGCTGCTCCCTTTACAACATCTGACATTTTCATTTTTGACATACTTTTCATCATACCAGTTGCACCTTCGCCACCTTTAGTAGATGGCAATTTAGTTGGAGCTTTTGGCATTTTGTTTTTACCAAACCTCATATCAGGTTTTCCACCCTTTGTCAATGGACCAGCCATATCCGTACCTTGACCACCAAAACCTATTTTATTCATTGCACTTTTACCAAGTTTTCCTACGAAACCTAATATACCTTTAAGTTCTTCTTTCCAGCTTCCCATACTACCAACAATTGCAGCAGACATTTCTGCGTTTTCACCAAGAAACATTCCAACTCTAGCTAGAAGGCCTTCCTGTTGTTCTTGTATTTCACCAGTTTCTTTATAGTGTTCTAGGCCGGCTTCTGATAAATCATTTAATTTATCTTGGTTACCCATTATATTAGTTATTTCACCAACAGACATACCCATTGCATCAGCCAGGGCTTGTTGTTGTACTACGTTCATACCTTGAAATTCTTCTAAAGAGCCAACCTGTTTAGTTAGTTGTTTTGTAAGTTCTAAATGGTCACCTTTAAGAGCAGCTTCTCTTGCTGCATTTAGATTTAATTCTCTACCTATAAGTACACTAGCTTCCATTTCTTTTTCAATAGATGTTTCTATATCAAGTAATCCTCTTCCTGCCTCTACAATAGAACTAAATTCTACACCAAGTTTTTTGGCTGCAATTGCTGCTTTTGCAACATTTGCAAATCCTTTTTTACCAAATCTAGCAAATTCTTCTGCATTATCTGCCATAATACCTAGTAATTTTCCAGGAGCAAGGCCGTTTGCTTTTGCTAATGCTATTGCAGAGCTTTGTAGGTTTGTAGCTAGTTTTTCACTACCACCACTCATCATCATTAAGTCTTTTCTAAATTGAGCAGCACTGTCTGCACCCATTCCAAATCTTTCAGCTAATAATGTTGTTTGTTTAACGTTTTCCATTGTCAAGTCGTTCATTGACATACCAATATTAAGCATTGCTTGTTGAGAAGCTATTATATCTTCTTGTGCTATACCCATACCAGCCATTGTAACGTTTAAAATCTTAGCTTGGCCTACTAATTTACCTGAATTAAGTAGACTTACACCGGTAGAATTTGCAAAATCTCTCATTTCTCTAGTAAACTGGCCTATTTGGGTTGCTATGAATGCAAATGCTAATTGACCATTACTAAATATACCAATATATTTTGCCGCTTTATCTTTAAGGTCGTCTATCAAATCTTGTTGGGCTTGAAATTGTTCTGTTTGTTTTTCAAGTATTTTTCTAGTTTCAAAACCAGCAATATTTTTTTTAGACATTAACTCGTTCATTTCTTTAGCCGAGTCTACTTGTTCGACAAAAAGCTCTCCCATATCCTTAAGTTCTTTGGATTGTTCAATTGTTTTTGCTAGTATATCTGCTTGACTACCACCAGCAGCCGTTAGTGCATCAATTTCTTCAGTATGGGCAATTGCCATGTTTGATAAAATTGTATCTTGTGATTCCATTAAGGATCCAATATCTATATTTGCAGATTTTACTTCTTCTAACATGCCAACATCTAGAGCTATAGTGGCACTTAGTGCCTGACCTACCGCTAAATTTCCGCTTTGAATAGCATTTTGTGCAGCTGTTACCGCATTTTTTTCTATTGCAAACTTTTTGAGAGCCATAGCTCCCATAATATCTTTTTCTTGGGCTGCTGCATGGTCACCCATTAATTTTGATAAGTTTTGTTGTTCTTTATTTAAGTCTCTAGCAAAATCAGAGGCTGTTGAATAATTTTCAGCTACTTCTGCAGATTTTTCAGCTATTGTGTCTAATCTTTTTTGAGCAGAGTCTAGGTGTTTTTTATATTCTTTGGCGTCTTTTGATCGTTTATCTGCAAATTTAGCATACTTTTGAGCCATAGCATCAACCTGTTTAGTTGCTGATATTAAGAGCTTATTCTGCTTGTCTAACTCTAAATTGAGTTGAGACTGATCTTTTGCTGAAAACTTTTTGGCCATTGGTTATTCTTTTACTAACTATATTTTTTAGCTAATTTTTCCCAACTGGAATTATACTTATCTCTCTCAGGAGTATCTGCATTCATTAAATCCTGTATTTCTGGAGTAGATAAAAGTTTTTTAACTGCTCTTTTTTTAGCAGCAGATCCTAAGTTATTTAGTATATTAACTAGAAATTTTGATAGCACGTTATCTTCCTGGATTACTCCTTGGATTTCTTCGCGTATTATTTTTCTAATTTGTTTTTCTTTTGACATGGGTTATCTCCTAATGTTCATATTATTACATATATAAATATCAGAAGATAATGGAATTGTTAACCTCTATCTAGAGGGTTTTGAGCCACTTTTTGATTTAGCTTTGTCCATTTCTTCCTTTTCGGCCTTTTTAGCTTCTATAAGCTTTTGGTAGGTAAAGCGTCTAATATGTACTGGCATTTCGTATACAACATTCCATGGGAAACCCCCTTGGGAATGGTAAGCTATATCAAATAACTGTTGGTGCAGAATGGGCCTATAGTTAGGCCCTAGGCCAAAAAAATTGAACGGTCATTGGTAGTTGCACGTCATGCTCCTCACCGCTAATTTCATCGTAGTATGTGTGAGTAAGGTCTATATCAGGAGATATTGAATTCATATACTCTCTAAACGCTAAAGAATCTCTAGATAAGAATTCGTCATCAACAAACTTACCAATAGTAACTCTATCATGTTCACCATCTACAGAAAGAAGCATAAATTTAAGCCTAGTACTTAATTCAGGACTAACACCCATTATTCTTCTTCTCATTTTTTTATTTGCCTTGATTTCGTTTTGAATTTTCTTTTCATCACCATGAGTAAGTAGTTTAAACTCTATAGTTCTTTTTGATGCTGGAAGTTGGAATGCAAAGCAGTTTTCTCCTTCTTTAAATATTTCAGGATCAAATTCTTTTAATTGAAATTGAGTTAAATCTATAACTTCTTTTTGCTTGTCACCTGAAGTAGGACTAGTTAATTCTACCTCATAATCTTTTCCATACGCTAAAACCCTAGCAGCTATCATAATAGCATTCTTGTCACCAACTAATAAATCATCATAATTTATTGGACTAACAATAAGATTTGATAATAATACATCAATAACTGTACCATTTTTTATTAGGTTTTGAGAAGTTAAAATATCTTCTTCTTTTGCCGTCATGTATTTTACTTCAATTGTTCCCTTAGATAATGGACTACCTTTAGGATATAACAATCCTTTTGATGGTAAATCTATTGTTTCAGTTGGAAACTTTAAATCCTTTGAAGCCTTAGTAAGTTCTGGGGCAGCTTGTTGTATTACTTGATTTTTTAATTCTTGATCCGAGAGCCTATTTTCTCCTGGATAGTCTGAGTCTATTACTTTTGACATAACTTTATCTCCTTTGCGTTTTGGTTTATAACGTATATAAATATATATCTCCTACAAAATATAATAAAAAATCCCAAACTATTTGTAAGGGATTTCTTAATTTTTATAAAATAATGTATATTAGTATTGTAATATCCAGTAATCACATTGAATAGTTATAGTAATTTCATTTGCAGCTGCGGTTTGTGTCCAATCAATTGCACCAAAGTCTGCTGATGTAATCATTGCACCTTTACCAGTCCATTCTTCTACTTTATCACCTACAGGTCCAAGTATATTAATAGTTACATCCTTCTTATAGAAGTCTGCATAACCATCTCTACCTGTTACTGATTCATGGTGTAAACGAACCCATTCCATTACAGCTTGTGCGCCTGATGGTACTATTGGGTCATATAAAACTAAATCAATAGTTTCCCATGTTGTTTTACCCTTAACATATCTTGAAACATTCATATGCTGTAGTTCTAAAGCTTCTGTTGCTAGCTTTGGTCTTGCAGCTGTTTTAATAAGATAGGCTGGAATTCCATCAACATAGAATATAAACCTGTTTTGTTGTTTTGGCTCGAAGGCCGTGAACATTATTTCATTTGGATCGACTAGATTTGCCATTTATTTTTCTCCTCTATATATAAATATCTTTTTCTTTAATACTTGTTAAATTCTATTCTTCAAATGACGCACCAGTTCTCATGATGTTGAAATCTACAATGATAAATTCAGCAGCTTTTGCAGGCTGTAGGAATATTTCACCTTTCATTTGATTTCTATCAATTACATCTGGTGTATTATTTGATTCGTCCATTACAACTTTAAAGGCATAAAGACCTTGTTGAGCTTGAACTGTTTCTAAATAAGGGTTAACAATATTTAAGAATCTGTTTCTGGTTGCAGTAGTATTGTTTTCAAATACAAGATATTTTGTAGATGAAGCAATAAATTTCTTAAGTTTTATTAGTAATCTTCTTACGTTAATTCTGTCTAAGGCAGATGGTTTAGTTTGTAAAGTTTTCTGACCCCAAACGCAAACTCCTGTATTAGGGAATACTGCAATTGGATTAACTTTTCCTTCGTATAAATCATCTCGTTCATTGTGTGTTAATCTTGAGTAAACATCAATTACACTATTTAAACTACCTCTGTTAAGTCCAGCAGGAGCAAACCAAGGAAATGCAACCTTATCATTATAAGCTATTACACCTGGTACAACTACCGATGGCGGTACCCAAACAAACCTATTAACAGTTGCATCAAGTATTTTTACCCATGGGAAATAAGTTGCAGCGTAACTTGTATCATATAAATCTGCATTTGCGGTTGCGTTTATTGTGTTTTTTCCAGATGTAGAGTTAACTCCATCCATTACATAGAAACAATCACCTCTATTTTCACAAGTATCAATTATCTTTGCAACTATATTTGAAGCATTTTCTGCAAGTATTCCTGGCATAACGATCATGTTAACATCAATTTCGTCAGGATTTCCAACTGAATCTAATGCTTTTTTGTATGCTACATAACCATCAGTTGTTGTAGATGCAAAGCTCATACCTAAAGTATTGGTAGAAAGCATATCTTTTTCCATTGCTATTTGTGTAGCTGGATTAACACCATCAAAACCTCCTTGAAATGCAAGTGAGAATTTTTTAGCGTGTAATGCACTATCAACGGTTACAGTTGAACCAGTAACTTGACAACTTTCTAAAAAGAATGATGCATTTGTTCCAATTGAAGCGTCGCCACTTAATGGAGCAAGGTAGTTTTCCATACCATTTTTAAGAATAGTTTCATTAAAGTTAAATCCGAAATATGTTTTTGTATCAGTATCTAAACTTCTAGATGTTACTAGTGCCGCTTTAGGATATGCTGCAGCGGATGCGTGTCCATGTATTACAAGAGCTGGTAATGAAAACGGAGAAATATATGGTTCGTGGCCAAATGGTATTAATGTATCTGAATAGACAGCATTGTTAGCATTTTCATGCATTTCAACCCTTACATATCTTGACATATTTCTGTAATTACCTTTTACAACTAATTTTGCGTTTCCTGATGAATCATTAGCATATTCTTGGTATTGATCACCAATAACTCTAGCTAAATAGTTTGGAGAACTTGGATTTAGGTTACAGTTTGTATGTGATTCTAAAGAAACTACTTTAGTGTCTGTATCATCAAATTTTCTAACAAGTACAGTAAAGCTACCGTGATCTTGTCCAGATATTGAACCAGCCTTCTTAATTCCAACAATACTAACCTTACATATTTTATTTGAACCATTACCATGTGATAAAGTATGGAACTTAAATAATGGGCTTCCTGCAGCACCATTTAATTTTTGAGATAATACCCAAGGTGTACATGCTGCTTTATATTGTTTTCCAGAAGTAGTACTTGTTGTTCCAGTTACAGTAGCGGCAGCCGCATGAAAGTTTACACTTGCTGTGTGTGCAGTTGCATTAACAAATGAATATCCACCACCTTTATTTGTAGCCATTGCTCCAAATGATTGTGAGTTAAATAAAGAATATACATATGATTTTTCTAGTGCAGATTGTCCTGCAGTAGGTACGTGTTTTCCTGGATCTATTGCTAATACATTTTTAAAGTAATTAGCGTTTGTTTTATCAAAAGAAGCTGATAAAGGTAAATCACTATTTGCAAAATCGGTTAGTGTTACAATTCCTGATCCATTTACTGCATCATAGAAATATCCACTACCAGTATTTGCAACTCCTCCAATAAACTGGAAATTTGTAACTAATCCATCAGCTGATGCAACAGTTACAGGAACATATGTTGTTACAGCGGCAGCTGCAGATCCAGTTAATATAGAATATGTGTTTGGAGATGTACCAACTTTATTTGCAAGAAGGTTAAGTACAGAACCAGAACTGGTTGCAGTTACTAAATCAGTAATTGTTGTTGCTGCATTTATTTCTGCTGCAAGACTTGTTATAGTTAAAGTAGCAGTTGAACCTGTACCGTAGTAATAGAGTGGGTGAGCGTCTGCAGGTATATTTGCAGGATCTGCCCCTTTAAATCTATAAGTAGTACCTTCAGCTGCTATCTGGAATTCTGTTAGTCTGGTTGGAACAATACCTATTGGGCTAGGAGCACTACATGATATAGAAGCTGATGCGTACCATCCTCCACCAGGAGAACTACCAAATACAATATCG
>TARA_R110000744_G_scaffold60565_7_pt1 | contig 18110 bp, 11 predicted proteins | sample TARA_R110000744 | Tara Oceans TARA_R110000744 (sample SAMEA4398083) | marine metagenome | biome: Polar Biome; feature: [DCM] deep chlorophyll maximum layer (ENVO:01000326); material: water (ENVO:00002006), including particulate matter (ENVO:01000060) such as... | depth 36 m | reverse complement strand
CCGCCGTTGATTGCGCATTCTTTTCGACGATGGTCGCATGATGACCTTTTAATACTGGCGCCTTCGAAATATTTAAACGTTTTTCATCACCTACAGGTAACTTTGCGAGATCACTAAACATTTGCATTTTTAAAGCACGCGATAGCGCCCCCGTAATACCAACATGCAATTTAGCTTGGGTGAGCTGAGCGTTATAAAAAGCCTTAACATCTTCAAGGGTAATTGCGTCTAAATCAGACAAGTCACCACTGTTAAAATGCTCGTAAGCATGGCCTTGATAAAGTTCGCTATAAAGTACTTCTTTACCTAGCTCTTCATCATTAGAAGCCTTAAGCCCTGATTTAATGCCATCAATTAACTCTTTTTTCAGGCGTTTAAAATCATCTTCGCGCCAACCCGGGTTTAATAATTGGTCACTGATCAATTGATACCAAGATTCGGCATTATCTTTATGAACTCGACCCGTAAATGACATCATTTCTTTATCAAGTTGCGAAGAAAACTGTCCGGCTAATGGATATAAACCTTGTTGAATTTCTTTATAACTTCGGGTACTTGAACCCCCTTGCGTTAACATACGTGCCATTAACGCTGCTACGCCTTTTTTGCCGACAGGATCAGCTGCTGCGCCGGTATAAAACAAAAAGTTCACATCAATTAACGGTGAGTCATTTGTTTTGTCTAATACCGAAAATTGCGCTTTATTTGGCTGAGCCTTTTTCAGTTTAAGGTTCGCTACTGCTGCGTTTAACGTAACTTCTTGCTCAAAACCTGCTACTTTATCTAATGCCGATAATGTAACGGTTGTGCGGTTTTCATCAATAAAATATTTATTAGCAATACGTTTAATGTCTTCTGTAGAGATATTATCGAAGCTGTTATATAGGTGGTTAATGGTTTCAGGATCGCGATCAAAATGCATGTAGCTCGCTAATGTCGATGCGATTGCCTCTGATGAATCTAAACTATTCACAAAGCTATATTTTAAGTTAGATTTTAAATTATCGAGTTTTTCCTCTGACACGAGTTCAGTACGTACTTGTGCATAAGTGCGGTTAATAGCATCACGCACAGTGACTAAATCTTGCTCTTCATTGACTTTAATAAATACGTGACGTAAACCGGCATCTTTGGTAGCTGGATTATAGTTAAACATTTGGCTTGCCAACTGTTTTTCTACGACTAACTCTTGATACAGTGCTGAGTTATTTGAAAAGTACAATTCCGATATTAAATCTAATGCGGCGCGATCTTTTTTCTTCGGTTGCCAGTCAGTGCCTTTATACGACACTAATAACCAATGACCTGGTAAGCCGTCAAATTTTTCATGGACATATTTTGCTGCTTGTTGTTTTGGCTCTGGCGCAATGTTGTTTACAAAGTCACCTTTTTTCCAATTACCCCAATGCTTTTCTACCATCGCCATGGTTGCTTCTGGCTCTACATCACCGACAATAACTAACGACACATATTCAGGCTTATAAAACTGTTTAAAGAATTTTTCACCATAAGCTGATTGCTCAGGCATAGCTTCTACATCTTCGAAAAAGCCCATGGTGGTATGTTTATAAGTATGGCTATCAAAAGCTTCCTTACGTACGGCCGCGAGTAATTTTCTTGTTGGGCTGGCATTATTCTTTAAGTATTCACCCTTTACAGTTAAGGCCTCAGTTTTAAATTGTGCTTCGGTGTAAGTGAGATTTTTAAAATGGTCTGCTTGAATCTCTAATACTTTTTCTAAGTGATCTTTAGAAAAATCTAAATGATAATTAGTGTAATCGTTGGTGGTGTACGCGCCGTTATCTACACCGGCATTTTTAAATAAGTCGGCATAAACCGCTTGTGGGTATTTCTCTGAGCCTTTGAACATCATATGTTCGAAAAAGTGTGCGAAGCCGGTTTTTCCTACTTCGTCTTCGTCACGAGCGCCAACGGATACTGGAATTTGCACAGAAACTAAATCAGGATAATCGGTTTTAACAATTAATACCCGCAAGCCATTAGCTAACTCTTTAAAAACATAATTCTGACTGAATACTTTATTGTTATTGGTTTCAATTGCCGCACTTTGAGGTGTTGAGTTTTGGTTAGTCTGCGTTGCTATACAAGCCGAGAGTGTGAAGCTGGCGACAATGACTGCCGCTAAATATTTTATTTTCATTATCGAGCCCTTTATTGTTATGCTGCTATCTTATGAAATTGTTAATGTTTTTTCACCCACTTTAACATGATATTTACATAATATTCTGTAACAAAATACACATCATCACTCCTAATAAGCACAACATATAAGCAACCTTAAGAGAAAACACGATGAATAATGATTTTAAAAATAAAACGGTCATCATAACTGGTGCTTCAGCGGGCGTTGGCGCTGCAACAGCAAGAAGTTTTGCATGTTTAGGCGCAAATTTAGTGTTGGTGGCTCGTGGCCAAGTAGCACTAGATAAAATTACCGAAGAACTCACGGCAATAACATCGGTCATCAATATTGCTATGGACATAAACGATCCTACAGCCAATGAAAACTTACTGATTAAAGCAGAGCAAGCATTTGGTTCAGTTGATGTTTTGATTAACAATGCAGGTTTTCATCAACGTGGTGAGGTAGAGCGTAATAACGCGTATGACTTGGCGAAAATGGTTGATGTTAACCTACGCGCGCCAATCCAATTATCGTGCTTAATATTGCCCTATTTACGTAAAGCAGGTGGCGGTGCGATAGTAAATGTCGGCTCGCTTGCGGGCAGAACTCCGTTGCAAGGCGCAGCAACTTACGCGGCAACAAAAGCCGGTTTGCGAGCATTCACTTACTCTTTAGCCGATGAATTGCAAGGTACGAAAATTTATGTTGGCGTAGTCTCACCAGGGCCTATTAATACAGGCTTTATTATGTCAGAAATAGATAAAGTAGAAGACATTGTATTCTCACAACCGATGAGCACTGCGCAACAAGTTGCCGACGCGATTGTGAGTGTGGCGCGCGGAGAAGCAATTGAAATATCATTACCAAGAGCCAGTGGTTGGCTAACCACCGTTTCTTACTTATTTCCAAAACTTAGAAGAGCGTTACGGCCAGCGCTTTATCGCAAAGGCCGCAAAGCGAAAGAACAATATAAACAACGTAATGCTAAGCCTTAATCATTATTCAAGCCAAGTCAGCTTTATGGACTTTTTTTTATGGGTTTATTCTTATTGTTATTAGCAAGTAAGCGTGTCAATACTGGCGTTTGGCAGACATCAAGCACTGGTGGTGGTTTCTTAAAAAAGAAAGCATTATCGCGTTTGATACGCTCGGCTAATTTAGTGGCAAATAATTTACTTTCTGTATTTTTTACTGCTAAATGAATTTGCTCGGATGGTGGTACGTCTGCCATCATTTGCATCGACACTATGGGTGTATAAGTAGCATTGGCAACTTCAGTTTCACCTTCTATAGTTGCCGTGCGTGTTATCGCTTGCACATGGTTCATGCCATAAATAACTCGGCCAAATATGCTCATAATTCGGTCTAGATACCTAGGTGCTTGACCATTAGTAATATAGAAATGGCTAGAGCCTGAATCTGCATCGTTACCACGTGCCATAGCTATAATACCAGGACAGTGCGTTAGCCATGCTTTGTTTTCACTGGGGTTATGCCCAACCGCAAAGCCATCCTTAAAGCCCGTTTGTTCAGCAAATAGGTCTTTTTTTTGCACTAAGGTGAACAACCAGTTTTTATCCGTAGGCCATTCTCCTTCAAGTGCTAATAAAGGTACTGAACTATCGGCAATGCTGTCTTCTTCTGGGCCTGCTTGTGCGACAAAACCATCAATAACCCGATAAAATTTGTTGTCATCGTAGTGGCCATCTTGAGTTAAACGGATAAATTGTTCAACATGCTTAGGAGAAAATTGCGGCGCTAATTCAATCACGACTTCACCATGAGGCAAAGTTAATAACACCATGTTCTCAATGGCAACCGTTCGCCATTCGTCTTGTTTACTATCATCACTTTGGCTTGCTATTTTTGTTGTTCTTTTTTGTTGGACATTTTGCTCGGCATTTACCAATGTATTTAACGACAACGTTAAACAGCTACAAATTATTATCTGGCTTAAAAATATTTTCCGAAGTTTCATGAGATCCCTTTATTTTTATTTTTATTTTTATTTTTATTTTTATTTTTATTTTTATCTAGCTAGCTAGCTAGGTTACCGATTGTTTAATATTCCATCAAAAATAGCAAACGAGAAGCTTTAATTTTCTGCTATCACTTCATGCAACATACTATCTGACAAATGAAATATTGTCGCAAACGCAGGCAATTGATACCATAAGTAAAATTAAACTAAAATCACTACCTTTAACATTGACGGAGTTTTTGTGAATAAGAGTTTTATCACCAACTTTTTGGCCCTAATTGCTGTTATTATTGGCTATATTGTCGAGAATAACATTATGTTCACCATAGGTTTATTTGCCTTATCTGGCGCGATAACTAATTGGCTTGCCATACATATGTTGTTCGAGCGCGTGCCTTTTTTATATGGCTCTGGGGTTATCCCCGCACGCTTTGAAGATTTTAAAATTGCCATTCGTGCGTTAATGATGGAACAATTTTTTACCGAAGAAAACATTGACCGATTTTTAGCCGGCAGCGATAACCCCGCTACGGTCATTGATCTTGCACCTGTCATTAATAAAGTCGACTTATCCCCCGCCTTCGACAATTTAGTAAGCGTAGTTGAACAATCTTCTTTTGGCGGCATGTTAGCGATGGTGGGTGGCACTGAAGCCTTACAACCTATGCGCGAACCCTTTATTGAGAAAATGCGCGCTTCGGTTATTGAAATAAGCCAAAGTGAAGAGTTCAATGCCATTCTTCGTGAAGAATTAGAACAACCGAGCATCATGGCAGGTATGCGCGATAAGGTCAGCGACATTATTGAAAAGCGCCTTAATGAATTAACCCCACAACTGGTTAAAGAAATTGTACAAAAGATGATCCACGAGCATTTAGGCTGGTTAGTGGTTTGGGGCGGTATTTTCGGTGGTGTTATCGGCTTTATCGCAGCAATTACCACTAAGTTTTAAAGTACTGTTATTCAAAGGTTGTCAGTAATATTTAAAAGTTACTGACGACCTTGACAAATTTCCTAATTAAACTGCTCATTCTTCTTGCAACGTTTACGATCTGCGCACAGTAAATACCCACTTTTTTTGCTGAGTCGGGCTGATTGTAGAATGCAAAAATGACTAAAATTTCCATCATGTGGAATTCACCTGACTCTACACTTTAGTCAGACAAGGTAAACATAGAAATTTAAATTTTAGTAATTTCAATTTATTCAATATCCTAACTGTATTTACTCATTCATTAACCGACTATAACCAAGAGTTATCACCTAGATTTTTTTAGGCTATTTACGATGGAATATTTTGATTTTTGTGCTTTAATTTTAGCCTGATAGCCGTTATGCTTATGCTTTAATAACAGGGTTTAATGCAGCGACTCCAAGCTCGGAGTTTATTCGCTCAACTCCCTCTCTTCGTAAAAAGGTATACCCAAAATGTTTGGTAGTTTATCAGCGTTGCCTGCGGATCCTATTTTAGGCTTGTCGGCTAAATATCGTGCAAATACAAATCCTAAAAAGATCGACTTAGGTGTCGGTGTCTATAAAAATGAAGCTGGGCACACCGCGGTGCTCAATTGTGTTAAAGCCGCTGAAAAACATCGACTTGATACCGAAGATACCAAAGTTTATATCGGCCCAACAGGTTCATCACTGTTTAACGAAGAAATGGCTAAGTTAATTTTCGGTCATCATAAAGTGTTGCTTGAAAACCGTGCTCGTACTGTATCTACTCCAGGTGGCACAGGAGCATTACGTGTCGCTGCTGAATTTATTAATTCTTGTAAAGCAGGGGCGACTATTTGGATAAGTAATCCAACATGGACAAATCATATTGGTGTATTTGAAGCCGCAGGATTAAATGTTAAAACTTATCCTTATTATGACTATGAAAACAAAACCCTTGATTTTGACGGTATGCTAGCGGCTTTAAAAGAAGTTAAAGCCGATGATGCCGTGCTACTTCACGCTTGTTGTCATAACCCTAGTGGTATGGATTTAACGAAAGAACAATGGCAGCAAATTGCCGAAGTGGCTAAAAATGTTGGTTTCTTACCTCTCATTGATATGGCATATCAAGGTTTTGGTGAAGGCCTAGAAGAAGACGCTTATGGTTTGCGCTTAATGGCTGATTCCGTTAAAGAGATGATCGTTTGTAGTTCTTGCTCAAAAAACTTTGGCTTGTATCGTGAGCGTATTGGCGCTTGTTCAATTATCGCACAAAACACCCACAGTGCTGACATTGCAAATTCAGTGATGCTTAAAGTTGTTCGTTGTATTTATTCAATGCCACCAGCGCATGGTGCCGCGATAGTAGAAACCATTTTGCTTTCAGACGAGTTACGTGCCCAATGGTACATTGAGCTGCAAGAAATGCGCGATCGCATTAACAGTAATCGTACACTACTAGTTGATAAGATTGCTGCTGCTGGTGTCACTCGTGATTTTAGCTTTATTGCGCGTCAAAAAGGCATGTTCTCTTTCTTAGGGCTAACGCCTGAGCAAGTACAACAATTACAAGATGAATACAGCATTTATATGGTAGGTTCAAGCCGCATGAGCATTGCTGGTATTGCACAAAGTAATGTAGATTACTTAGCTCAATCAATCGCGAAAGTACTATAATATATTGTAAAGAGCGCCTGTATTAACCTAATACATGGCGCATTTAGCAATATACACTAATGACTTATACCCCTGCTTATATTGGTTTGTAAGTCATTAAATTAATTCATCAAGAGAAATAACCAGAAGCACCGTTTTACTGCGTACCGAATATTAAGTAGAAAGTGTGAATATGCTCCGATCTACGTTTATAGCCCACAAAATAATTATATTTTTATAACCTCTTTGGCAAATATTTATAGCAATACTGCTAGCTAAAAGTTGATCAAGTTTCAATTCTCTGAAAATGTGCTACAAATTAATTAATGAAATTGGTTGAGTTACTTTAGTCAAACAATGAGTCAAGTTGTTGTTATATCAATCAAGTGTTATTTTTAGCTCATTAGCTTGTTACCAGTATTACAACGGAGAGGTCAATGTCAGAGAATAAATTTGAACAAGAGTTCACTGAAAATAGCTTTTGGGATAAAACTAAAAACTTTGCTAAAGTTGCAGGGGAGGCTGTTTTAGAGCCGGCATTAAAGCTTTATTATTCTGCTCAAGATGCTGATACACCGAAATGGGCGAAAAGAACCGTTTACGGCGCTCTTGGCTATTTTATTTCACCGATAGATGCTATTCCTGATATTACTCCCATTGTTGGATATTCTGATGATCTAGGTGTACTAGTCGCCGCGACAGCAGCTGTAGCCGTGTATATAAAAAAAGAGCATGGAGACAAGGCAAAGGAAACCCTTAAGCAATGGTTTGGTTGAACAGAACATATGCTTTAAATCCGAACGCAATTATCTTGTCAAAATAAGTCCAAGGAATATATTTATGATAAAACCCAAAGCAATAGATCATATCGTATTACGCACAGCACAATATCAAGCACTTATAAATTTCTACTGCGATGTTTTAGGCTGTGTAGTTGAACGCCAATTACCCGATGATATTGGCTTAACTCAGCTCAGAGCCGGGTCTTCACTTATCGATATTGTAGATGTAATAAATGGTGAATTAGGTAAGGTTGGTGGTCCTGCGCCAAAAAACTCTGGTAATAACCTTGATCATTTCTGCTTACAAATAGAAGCATTTGATGAAGCGGAGTTAAAGTCCTACCTGAAAGGAAAAGGTGTCGAAGTGGGTGAATTTGAAGAAAGATATGGTGCTCAAGGAATGGGCCGATCACTCTATTTAAAAGACATTGCCGGCAATAACATCGAACTTCGAGCCACTATTTAACATACTTAATGCGTAAAGCACGTTTCCATTACATCGAATAACAGTTTGATATGGATATAAAGGGTTGGATTATTAGGACAATATAAGTGTTCGTAGTTATATTATTGGTATTGAATTATTAAATAGCCATACCTTTTATGATGCAATAATTTTTTCGTAAATTTGGTCATCAATTTCAACGACAATATTTATCGCTACAAGGTTGTATTATTCTCACAAAGCTGAGACCTGTACTCTGAGTAAAGATAGTCCAAACCCAAGTAAAAAAATAAACTGTAAGTTTTTTCTTTACTTGAAGTCATGTGAAAATATATGTTAATCAATAGGAGCTGATAGCGCTGAAGATGCATAGCTAGTCGCTCTAATGAAATATTTATAATGGCTTAAATACTAAACATAAATAACGCTCAGAAGTGTAATAGATAACTTTTTTGATGTGATTATGCGCTGGGAGGTTGATATGAATAGACACGGAAAAATTACTTTTACTTGGGAAAATGATCTCTTCATCTCTAAAGTTGAAGGTCCTTTTAATGAACTTGGTTTGACATACTACTCTTCAGAGATAAAAAAATCTGTAATCTCAAAAGGCTTTAAACAATGGAGAAGGATTGAAGTTTGGGATAAAGAATCGATAGCCTCCCCTGAAACCTTAAACATTGGTAAAGAATTATATGACTGGTGCAAAAATAACGGCTGTGTTTTGGAAGCTATTGTTTTGAGTAACCATTTACAAAAGCATATAGTTAAAGATATTTTCAAAAGTAAAATTCAAATATTTCAAAATATTACAGAAGCTAAAACTTGGTTGTCTGCACACACAGGTAAATCAGTTACGAAGAACGAAAACTAATGAATGCTATAGATGTGCCATTATTATCCATAAATCAAAAAATTATACTTTTGAACACGATATTACTACGCAATGACACGTTGAAACTTTTTAATGGAACTGTACATTAACTATGGTGGTGCTAAGCTAATTAATGTCAATAGAATTATACCAATTGGATTAATTAAGTGATCTACTTTTTCATGAGGGAAAATGGATAATTACAAGGCAGAAAATTTAGTCCGTAGTTATTCTACTTATAAATTTTATAACGCCGTCATTATTAATTTTAACCATTAAAAAATGAGCAATTAATTAATCAACTTGGTATTACATACGTTATCAATTATTGGTGATAATAAATATTCAAATTCAGCCGTTTTATTGATACTCACATGGCTAACAATAGAGTAATGAAAATGTTCAATTTTCGAGCAATAGCAAGCGAGTATAATTGCGCATGACGACGTTTATTGTGTAGACAATTTAAGAGTGTCAATACATTAATCTATTTTGGAAGAAGTACTGTTTGAACATTTACTTCCCTAGCTCTTCAAATGATAAGTAAAAATCACGATGATAAAACTCTTTATTGGGTTTATCTCAAATCAGCAACATTTGAATACGACATAATTTAGTAAGGTTGTGATTACCAATGGTAAATTTTCAAGGCTACACCTTTGTAAAGGAGCAGCAAGACGTTTCAAGCTCAGTACAAATATTGATTGTTAAAAATGATAAAGAGCAAAGCTTTTTAGTTAAACGCCTAAAAAAAACTAATAATTACCAAATACTTGTTCGCTTCAAAAAGTTTTTATCGTTACAAAGTCAATTGTCAATCAAGCAGCTAGTCGCGCCGCTTGAGGTATATGACGACCAAGAATATTGTTATGCACTATTTCCATTCTCCCCACAAACTCAGTCCCTGTCTGAATTGTCGTCAACAGCCCTTTCATTAGACAGAAAATTACAAATTGCTATTAATATTTGCCAGCTATACGCCCAATTACATCAACTCGGTTTTATTGTTAACAATATTTGTCCAGATAATATTTATATCGACGAAAATTTTCAGCCTCGACTTTATGATTTAAGTTTTGCGACAAAAATTTCAGCACTACATAAAAGAACAGCCAACATTAGTGTTGAACGACAATATTTAACGACATTAGCGCCTGAAGCTAGTGGCCGAATGAATCGCGCCATTGAAGTATACTCGGATCTATACTCTATCGGTGCCTGCTTATTTAACTTATTTACTGGTCGATTACCTTTCATTTATGCTGATGAAATGGAGCTCGTTCATGCCCATATTGCAAAAAAGCCCGAACGCGCCAACAAATATAATACCGATTTACCAGAAGTAATCGCCAGTATACTTGCACAATTATTGGCAAAAGAACCATCACAGCGCTATCAAACCGCTAATGGCCTTAAAGCAGACCTTATTCATTGCGCAACTGATTTAAAAAATTTAGCGATGATTCAACCTTTTACTCTCGGTAAACAAGACTTTAATAATAAGCTTATTTTTTCTGCTGAAATCTTCGGACGTAAGCAAGAACAAGATATTTTACTAAAAGCTTTTCATTATGTTGAGCAACATAAAAGTAGTCAAATTTGTGTAATCAGTGGCTACTCTGGCTCTGGTAAGTCTCGTCTCATTAAAGAGTTATACCGGCCTATTATTGCTAAGCAAGGATATTTTGTTCAAGGTAAATATGAGCAGTATAAAAAAAACACCCCCTACTTCGCGTTAATTCAGGCGATTAGCGAACTTGTTGAGCAACTTTTAGGGGAGAGTGAAAACAGCCTTTCCAGCTGGAAAAGTATCTTTCAAACAGCATTGCAGGGTAACGGTCAATTGTTGATAGAGCTAGTGCCCGAACTAGCGCTAATTATTGGTATACAACCAACACTCGTAGAGTTGCCAGCAGAAGAAGCCCGCAATCGTTTTAACTCTACAATCGGCAGTTTTTTACAATCATTTGGCCAGCAAAATAGCATATTGACTATTTTTATTGATGACTTGCAATGGGCTGATATCGCCAGCATTCAATTGCTACAACATTTAGTTGAGGCTAGCTATAGCACTCATTTATTTATGATCACTGCTTTTCGTGATAATGGATTAATGTTCTCGCATCCATTAAATCAACTATTAGAAGAAATTAAGAAAACCAAGGCTTTTAATACCCACATTAAATTATTACCACTAGATGCCAGCGCAATCGGACAATTTATGGCAGCAACACTGTCGCTATCAGTTGAATCAATTCAGCCTTTAGTTAATATCGTTTTTGAGAAAACTGATGGTAACCCATTTTTCATTAGAGAATTTATTAAGTCTTTATACAAACAAAAAATATTAACTAAAAATAAAAATAATCAGTGGCAATGGGATGAACAACTAACCCACAAGCTTGCAGCAACAGATAATGTAATTGAATTAATGACTTTACGGCTAACCCATGTTTCAAAAGCAGGTCAAAATATTTTACATCACGCTGCTTGTATTGGTAGCTCTGTACCTATTGATTTATTAACACAGGTGGTTGGCGTAGCAGAGGAAGAAATTGAGCGAGAGTTAAGTCCGATAATTGCTGATGGTTTATTAATTGCCTTTTCACAAAAACAGCAAATGGAAGCATTAGAACAAATAAATTTTTCGCATGATAAAATTCAACAAGCCGCTTATTTACTAGCCAACCCATTACCAAAGTCACTTATTCATTACAAAATCGCACAGTATTTTATAGCAGATATAAACTCGACCACACTAGAAAATTCATCAACCGAGGATAATATTTTTGATTACATAGAGCATGTTAACTTAGCTTCTGCTCTGTATATTGAACAAGGTAATGAAAAATTACTCGCTCATCTTAATAAAACTGCCGGTGAAAAATCTTTAGAAGTAAATGACTATGACAGTGCGCTCTATTACTTTGAGCAGGCTGAAAACTATTTAAGTAATCAACATTGGCAGCATGAATATAATCTAAGCCTTAGCATCGCATTAGGCAAAGTAAATGTGCTGTACTTTATACAAGACTACAACCAAGTTAACTGGCATTTCCAGCAGAAAATACCACTCATTAGCAACATTATTGATCAAGCTCATTTCACAAAAATACAAGTGTTATCGCTTGTTGCGCAAAACGAAATGCAAGCAGCCTTAGATTTAGGTATCGAGACACTAAAATCTATTGATATTTTTCTCCCTCACACTGACGAAAAACTAAATTATTTAACATTAGAGCAATATTATAAAATAGACAACATTGCCGAACTGGCAAACTTACCCATAATGACAGATAAACGTCAATTATTAGCCTTAGATATTCTAAACGCTATTCAAACGCCAGCTTACTTATTAAACTCTGTGGAGTATATGCGCATCGCTTACACTTCGCTTGAGTTATGTTTGACTGCCGGGCTTTCTGCGCTCAGTTCTAAGGTATTTGTCACCCACGGATTACTATTATGTGGTGTATTTAGTCGTTTTACCGAAGGTTCAGCCTTTGCCGACTTAGCAATAAAAGTTAATCAACAATACCCATCTGAGCCTATCTATGTAGAAGTTGAGTTCACCCAAAAATCCTCAATCTCTCATTGGACATGCCCATTGAGTCAGACGTTAAAACCATTAGAGAGAAATTTCTACCGTAGCATTGAGTGTGGCAGCATTGCCTATGCTTTTCACTCCGCATTAATACATAGTATGCATAGTTTATTCAGTGGTGAGAGCCTAGATGAATGTAAAAAAATAATGGCTCGATATGCGGTGTTAATGAAAAGCAAAAAACAACCTTATCAGCTAATGATAATGCAAGTTTGGCAGCAGTTAACAAATAACTTGCAAGTTGAAAACTCCCAAATCATCAATTTACAGGGCAAGCACTTTGATGAGACATTACAGTTGCCTAATTTAATGAAAAGTCAAAATGTCACTACGCTATTCGCTTACCATTTAGCGCGTATGATTCAAGCTTATTTATTTAATAATATTACTCAGGCTCATGTGCAAATGTTACTCGCACAGTCTTATAAAAACTCAGTTCTTTCTTTATATCACTTTGGCGAGTTTCATTTTTATGCCGCGCTAATTCGCGCTAAATTTTTCCGAAAAAAGACATCAGATCAACAAAGTACCAGTTATCTTGAAAATTTAGAACAGATAAATACTAGCCTTGATTTAATTGTAGAATGGGCCGAGAACAGCCCCGAAAATTATCGCCATAAAGAAAAGCTGATCCGTGCTGAATTGCAGTTCTTGTTGAATGACAGCAACGCATGGCGAAGCTATGATCAAGCCATTGAACTGGCAAACCAGCATTCAGCGCCCCATCACATTGCCCTTGCTAATGAACTTGCTGGTAATTATTGGTTATCCTTCAATAAAAAATCGCTGGCAACAGACTATTACCAACAAGCATTTAACAGTTATCAAATGTGGGGCGCCAATAATAAAGCCCAGCAATTATTAACCTTACACCAATCACTTTTAACAGTGCAAAGTCATCGTCGAGATAACCTGCCAAGTTATCAACAGCATAACAATATCCAAGCACTTGATCTTACTTCTGTTCTTAAAGCGTCTGAAACCTTGAGTGGTGAAATCGACTTATCTGCATATTTGCATCGAATGATGGTCATCATTATTGAAAATGCTGGCGCTCAAAATGGTGCCTTATTATTACAAAGTAATGGCATTTTAAAGCTCGAAATCGCCTTATCGAGTGATGGCATTGCCAACACGACACAGCAGGAATTGCCTTACTCTATTATTAACCTTGTTTCTCGCACATTAAAAGCACAAATATTAACCCATCACAATGTTCAAGAACATTTTTTATCTGACCCCTATTTTGCAGACCGTCAGCCGAAATCAATTCTCTGCTTTCCTAGTATCGTCAAAGGTAATTTACAAGGTGTTGTCTATCTCGAGCATTACGATGTTGAAGGCGTATTTAGCGATGAGCGGGTGAATGTTTTACAATTTCTTGCCGATCAAACCGCTATTTCTTTTGATAATGCCAAGCTTTACCAGTTGATACTAAATTACAGTCGTAATCTTGAAAATCAAATTTACGATCGTACAAAAGAGTTAGCTGAAGAAAAAATTAAAGCAGAGCAGGCAAGCCAAGCTAAATCTAATTTTTTAGCTAATATGAGCCACGAAATTAGAACGCCAATGAATGCCGTCATTGGTTTAAGTCAATTAGCTTTGCGTACTGAACTATCAGTTAATCAACAAGATTATTTAGAAAAAATACAAGATTCATCAAAATCACTATTAGCCTTAATTAATGACATTTTAGATTTTTCAAAAATAGAAGCCGAGAAACTAACACTTGAGTGTATAGAGTTTTCTCTTTATGAAATGCTACAACGAGTGGTAAATGTTTGTACATTTAAAGTGCATGAAAAGGGTTTAGAATTTGTTATTGATATAGCCCCCGACGTACCAAAAATATTAAGGGGTGATCCACTACGTTTGCAGCAAGTTATTGTTAACCTGGCTAACAACGCTTTAAAATTTACTCATACAGGGTCTATTCATATCTGCATTGAGAAACACAGTGAAAATAGTCTAACAAATTACCTACAATTTTCAGTACATGACACAGGTATAGGCATGAGTAAGGAACAGCAACAAGGATTATTTCAATCATTTACCCAAGCCGACGATTCAGTGACCCGTAAATACGGTGGAACGGGTTTAGGCTTAGCAATAAGTAAGCAGTTGACCGAGCTTATGAATGGAGAAATTTCGCTAAAAAGCGAACTAAACGTAGGCTCAACATTCAGCTTTACTGCAGAATTTGAGCATGCAGAAAACATAGCTGAAATTATCCCAGCCGTTAATCGTCATATGCTAACCAACTTAAAAGTTTTAGTTGCTGATGATAGTAATATTGCCAGAAAAGTGTTGATTGAAGCTTTATCTTATATTGAAATTTCTGCCGATGGTGTAGAAAATGGGGCACAGGCTTTAGATGCGGTTTTATCTGCGGAAAAAAATGGTACCCCCTATGATATTGTCATGATGGATTGGAAAATGCCTGAAATGGACGGCATTGAAGCAACTAAAAAAATTCATGAACAAGCACAAACTAAGCTTCCACACATATTAATGGTTTCTGCTTACGATAAAAACGAAGCAAAAGCTTCAGCCATTAATGTTGGTATTAATGATTTTATTGAAAAACCTATTAATCAATCTGTGTTAGCTGACGCCATTATTGAATTATTAAGTAAAGAGAGCGAACGTATTACCGCCGAAAACGTCCATCCAGAATTTATAGCTCCGAATTTAAGTGCCTATACCGTGTTGTTGGTTGAAGATAATATGATCAACCAACAAGTGGCGAAAGAGTTTCTAGCCGACACAGAAATAACCGTTGAATGTGCAGAAAATGGCCGTATTGCCCTAGAAAAAATGGCCACTAAAACCTTCGATTTAGTCTTGATGGATATTCAAATGCCTGAAATGGATGGGTTGACTGCTACTAAAGAAATTCGACAAACCTTAAAATTACAAGACTTGCCCATTATTGCCATGACCGCACACGCGATGAAAGGCGACGTAGAAAAAAGTCTCGCAGCAGGTATGAACCTTCATCTAACCAAACCTATTGACCCTGAATTATTATACAAAACACTGAATCAGTACTTAATTAAGCCCAGAAACGCTGTGCAGAATAAATCAGCTAACACGGAAAAATCGAACGACTCAAAAGACATATTAGCTAAACTGCGCCAAGAAACCATTTTAGCGGTTGATGAAGCTGTTAAAAAAATTCAGGGCAAAGAAGACCTTTATACTGAAATTATCCATGACTTTTGGTTAAATTATCAAGTGCAGTCACAAGCAATGGTGCAATGTTATAAATTGGCACAAATGGACATACTTTATCGCAGTGCGCATTCGTTAAAAACAGCAGCACAATATATAGGTGCTTTTGAATTAGCTACCTGTGCGAACGCTCTCGAAAACGAAATTCATCATCAAGGTTTGCATATTGAACTAAAACTTAACAAAGTTATCAAACATTTAGACTTTATTATTAGCCAATTAAATCGCATTTATAATCACACTACCGTTATAAAAACTGATCAAGCATTTAACATCAAAGAAGCTAAAAAAATTATAGCGAAATTAAAACCTTGCTTAATATCCGCAAACATTAAAGCAGAAGATATTACGAAAGAATTAATGGCTATTGGCCATGAAACACCTTACCACCAGTACATAGTTAACATCCTAAAACTGGTCAATAACTTTGACTTTGATGAAGCTTTAGCGGCATTATTAGTCTTGGAGCAAAAAATAAGCGACGTAAAGTAGCTTGGTATGGAGGTAGTAAACAATGCCGCAGTTCAACATGGAAGAACGCCGTAGAGCAAATGAACAACGTTACACTATATTGTGTATAGACGATGAAAGCGTAAACTTAAAAGTGCTAGCATCTATTTTTAAAGACCATTATAACGTTGTGGCATGTAAGAGTGCTAAACAGGGGTTTCAGCACGCCTTACAAGAAAATCCTGATATTATTTTATTGGATATTCTCATGCCTGAAGAAGACGGCTTTGAGCTAATGATAAAGCTAAAACTACACCCTAAATTGACCAATATTCCTGTGATTTTCATTACCGGCTTACAGGATGTCAAAAATGAAGAAAAAGGCTTAAAGCTGGGCGCTTGTGACTATATTCAAAAACCTTTTAATTACAGTATTGTTCGGGCACGTGTTAATACTCATTTAGAAATTATTCGCCAACGAAATTTATTGAAAAAATTTGCTTTATTCGACAGTTTGACGGAATTACCTAATCGACGAAAATGGCTACAAGATAGCACCGAAAGCTGGCTGCTTGCTAAACAAGCACAAAGTACAATGGTGTATGGCATTATCGATGTTGACCACTTTAAAAAATATAATGATCATTACGGACATCATCAAGGTGATCTGGTGCTGCGCAAAATTGCAAACACCATTAAACGACAGCTATATGATTATCATGGCGCTATTTTTCGTTGTGGCGGAGAAGAATTTTATTTTTACTTCCCGGTTTCAAAAAGCTTTACAGCGTCAACGGTATTGTCGGCTTGCCTTAACAGTATAACTGAGCTCGCTATTCCACATCACGCGGTTAACAATACTTACCATGTCTCGGTAAGTATTGGCGCAGTGCAATTAATTCCCAATAAAAACATCAGTATTGAACAAGTTATTCAACAAGCTGATGAGCGGTTATATTCAGTTAAAAATGACTCCAGAAATGCCTTCAATCTGCTAGAACTTGATCTAAACAACCAGAAAATCCCTCTCGACGTTTCCTAATTAAATTAAAAGTCGCTCCGCTTTGCGAGGACAAATTAATGGGAAAAACGACAAAATTTAGGTATAGTGCGCGCCATTCATATTGACTATACCAATTGAAACAATGCCCACTTCAGTCGCAATCTGATAACGGCTTAAAATGTATGAAAAATACGTCCACATGGGTACATAAGGAAAACGACTCAGGTGTTGTCACTTAGCATAAGTCTGTTTAGCACAATGTGTTTGTTCTAAGCTCACTCTGAAGCGCTAGATGCATTATTTCATTTGGTATTACTATTAGCTGCTATTTACTCAGCTGCAAAGGATAAATTGTGACAACTAAAGGCAATCTTTTCATTCTATCTGCCCCAAGTGGCGCAGGTAAATCGAGTTTAATCTCCGCCTTACTTAAACAAACATCACCGAGACCCATGCAAGTTTCTGTTTCACACACAACTCGCCTGCCTCGTCCCGGCGAAGTTGACGGACAGCACTATCACTTTGTTAGTAAAGACCAGTTTAAACAATCAATTGCTGACAAACACTTTTACGAATACGCTGAGGTGTTTGGTAATTTTTACGGCACCAGTGAAATTGCTATTGATCAACAACTTGCTCAGGGGATTGATGTTTTTCTTGATATTGATTGGCAAGGTGCACAACAAGTTAGAATGAAGAAGCCTGACGTAACAACGATATTTATTAGCCCACCATCAAAGCAAGAATTAGAAAATCGCTTACGTGGCCGAGGCCAAGACAGTGAAGAAGTCATTCAAGCCCGAATGGACGAAGCGCAAGCCCAATGCTCTCATTATCAAGAGTTTGATTATATTATTGTTAATGATGATTTCGATCAGGCATTAGCAGATTTAACCACTGTCGTTAACAACCAACGCTTAAAGAGAAGTCAGCAAGCCTGCGAGCACCAAAGTTTATTTGATGATTTATTAGCGTAGAGTGCTTGCTTACTTG
>TARA_R110000744_G_scaffold372_10_pt1 | contig 18118 bp, 17 predicted proteins | sample TARA_R110000744 | Tara Oceans TARA_R110000744 (sample SAMEA4398083) | marine metagenome | biome: Polar Biome; feature: [DCM] deep chlorophyll maximum layer (ENVO:01000326); material: water (ENVO:00002006), including particulate matter (ENVO:01000060) such as... | depth 36 m | reverse complement strand
AGAAGAAGCAAAGCGTATTATTGGTGCTACCGCGACATTAGACTTTTACCAACTAGCTGATACTTCAAATACTGCCGGCATTATGCACATGACTGATAGCAACGGTAGTAAGTTTAGCTTGAATAGCAAAGCGGTTTTTTCTGGTAGTAGCATTAAAAATGCTCGTGCTGGTCAAGATGAGATGGGACTGCCATTGGTAAACTTAACCCTAGACAGTATCGGCGGCAAAAAAATGTCGACTTTCTCAAAAGCTAATATTGGTAAACCTATGGTGACAGTGTTCTCTGAATTTCACCGTAACAGTGACAATGAAATCGTTAAGAAAAGTAAAATAATTAATATCGCTAATATTTCTCAACACTTAGGTTCTCAATTTAGTATTACCCATATGTCGAGCCCACAAGCGGCGCAAGAGTTGTCACTGTTGTTACGCGCAGGTTCATTAAATGCGCCAGTCACCATCGTTATGCAGCGCAATATTGAAGCAACACTTGGTGCAGATAATATAGATAACGGTATTAAAGCGCTTAGTATAGGTATTGTCTTTACGCTCTTATTTATGGCTGTTTGGTACCGAACTTTAGGCGTTATAGCCAATGTAGCTTTAGCGCTAAATTTAGTCAGTTTACTTGGTCTAATGTCCTTATTACCAGGCGCTGTATTAACGCTACCTGGGATTGCAGGGTTAGTCCTTACCGTTGGCATGGCGGTTGATGCAAACGTACTAATTTTTGAACGAATTAAAGAAGAACTAAGACGTGGACGTCAGACGTTATCAGCCATTGAATCGGGTTATAAAAGTGCTTTTTCAACCATTCTTGATGCCAACATCACCACAATGATTACAGGTATTATTTTATACACTATAGGCTATGGCCCAGTGAAAGGCTTTGCCATTATTTTGTGCTTGGGAATATTGACCAGCATGTTTACGGGCGTTTTTGTCGCAAAAACATTAACCAACATGGTAATTCGTGAAAATAAAAGCCATCTTATGGGCATTAAATCGGCAAATAAAATCAGTCATCATTCATCGGAAAAATTGCCGGTAAAGCCATCGATTAAAATAGCAAAAAGAACAGGAGTTAAGTCATGAATAACAACACGATAAAATCTACATCACGCATCAGTAAATTTCGCTTTGCCAGCTTTTATTTTGCAGCCGTGCTTATTGCTATTTCATTATTTGGCCTAGTTAAAAATGGCCTAAACCTTGGCTTGGATTTTACTGGCGGTTACTTAACTGAATTCTCTACAGAGCAACCTATAGCACAAGAAAATATGCAGCAACTGCTTAGTCGCTATTTACCAGCAGACTTTCAGTTATCTGCCGCAGACAACGGCACACATTGGAGTGTTCGACAAACGGAAAGCAACATAGGCCAACAACAAAGCAGTTGGTTGACTGAATTCGCCCAACAAAGCGACCTATCAATAACGCCACAAGACGCTATGTATATTGGTAGTCAAGTGGGTGACGAACTCATCGACCAAGGCGGTCTTGCGCTACTAACTGCCGTTATTGTGATATTAGTTTACTTATCATTAAGATTTGAATGGCGATTGGCAGCAGGCTCTGTCGTCGCCCTCGTTCATGACGTAGTGATCGTACTAGGCATATTTGCATGGTGTAACATTTCCTTCGATTTAACCATTTTAGCCAGCTTACTCGCTATTATCGGTTATTCGCTTAACGACTCGATAATCGTCGGAGATAAAGTCAGAGAAATAATAATGCGAAACAAAGATGGCGATATTGATAACATTATTGATCAGGCGATTAAATCCACCTTAGTACGAACATTAATCACCTCAGGTACCACACTTGCAACAGTTTTAGCAATAGGGCTATTTGCTGGAGAGTCATTACAGGGCTTTGCTATTGCCTTATTTACCGGAATCTTAGTGGGTACTTATTCGTCAATTGCCATATCAGCGACTGTTCCGCAAATATTAGGGTTGACTGCTGAACATTATCATAAGCAAGCGCAAGATATTTGCACACTACCATAGCGCTCGCTTTAAAATATTAATACCAAACAGGTTAATCTATTGCTAAACCAGTGATAAATAGCCTGTTTGGTTAAGTATTGATTGATGACAGATATAGTTTGCGCTAGATACAGTGTTTTCAAACGAATTATTGACTTACTTTCGCCTTGTAAAATGAATAAGCGAGGGCTAATAAGATACAAATAGTCGCAGGAATAATTAACGCGTAAAATTTATAGAGGATAAATAGATATGCGCCTAATATTCCACCCGTTATAAAGCCGACAATAATTAACATAAATAACAATGCCTTTCTTTTATCGAACTGCTCTCCTCTTATTTTTGCACCTAACATAATACCTAAATCGGTAAATATACCCGACACATGAGTTGTTCTGATCACCGCTCCACTATAGGTAGTTGCTAGTGCATTCTGCAAGCCACACGCAGCTGAAGCCAAATAATGTCCATTTAAAGAGTCGTTTGTTAAGAAGTAAATAGCACCAAAAAGTAATACAGCTTCTAGATAAAGTAAACTGCTGTAGTTACGGCCTAATTTAAGCGCTCCGCCGCGTATAAAGTATCCTGAAATGGCAGCGCCAATTAAAAAACTTAAGAGAATAAGAAGCAAGTGAAAAACATCAATAAATGTCGAGTTTACTATGCCGGTACCAAACTGTGTGGCAATGCCCGATAAGTGTGATATTGATTGATGCTTGAATCCTAATAAACCAACAGAATTAACAAGCCCTGCGACTAAAGACAGTATGAATGAGCCATATTCTACCCAACGAGGTAATTTTGAAATCATGATAGACCTTAGACTACTAGCACTTATTTAAACAACAAATAAAGTGAGTTGCATTGCCAAAACACACAACTAATCAACATTGCTCCTGCCAGTATATTTTAATAAAGTTCTAAGCCTTAAAAATTTATAGCTAGTTGAATAAACTCGCTAGCCAATCAAAAGTCAAAACTGTTGTAAATATTTTTAACCCGAACAAGCTTAACAATAAAATCACTAGTAAGACTTTATTTTTCTTACTTTTAATATTATTCCAATACAACCACTTTGCTTTTATCTCTTCTTTAACTTCATTTTTAACTGCTTTCATATTAGTTTTTCTCTTGATAAAACGAATTCGATTTATTCGGTAAGAAGGCCTGCAGTACTGAAGTTAAAACGAACTCACTACAATTAGCACAAAGGCCAACAGTAGGTATTTATAACTCGCTTTAGTTAAAGCTAAATTTGGCTTAAACCAGTTTTTTATAGGTGCCACTAGCAATGCAGGAGATAAAAGCAAACCTCTAAGTAAAGATAAAACACCCAAAGCTCCGGCTAAAGCACCAAAATCTAGGGTGTTGGTCTGATAAACTTGTACGGCCTGCATGATAATGACTAACGCCATAAAGCCTTTTATTAGATTCGAACTTCGTCGAACTTTAGCAACTTGATCTTCCATTGAACGCCTCTTTTTATTTATTAATAAATATAACGGTTAATTCTATAACCACAGGAATTACCGATATTACCAGTAACCCTGCCATCGCATAATTAAACATTCTCCGATGTTGCCTAGACTTTAATAAAGTCTTTAACATTGAACCAAAAAACAACCAAATTCCTACACAAGGAAATGAGAAAATTAAAAAAATAAACGCAATAATAAAGTTTTGCGTATAAAAATCGGCACCAACTGTCGTAAAAGCCGCTATGGCTCCTGTTGCTACCACCCAAGCCTTGCCATTTAGCCATTGAAATAATACGCCATGCATAAAGGTTAAGGGTTTAGCTTGGGCATTTGCTGTCGATAATTCAGCTGCTGTTGCAATTAAATAGGCCAAATAAAGTAAATACATCGTGCCAAATAATTTTACCATTAAATGTAAAACGGGAAATTTTTCAAATATTTGCCCAAAACCAATACCGACCAGCAATAACATTATTGCGAAACCAATACAGATACCCAGAAACACAGGAAGGCTTTTACGAATACCGAAATTTGCTCCAGAAGCCATAACAGTGATGTTATTCGGTCCTGGCGTAACAGCTGAAACTATGGCAAACAATACGACTGCAGTTATATAATCCATACTCTTTCTTATTAAGTTAATAAGCGCTAGTGCTTGGGCTTATTAGCCGGTTTTTTATTAAATTTAATGACTGCATTTGTATAAGCCTCATTAAGTAGTGGCTGTATGCTTGAAAGAGTAGCTTTGTCAGGGTTTAACACTTGAAGCCAAGACATCCAAGCATAAATAGGATGAGGCATTAGCTTATTAAGTGCTACAAAGCTGTATTTTAAATCAACTTTATCACCTTTGGCCGGCCGATTAGGTCTTAAACCAAACATTTTTTCATAGCTATTTTTGCTGACACCAATGCTTAGCCTGAAAACCCCCTCTCGATCAAGCTCTGAAGATTTATCATTTTCACCGTTTTTTTCTTTTATCGTACAAAAGTAGACCCCATTAGGTAACATTTTACCTGGGTTGTAGAATAAAGCAGTTTCACCCCAACTAGACTTGGCAATAACGCCTTCATACTCGGATAAAATCTCTTCTACAATTTCTTTAGCTTGCACCATAACTCCTTCAAGACAACCTTATTAATAATGGATATTTTAGTTAACTGAACGTTAAACGAAATAAAAACAACACCTTATATTATTTAATTAAACTTCAAATAGCACTAATAGGAAAACTGTTGCATTGTTTAACGCATGAATCATCATTACAACAAATAATGCATGACCTCTAGAGTGAGTGTCCCAGTATTGATATGCCATTGACATAAAAAAAAAGACTAAAAACGCCAACGCCCCACAAAGGCACTTGAAGAGAATGAACTCCGCCCCAAAACACCGCACTAAGTATTGAAACATAGAATATATTAGGTGTTATTTTTCTAAATAAGTAAATTATAGGGATCATAAAAAAAGTTTCTAAAATAGGCGCAACTAACACAAGCCCTATAACAGATTCAATGCCGAGCTCAAAGTCTGGGACTTCTGTGTTTGGAAAATAAAATCCTAGAAAAAAAGCAATGGGTAACCCTATACAAATATTTAATATATGTACCTTAAATATATACAATTTAAGAGATTGATTAGTATTTTCTAATAGATTAAACAAATCTGCATCCTTGAGATTGGGAGTCACGTCCTTTTAATATACTGATAATTATTTCTTAAACCCTTAGCTTTATTTTTTAATGATTTAACTAGGCTTACGAATACCGAAACTATTATTACGCTATTGAAATACTCTAACTGGATTGATTAATTTTAACAATCAAAAAGCACCTACGCTTTAGAAGCTTCATCACCAATCACTATTCATTGAATCGTCAGCACCTAAACAATTTATTTATTAAAATACAAACACATGATTGTAAGTTAATGAATAAGTTTGCAGCTAAATTTTAGTAGTGTTATTTTAGAATTGAATTTTACAATTATGATCAGCATTCTTGCTATTGATTATTTTTAAGGCTCTTTTTTAGAGATTGTTTATGGATTTAGTACAAGGCTTACTTTTAATAACCTCTATTCATTTATTAGCAGCAGCATCCCCAGGGCCCGACTTTATTTTAGTGTCGCAGCAAACGCTGTCAAACGGTAAACAAGCCGGGTTTATGGTCAGTATTGGGATAGCTTTGGGCTTGTCGGTACATATTGTTTATTCTGCCTTGGGCTTAGCCGCCGTTATTGCTAATTCATCAACGGCGTTATGGGCAATAAAAATTATTGGAGGCTGTTATCTCATTTATTTAGGACTTCAAGGCTTAAGGGCAAAAGCAGTAAATGAGGTTAATAATGTCATAGAACAAAAAAAGATTAAAAAACACTCAAACTTAACAGCGATTGCAAAAGGCTTTTTATGTAATGCTTTAAATCCCAAAGCGCCAATTTACTTTGTTGCTTTGTTTACCGTAGTTTTGTCACCTAATTTACCGACATTACATTTGGTTATTTACGGTGTATGGATGATGATATTACAACTGCTTTGGTTTTCTACCGTCGTAGCTTTACTATCTCGACCCAGTGTTAATGCAAAATTTCAACGCTTAGGTCATTGGATCGATCGTGTACTTGGTGGCGCTATGATTTTAATCGGTTTGAAAGTACTGACCAGTAAAATAAACTAGGGAATAATTATGACAAATGAAAAAGTTAAACAATATATTGATTTTAAATCGTTTTACCCTTTTTATTTGAGCCAGCATCGCAATATTATCTGCCGTAGACTGCATTTTATTGGCTCTAGTTTGATCGTAATAACACTAGTCTATGTTTTGATAAACTCGGCCTGGACCTTACTATGGACATTGCCTTTGTTCGGTTATGGTTTTGCTTGGCTTGGTCACTTTTTCTTTGAGAAAAATAAGCCTGCCACTTTTACTTATCCTTGGTATAGTTTTTTAGGTGACTGGGTTATGTATAAGGACATGTTAATGGGTAGGATTAAGTTCTGACACCTTTAAGGGCTATTACCTTAAGAAAAATATAAAACTATTGAGTTCTAACTCAAGAGAGTATTCAAAATGAGCACTTATATTTCATTACTGCGCGGAATAAATGTTGCCGGCCAGAAGATAATAAAAATGGCAGACTTAAGAGCGCTGTACCAACAATTAGCGTTTGAAAATGTTCAAAGCTATATTCAAAGTGGCAATGTGGTTTTTAATCATAATGAAGGTGGAGTCAGTTATTGCTCACAACTTGCCAAGCAAATACACCAGACAATTTTTGCACATTATCAATTTGAGGTGCCGGTATTTGTTTTAACGCCTTTTGATTTACAAACTGCCCGTGAAAATTTACCGTTTAAAAATATTGACCTCAGCGCTGAGGGCAGCAAAGTATTGTTATGCTTCTTGTCTGATGTGCCGAGTAATTCAACTGCTTTATTATCACCTTACTTAAAAGAAAATGAACATTTACACATCATAGATAAAGTCCTTTATTTACATTGCGAGGATGGCTATGGTCGCTCTAAATTAACTCACACTATCATTGAAAAAAAGTTAAACGTTAATGCTACATCTCGTAACCTAAGAACCGTTGATAAACTCATTACTCTCGCTGCTACAAATATTAATTAAAGCACAAGTGTATATTGCTTACACATGGCAGCAAACTATTATCCCCTTATGATGCGCCAATTATTTATAAATATATACGTAAACAAACGCATTCAGCAGTATGATTATGCTCTATATTCAACGTGCTAACGTCGCTCCCTGCTTTAACGATATCTTTTAATTCCCTCACAGTAAAAGTAAAACATAGCTTACATGATGTATAAAATATTTGACTTTGAAATAGAGTGCAACTAAAGTCAAATTATTGATACATAATGTCAAACATTTTATACACCACTTTTATACACCAGTTAAAAGGTGCTTGGTGTTTTAGCAGCCAAAAATATGCACCGAGTTAGATAAGTTTAGTTCGATTAATATGAAATTGAGGGTTTACTATGTCATACAAAGAACGCAGTATTTGGATCTCTTTAGCCATAACGGTTTATATCTGGTTTAACTACTTCTCTACGCTTTATTTATCAGCGCAACAAGAGACTTTAACCACAAGTATTATGCAATCGGCATTGCTGACAGTGGTTATCATGACCATTTTATTAGAGATTTTTCACCATATGGTTATCGCTATAATTGATAATAAAAATGCGAACTATGATGAGGATGAGCGAGATAAGAAAATCACGCTTATTGGGACTAAAAATGCCTACTACATTCTAAACTTTACTGCGATTGCCGCAGTAGTACATTTACTTTTTCCTTTTATGAATCAAAGGCTAGAAACGTTGCTTAACTTACCAAATGAGTATGTCATTATAAATATTATTATTTTTGGTGCTCTAATAGCGGAAATTGTAAAGTTTGCGACGCAAGTATTTTATTATCGTCGAGGCTTTTAGAATGGCGAAAAATATTACCAATAATATTCGTCGTTTGCGTTTCGATAACAATGAAATGACACAGCAAATGTTGGCTGACGAGGTTGGTGTCTCGAGACAAACCATAGTCGCGATTGAAAAAGACAAATACTCGCCCTCATTAGAAGTAGCATTTAAAATTGCCGAGTATTTCGATACACCTTTAGAGTCTGTTTTTCAGTATCAATAATAAGCAAAAGTATTGTCGTGCTATCACCACAATACTTGATCTATCTCATTGAGCAATTTTTGAGTATGATCATGAATACTGGCACTGTGATTATTTTTAATCGCCATCTCTAATCCAAGTGCATATTTAGATAAATCGGCAAATCCAAACATTTGTGCTGCTCCGGCAATGCGATGCGATAGCTTAGCAAGTTTGTCAAAGTCATCATTGTTAATATGTAACACTAGGTCTTGCTGCTCTAACACCAAGTTAGATTTAAACTCCTGTACTAAATCTGACATATCGATATTGTTAAAGCTTTCATTTGCCACCGCTTGAGAAACACTACCGTTATAATATTTTGCAATGGTTGGAATAAAAATATTTCGTTCAATCGGTTTAGATAAATGTTCATTAAAACCCAATGATAAATAATGAGAAATTTCATGCGACATTGCATTAGCTGTTAAGGCAATAATCGGCACTTTACAACCTGTCTGTCGCAAAATTTCATACGCTTCAACACCATCCATTTCTGGCATTTGTATATCCATTAAAATTAACGCTGGTTGGTGTTGTTTGAATAAGGCGAGCGCTTCATAACCATTACGTGCCGTTATAACTTCTAACCCCAAAGAAGTAAGTAAACGCGCGATAAGTCGACGGTTATCATTGTGATCATCAGCAAGTAATATTGTGCCCTGCAATGGCTGTTGCTCTTCGCTAGCATTAAATTCAATAGCCGATATTCTGCTTTCGCTACACAACTCACTCATACTTGCCTGACAAGGTAAACTAAAAGCAAAAACACTGCCTTGATTTAGCTCACTTTCAACCTCAATTTTTCCGCCCATAATTTTGGCTAGTTGGCCTGATAAACACAGGCCCAAACCCGTACCACCAAAGCGCCGGTTAATACTGCTGTCGCCTTGGGTAAAGCTTTCAAATAAGTTTTGTAATTGTGAGCTGCTCATACCGATACCACTGTCGGTAATTTTAAACAAAAGGTGATTTTTATGCTGACTAATATTTAATTCAACCTGCCCTTTCTGGGTAAATTTAATGGCATTAGAACATAAGTTGATCAGAATTTGTTTAACACGAAAACCATCAATTTCAATTAAGAAGGGTTTTGGTAAGGAATGAATAATTTCAAAAGTTAAGCTTTTTGACCTAGCTTGTAAGCTAAACATATTTGCCAGTTCTTGCAAAATGTCGTGCAAGTTTTGTATTTGTATTTCAAGCTCAATTTTATTAGCTTCAATTTTACTTAAATCGAGAATATTGTTAGTCAACTCAAGTAAATGTAGACTATTCCCGTGAATAATTTTAACTTCTTTACCAATAAATTCTTCTTCAACATCGCCACTAATTATCGCTTCAGCTTGACCAATAACCGTAGTCAATGGGGTTCTAATTTCGTGGCTCATATTCGCTAAAAATTGACTTTTAATCTTGTTCGCTTTTTGTAACTCTTGCATTAAATATTCGAGTTCAGTGGTTCTTTGCTTTACTTTGGTCTCAAGGGCATTTTTTGAGCGGCGCTCTATTTCTCTGCGGGCAATTAAAAAACCAATAAGCAACGTGGCCACCACCACAATCACAATAATAACGCGTGTTTGTGAAGAACGTTCAATTTCAAGCTCTTGCAAACGTTGCTGTTGCTTTAACTGCTCAACTTGTTGTTTTAATTGTTCAGAGTCAAACAAAGCTAACTTCGAATTAAGTTCATTATTGTCTAATTCAAATTTAGCTCTCAAAAAGTCATTTTGACTGGCAATTGCTTCAAAATTTTGATGTTGTGCCGCGTATATAAGTGCCAATAGAGATAGGTTGTATTGTATTTGGTCCTTGTTTTTTCTTTGTTCAGCTATATCATTTGACTCTTCGACATGGCGCAACGCCAAGTCATATTTCCCTTGATAAAAATAAGCTTTGGCTAAAGCATATAATGAACCTGAGTAAGCATTGTCGTGCCCTTGCTCAATACTTAATCGAATACCTTCCTTTGCATAAATTATAGCTTGATCAGGGTTTTGAAGATCGTTATAGAGTTCGGCTAAATTATGTAAAACAGAAGCAACATAATAATCATCTTTATTTTTGCGAGCAGAATCAAGTGAAAGCTTCATATAGTGCTCTGCCTTTTCGTAGTCCCCCTCATATTTATAGGAAGTGCCTATATCACCGTATGCCATTACAAGCCCACTATGATCTGAAATTTTCATCCGCCTTTCAATCACTTCGTGATACATAGCTATAGCGAGATCGTATCGTTTTAGCTCTAAATGAAAGCCTGCAATATTAAATTTCACATCAATTTTATCTGTTTCACTACCAAATTGTTGATATCTCAACTCTGCTTGTTGATAGCTTAACAATGCCTTTTCAAACTCGCTTGTTCCGGCATATACTAAGGCTATATTATTGTATAAATTTGCTTGGGCAATGGGTTCTTCAAGCGTAAGATAATATTTAAGCGCTTGTTGATAGGAATATAATGCCAAGTCACCTTTCCCCTTATAGTAGGCATAAACACCCACTCTTTTATAGGCGTCTGCCTCTGGTCGACTTAACTGAAATTTATTGGCAAGACGTTGCTCTTTTTGTGCAACGTTAATGGCATTATCAAGTTGTCCTAAATTATGATGAATTCTACTTTGACTGGCTAAAACGGAGAGTTTATCTTGCGATGATAAAGTGTTGTCAGCACTGAGAGAGGAGATTAAATCTAAGGCTTGTTTTTGATCTTTCATGGCCTCAATTATGGATAGCTGCCCAGTAAGGTTTTTATCTAGAGATTGAGTAGATTTCTGATTTTGACTTTGTACCGTAAAACTCGTAAAAATTGTAAATAAAAACAATAAATAGAATAACAATGTTCGCTTGGGATCCGCCATCTATAACACCTTAAAACACGCCTATTTTTACTATCAAGTGAATTATTTCTCTTGCGAATTTAGTTATACTTTATTACTTCAATCGATAGAGAACCCTGTAGAAGTTAGTTATAGCATTTTAATATTCCACTAACAACGCTAAGCTCAAATGGCTTCACACGCCTGACCCAACAATATTCTCGTCAAATGTCACCTCTACTTTTACATGCTGCATCTTTGGCATTTAGAAGTGATATATAAAATTACTAAATATTCAGCGACCTATCACTGGCGTTTAATATTCTATGTAAACTAGCTTGAATATTGAAGTGGTATTACCACAATACGTTATCTATCTCATTCAGTAATTTTGGGGTGTGTTCATTAATACTGTCACTATGATTATTTTTAATCGCCGTTTCTAGACCAATGGCATAAATAGATAAATCAGCAAAGCCAAACATTTGTGCTGCACCAGCAATGCGATGCGATAGTTTAGCAAGTTGTTCAAAGTCTTCATTGTTAATGTGCAGTACTAAGTCTTGTTGCTCTAACACCAGGTTAGATTTAAATTCTTGTACTAAGTCTGACATATCAACATTATTAAAACTTTCATTTGCCTTTTCTTGAGAAATACCATCGTTATAATATTTTGCAATGGTAGGAATAAAAATATTTCGCTCAATGGGTTTAGACAAATGTTCATCAAAGCCCAAAGATAAATAATGAGCTATTTCATGTGACATTGCGTTTGCGGTTAAGGCAATAATCGGCATGGTACATCCGGTTTGACGCAATATTTTAAATGCTTCAATACCATCCATTTCTGGCATTTGAATATCCATTAAGATTAAAGCTGGCTGGTGTTGTTTGAATAAGGCGAGAGTTTCATAACCATTACGTGCCGTAATAACCTCTAAGCCCAACGAAGTGAGCAAGCGCGCAATGAGTCGACGGTTATCGTTATGATCATCAGCAAGTAATATTGTGCCCTTCAATTGCTGGTGGTCTTCACTATTATCAAACTCAGTAGCCGATACTTTACTTTCGCCACACTGTTCACTCAAACTTGCTTTACACGGTAAACTAAAGGCAAAAACACTGCCATGATTTAGCTCACTTTCAACTTCAATTGTTCCGCCCATAATTTTGGCTAACTGACCTGACAAACACAAGCCTAAACCTGTACCACCAAAACGTCGATTAATACTGCTATCGCCTTGGGTAAAGCTTTCGAACAAGTTTTGTAATTGTGAGCTGCTCATACCGATGCCACTGTCGGTAATTTTAAACAAAAGATTATTTTTGTGTTGAGTAATATTTAATTCAACCTGTCCTTTGGGGGTAAATTTAATGGCATTTGAACATAAGTTGATCAAAATTTGTTTAACGCGAAAACCATCAATTTCAATTAAAAATGGCTTGGGTAAGTAATGAATAATTTCAAAAGTTAAGTTTTTAGACCTAGCTTGTAAGCTAAACATATTGGCGAGCTCTAGCAAAATATCGTGCAAGTTTTGTGTTTGTATTTCTAGCTCTATTTTATTGGCTTCAATTTTACTTAAATCGAGAATATTGTTAGTCAACTCAAGTAAATGCAGACTATTCCCGTGAATGATTCTAACTTCTTTACCAATAAACTCTTCTTCAACATCGCCACTAATTATCGCTTCAGCTTGGCCAATAACTGTGGTTAATGGAGTTCTAATTTCGTGGCTCATATTCGCTAAGAACTGACTTTTAATCTTGTTAGCGTTTTGTAATTCTTGCATTAAATATTCAAGCTCAGTAGTTCTTTGCTTAACTTTGGTCTCAAGGGCATTTTTTGAGCGGCGCTCTATTTCTCTGCGGGCAATTAAAAACCCAATAAGCAACGTGGCCACCACCACAATAACAATAATAATGCGTGTTTGAGAAGAACGTTCAATTTCTAACTCTTGTAAACGTTGCTTTTGCTTTAACTGTTCAACTTGTTGTTTTAATTGATTTGAATCGAACATTGCTAACTGCGAATTAAGTTCGTTATTGGCAAGGGCTATTTGGACTTGAAAAAAGTCATTCCGGCTGGTAGTTGCCTTAAATGTTTCATGTTGTGCTGCATATATAAGTGCGGTTAGCACTATGTTAAATTTAAGCTGCTCTTTATATTGCATTTTTTCAGCCACTTCAGTCGATTTTTCGATATAACTCAACGCTAGATCAAATTGTCCTCGATGAAAGTAAGCTGTAGCTAAACTGTATACTGCGCCAACATATGCATTGTCGTGTCCCTGAGCAAGACTTAAACGTATACTTTCCTCAGCGTAAATTATAGCTTGGTCGATGTTTTGCAAATTAATGCTAAGTTCAGCCAAGTTATGTAATGTTGAAGCAGCATTATAATCATCTTGATTTTCACGATGTAAACTCAACGCTAACTTCATAAAGTGCTCAGCTTTTTTATAGTCACCTGCATATTTGTAAGACGAGCCCAAATCGCTATAAGCTCTGGCTAAGCCTACTTGATCAGAAATGCTTTTAAGCTCTTCAATTATATTTATAAACATAGGAATTGACGTGTCGAATCGTTTTAAGCGTAAATGTAAAACAGCAAGGTTATTTAACACGTCAAGTTGATCTTTTGGGCTGCCAAACTTCTCATAGATTGGCTGAATTTTCTGATATATTTCCAGCTCTTGATCATGCTGAGCCGTATTGCCATAAACCAGCGCAATATTACTGTATAAGTTTGCTTGGGCGATGGGATCATCAATAGTAAGGTAATAATCAAGCGCTTGTTGGTATGAATGCAAGGCTAAATTATTGTTACCTTTATAATAGGCATATATGCCCATTCTTTTATAGGCGTCAGCTTCCAGTTGTTTTAAGTCAAATTCATTCGCAAGTTGCTGTTCTAACTTGGTAGTTTCAATCGCGTTATCAAGTTGCCCTAATTGGTGAAATATCTTACTTTTGCTAACTAATACAGAGAGTTTATTCAATGTTGATAATGTTTTGTCTTTACTGAGCGAGGTGATTAACTCTAAGGCTTGGTTTTTATCTTTCATCGCTTCTAAGGAGGATAGTTTCTGACCAAGGTTTTGCTCTGTATAATGAAATGGGTTTTGACTTAGAGCGTTAAAGCTAGTGAAAAAACTCGTAAATATAAACAATAAAGAAAATAAAAATAGCCGGTTAAAGGCAATTACCCATAACAGCTTAAAGCTCGATTTTTTTCTTCTATCAAGTGAATTATTTTTTTGAATCATTTAACTATAATCTATTATTTCAATTGATAAAAAGTACTTGGTTACAGTTATATCACTTTACTATTCTACTAACAATGCTAAGGTCCATTGTATTTTATATTGTCTTAACTCAATGAATTTGTAACAGAATGTAGCATTTACTTTTTACATTAGTCGTTATTAAAATTTTATAAAAACTTAGCCAAGTAGATTACAAAAAGCTTATAATTCGGCTTCGAAATTATCTTTAAACAATTATTTAAGTTATCTCAATGTACCAAAACACTAAAGCAGCTTTTATTAAGCTAAAAAACAACAAGTTTTTCGAATTAAGTGTTATCTGTGTCATCATAATTTCTGCCCTTGAAATTGGCGCTAAAACATACTCCTTGTCAAATACAGCTGTTTCGATTACGGCTGTGCTCGATACCTTTATCACGCTTTTTTTCCTGTTTGAAATATCGCTGAGGTTTATAACTGAAGAGCATAAAAAGAACTTTTTTAAATCTGCGTGGAATGTCTTCGATACGCTAGTCGTTGTTATAAGCCTTATCCCGATAAATGATTCGGAAATGGCTTTACTCGCTAGATTAGTGAGGGTTTTCCGTGTTTTGCGGATGATATCAGTTGTACCTGAACTAAGAATATTAATTAACTCATTAATAAAAGCTCTGCCTCAACTAGGCTATGTCGTGTTGTTAATGTTTATAATATTTTATATTTATGCAGCTATTGGCAGCTTTATGTTTAACACCATAAATCCAAAATTATGGGGCGACATAGCCATTTCAATGCTTACTCTATTTAGGGTAATGACATTCGAAGATTGGACCGACATTCAGTACGAAACCATGGAAGTTTATCCCTATAGCTGGATTTATTACATGACCTTCATCTTCTTTACCGCATTCGCATTTTTGAATATGGTTATTGGCATTGTGGTCAATGTAATGGAAGAAGAACACTCGAAAGAGAAAAATAAAGGTCAGCCAACTTTAGGTGAATTAAAGCAAGAAATAACCGAGTTAAAATCACTGATTTTAAAACTCGATGAAAAAAAGAATCTTTAATTATTTAACAAGAGATAATTAAAAATATAAGTTTACGTTAAATAATTACAAACATTAAAAGCGAGTACTCATTATTGAAGTACTCGCTTTTTTATATCCATCTCAGCACAAGCTTAATTAAACGGTAAAATTACATGTTCAACTTCACGCTATGCGCTTTGTTATCATGATTTCAAATAGCTTTATTTTTAATAAAGGCGACTTCCGCCGCTACTGTCCAGCAGCTGATAATTAAACATAAGTAGCCTAATACTACAAAGTTCTCTACCTCCATATCTATAATGATAAACATGATGGCTAACGAAGGAATAAAACCTGCTATAAACGAGCTTTTGAAAAACCAATTATGCCCATAATAGGCGTATACGGCTCCAATCAAACCACCATCGACAGCAAGCAAAAAATAAGAGAGAAAACTTAATATTGATAAAGTGCCGTTCTCATTAAAATACGCTAATAAAAAAAAACAATATTGGAAATGTTAAAGCCGTCGTTATTACCTTAATAATATTTTCGCGATCCATTTAACCATCCTTGTCGTTGTTTCGTCCGTACAAGCGAAGATGTTGTTGAGTTAGCGATTAAAATAGCTACATCAAATAAAACAGGTCCAACTACTAATATTCTGTTTTCATGCCTCAGTTACATTTATAAAGACTTAACGACTTTATCGAAGCTAAAGAAACTGAATATGTTACAAAGAACAGAATAAATCCAAGCATCAATAAAGTAAAACTAATGTAAGGGTCTGAAAAGTCGTGAACAAAGATTAAACCAGCGCCTAACGACGCATTAATCGCAGAAAAATGGCCTTTGTTAAACATCGTTCTTAATTTACGTTTTAATGGTTTTATCAAATCGATAAGTATTGGAATAACTATTAATAGAAAAATAAACAAGTCTAATTTATTGCTGATACCCACACTAACTCCTCAGTAAATGAAAATGAAAATGCCCCAATCTGAGACAATGAAATAGCAGACTACAAAAGGTAAAGAAGGAGAAAGCCTACGGACATTTGCCCTAGCTTAAAGCCTAACTAGCACTCCAAATAAATGGGGGATTTATGTACCAGACATTTTAATTAAAAACATAACCAAACCACCAAATAAAATAGCTCCAACAATTACCATAACAGTCAGTATTTTAGATTGAGTCATAGATTTTAAAAGTGCAAATTGAGTTAATGTTCCAGTAGCCAATAAAGCACTAGTTTTGAGATTGTCTTTGTTTTTATCATCCATAATTGAGATTACTCCTTATTTATTTGCCTGTTAGCCAAACTATAGGGGAAGTTCATCTGGCTATAATGCGCGTGGTACAAGGAGCAGCCAACTTATGTAATTGTTCCACTTTAGCATTTTGTTATACGGTTATTGACCCATTATTTTAATGGGTTTGGTATTATTGAGTTCTTTAACTTACCAATCCAAGCCTTTTTGCGCCATTATGCCTGCGTTAAACGCATGTTTTATGGGTTGTACTTCCGAAACTGTATCAGCCAGATCTAGTAATCTGCGATGACACGCTCGACCCGTAATTAAAACATGTTGCATTTTAGGACGGTTATTCAATGCTTCAATAATCTCATCTAGTTCAATGTAGCCATATTTAACCATGTAAGTCATTTCATCGAGTAAAACAATATCAAGGCTTTCATCACTCAACATTTCTTTACTTTTTTGCCATGCTACTTTAGCTGCCGCTATATCAGTTTCTGTACTTTGGGTTTCCCAAGTAAAACCAGTCCCCATGACATGATGTTGAACAGAGAATTGCTTTAAAATATTCATTTCTCCGCATTCCCACTTTGTGCCTTTGATAAATTGCACAACACCGGCCTTTTGACCGTGGCCAATAGCGCGCAGTACGGTACCAAAGCCAGAAGTACTTTTACCTTTACCATTTCCCGTTATAACAACAAAAACACCGCGTTCTTCAGTTGCTTGAGCTACTCGTTTATCTACATTGGCTTTAATTTTTTTTTGTCGTTCTATGTGTTTTTGCTCTTTTGTTTTGGCTACTTCAACTTGCGACCGAGCCGCAGGATCTTTATTAATATCATTCATAAATACACTCATTATTATTTATAGCTTTGCAAGCCTCTACAAACAGCGCGCTTTATTAAAAATACGCAAGGTTAAGCCTGGATTGCTTGGAAAATACCAATGCATATATGATGCAATAATATTGTTATGTTGGTAAACAAACTCGCCTGCGCGTTCACTCGGGTGGTGCGTAGTTTGGCCAATGGGCTCTAAATCAATTTGCGCAGAGGAATAATGGAAACTGTGTCCTCGCATTATATTATTTACAGCATTACTATCAAGGTCTTGATTACTCAATGGTAAATCAACCCACTGTGATCCTATAGCGGCGAGTTTTTTCTGCATTATGGCTTTGCCCGGCATAAGCCCAAGCATTGAAAATAAATTGCCTGAAAAATCGGTTAATTGGTCAAGTAAATACAACATACCACCACATTCAGCAATAATGGGCTTGTTGCTGTCTGCAAATTTTTTTACATCACTTATAAAACTGACATTATTCATTAACTGCTCAGCATATAATTCGGGATAGCCACCGGGAATATATAAAATATCACCTTCAGGTAAGTGTTCATCAATCAATGCTGAACAATACACGAGTTCGGCACCTGCTTGCTGTAAAAAAGCAATATTAGCAGCATAAATAAAACTAAAGGCATTGTCTCTAATGATAATAATGCGCGTGCCGACTAATGCACGATGAATAAAGTCTGTTTGGCTATCGTTGTCAGAGGCAAAAAACTCAATTTCTTTTGGTAAATCAATC
>TARA_R110000744_G_scaffold100429_1_pt1 | contig 18130 bp, 19 predicted proteins | sample TARA_R110000744 | Tara Oceans TARA_R110000744 (sample SAMEA4398083) | marine metagenome | biome: Polar Biome; feature: [DCM] deep chlorophyll maximum layer (ENVO:01000326); material: water (ENVO:00002006), including particulate matter (ENVO:01000060) such as... | depth 36 m | reverse complement strand
TATCTAAGCAGCATGTGAGTGATAAATTCATGAACCCATACCGTAGATCAAATAGTTTTGATATAGCTACATCTTCCCAGTTATTAATGGATCTTACTAATTTAAAGTTTGAGTTTAGACATGATGCTGGTAACTCAGTCTTTAAAGGTTATATTAATAGATTACCAAAAAACTATGATCCAAAGATTAAAGTAGTGATAGAGAATACTACAGATCTGTAATTTATACGATATTCCTTGCTATTACGGTATTTATTTTGTAACTTAAGACTATAATAAAAAATATGGTTATGAGTGACAAAAATAAAACAATCCTCTTCTCACAAAAAGAAATAGAAGAGTTTTCCAAAAAAGTAGCATATACATTAGATGCACATTACGAAGATATCGGACATAAACTAGTACTAGCTCCCATCCTACAAGGAGCAATCCCTTTTTTTAGTGAAATTGCTAAAAACATGACGTTAGATTGTTTGGTAGATACTGTAGGTTTAAAATCCTACCGCGGTAAAGTACAAGGAGATTTTGATATTTATAAGGATTTTAGTTTAGATCTTAAAGGAAAGCACGTTTGGTTAATAGATGATATTGCAGATTCTGGTAAGACATTAGAGTACTTAACACGTGTTGTGATGGATAGGGGTGCATATGCAGTTAGGACTTGCACTCTTTTAAAAAGAAAAGGCTGTCCAATAGAACTTACTATGTGCGGAAAGGTGATTGATGATGAGTGGTGCGTAGGGTTTGGGATGGATGATGAGGATGGTATGGGGAGAACCCTTAATAATATTATAGCTATATAACGCGCTTAATAATAAAAGTACAGCTATTTATATATAAAACATACAAATGGCAACAATTCCAAAAACAGGCATATCTACATCCTCTACGATAGAGGCAGCACACGTCACTAATATTATTGATGCATTAGATGGTACAACTTCACGTGAGTTAAAAGTACCAGGCTCTATGCAAGTCACTGGTTCATTAGACACTAGAGGTACAAATACACATGGAGGTGCAAACACGTTTGGTGGAGCTGTAACAGTTAATAATGTTTTTGATTTATCTGGCCAAGCGAGTGCGTTTCGTAGAAGAGTACAAGTACTCAACAACAGCTCAGCTACAACAGTTAACTTGGCAAGTTACGTACCTGGTACTACTTTCGAAATTGATTTAGGTTCTAGTACTACTAACGACATTACAATAAACTTAGTAGACCCAGGTTCACTCACGTACCATGTTGAGTATGATATTAGGTTCTCTCGCGATGCAGCAGGATCAGGAGCTACGTTTATATTGACCAATAGCGGCAACGGCTCAGGCGGCGGTTCCAGATTTTACGGTTTAAATTGTAACAGTAATGATTCATTTGTTGTTAATCCCTCTCAAGCGATGACTACCACACAAACTGGGCTTCAATTCTCTCATATAAAAATTAACAATGTATTGAACGCTGTTGCTGAGGTACCATTCTGGCAAATGCGCGTTTGGTCAAATCATAGTGGACTGTTTAGTATCGCATAAACTTAAATTAAAAAAAAATATCGATAAATTGTTGACTTTCTGGTATTTTTTTCGGATATTGTAGTATATAATAAAAAGGAAAACTATGGAAACAATAATTATGGTAATAAGTTTAGTGCTTAACTTTGCTTTAGTGTTTATGTTAAAAAGAATAAACACAAAGCATAGAGAGTTAAGTTTGAAACACAAAGTGGTTCAAGATTACGCTGAAAGGATCGCTGCTAATTTTCTTGAGTATAAAGCAAAAAAGAAAACTCGTAGAAGACAACAAAAACCAAAGAACGATTAATGAGCTTATATAACAATCTTATGAAGAGCGGGTTTCTATCTAAAGCTGAAAAGGAGTTAGAGGAAGCCCGTATTGTTATAGAAAAGCAGGTTAATGATTTAGAAGGAGGAGAAGATCAGGAGTTGTGGTATTTTAATAAAGAAGCAAAGGAAGCTGATTTTCAATGGCTCATGTCTGATATTGATGGTTATGAGTTATTAAGGGAGGAATATGAAGAGATACTAAGCGATGATGTATTTGCTATTAAAGGGTATTCTTTAGATTTTGGTTTCACACTACTATGTAGTACGAGTGAGGATACTATTACGAATATCAAACAAGAAACGTTAAATCTGCAAAGTAGGATTCCTTACTATTGTACTAAATGTAACATATTCTCTACAGATATATACGTTTTAGTATACACTAATCTTATAGATTTCCCGGGATTTGAGTTAAATTAGCATTTTTGAAAAAAAAGTAGTATAGTTAGGACTATAACAGATAAACTATGGCTAAGAAGGTTATTACAAAAAAGACAACATCTACAGTAAAGAAAGCTACAACTAAAGCTTCAGCAAAGAAAAAAGCTGTTACTAAAAAATCTATCACTAAGAAGACAGTTACTGCTAAAAAAGTAGCAACTAAGAAACAAGCGCTTGCAAAGGTTGCAGAACAAAAGCCGGTTGCAAAGCGTAAGACTCGAGTGAGGGTTAATAAGTTGACAAGACCTATTCAATCAAAAGAATTGGTACAGAAGGAGTGTAGAGACTGTGGAACACCATCGATGAAATCAAGAGATGTTCTGTCTTTTGTATGTTGGCAGTGTGTGCATGAGGCGTGTGGAGATCAAGAGTTACCAAAAGCTAAGAAAGCTACTGGTTTTCCACGTGGATGGGCTTTTATGAGTGAGTTTGTACATGCAGATGGTAAAGTGTATTTTAAAGGAGTTGAGCAGCTTAAACTTAAAGGTACTAAAAAACCTACAAAGATAAAAGCACCAGTACTCAAACCTAAAAAATCAAAAGTACAAAGAGCTCAAGAGAAGCAGGAAGCGTTAGTAGATTATAACGTTTTAAAGAAGCAAATAAAAAAAGAGAAACGCGTTACATATAGACGCAAATTAGAAACACAGTTACGAAAAATAGAAAAAAAGTTATGAATTTTACCCCAGAACAGTTACAAGAGAATTTCGAAAAGTTTATATCATTAATTGATAAACACATCGAAGGAGAGAGAAAAGAACAATTAACTAAGTTTTACAGAGATCATGAAGAGCGGTTAATGTTAATGCCAGCTAGTGGTAACATTAACTATCACAATTGCTTTATTGGAGGTTATGTAGATCACGTTATTCGAGTGATAGAACTAACTTTACAAGTGCATGAGTTATGGAAGGGTGCAAAAGCTAATATTGACTACACTGAAGAGGAGTTAGTGTTTGCAGCTATCAATCATGATTTAGGAAAAATTGGAACAGAACAAGCTACTCAATACATAAGTAACCCCTCAGATTGGCATAGAAAGAATCAAGGAAAGATTTACATAAACAATCCAGAAAACAGCTTCATGACGGTACCGGATAGAAGTTTAAAGTTATTAGCTGATAGAGGTATTAAGGTGTCAGATAATGAGTGGTATGGTATTAAGTTACATGATGGTATGTATGAAGAGGCAAATAAGCCGTATTATGTTAGCTGGAATCCAGACAGTGCTCTACGAACAAACTTACCATACGTACTGCATCAAGGTGATATGATGGCTTCTAAAATAGAGCTAGACATTCAGCGTGCTACTGAAGGTGTACCTAGCCAACAACAAGTAGGTGGAAGATCTAAAGCTAAAGATAAAGCTACTGATGCATTTAAGAATGCAGACAAAGATGCATTAAAGAATACTTTTGATAAACTATTTAATTAAACAACTATGATTACAGCAATTATATCACTCAGCACATTACTATGCATACTAAGCTATTTAATTTACGCATTAATTAGGAAAAACGCAAAATTATTAGTATATTGCGAAAGCTACATTAGAGTACTAGGAGTGTCAGCAATGAGAGTTAAAAGGTCTTATGACGTTATGCAACAAGCAGACAGATTAGGTGCTTTCGAAGCAGATGATGAAGTAGGAACAGCATTCAAAGAGATGAGTGGAGCAGTAGAGGAATTACACGAATTTATGGAAAAATATGTCAACACCACAACAAAAGAAGCCGATAAAGAAGAAAAGAGCAAAGAGGACTAAGAGGTTATATTTTGGACCTGAAGTAGATGTTAGTATTAACAAGTATAATGATGAGACTGATCCAAGAATAAAGAGTCTAATTTATCAGAGAGAGATAAGGGCAGCTATGGAGAAGTTGGTAGAGAATATTATTCATACCTTCAAATTCTACTATACAGACAATGTACCATTAGACCAAGTTCAGCATGAGGTTGTTTCTTTCTTAGTAGAAAAGTTACATAAGTTTGATCCTACTAAAGGAAGTAAGGCATTTAGTTATTTTAGTATAGTAGCGAAGAACTATTGCATTCTTAAGAATAGAAAGAATTATAAAAAGCTACTTGAGCATAAGCGTATCGATGCTGATCTAACAGCTGATATAGTAGCTCCAGAGCAGGAAGAAGGAGTGGATCTCAACAGATTCATGAATATGTATTTATTATATTGGGAAGATAGAGTTGCTTTGTATTATAAGAAAGAGAAGGAGCAGAGGTTAGCAGAAGCTGTATTGGAGTTGTTTAGAAAGAGAGATAGAATTGATATCTTCAATAAAAAAGCTCTCTATGTTTATATAAGAGAGATGACTAATGCCAATACTCAGCAAATTACAAAAGTTGTTAAAGACATGAAAGTAATCTATAAAAAGATGTTTAGCCATTACCTTGATAGAGGTTTTATAGATGGCGATAAGATTTACCGATAGATGTTAGTATATGTTTCGAAGGATAGATTGTTAAAACTGTTAACTGAAGAAGTTGATGCATGGATGAGTGTTGGAGGAGGTCCAAACTTAAACGCGTTTCGATTTGATCCTGAAAGTGTAGATAAAGCTGAGCTAGAAAGGCTCGGCTTTTATGATAACAGAGAGGCTTGGTTAGCTGGAGTGAGGATAAATGAGCTCATGGAGTACTACAACGAGATAAAAGATAGGGGTATAGCTTAATTTAAGTAATACCCCTATTTATATATAAAGCAACTATAATGGATAAAGATTCACTACTATTTGATGGTACTAATTTCTCTGATATACTAAGAGACATCTACAACAATACAAAAAAGAAAGATACACAGATTACGGGACTAATAGAGCAACTTAAGCCTATGATAAGAAACATGACCGATGCTTCTATGATGGTGCCACTAATAAAAGAGTACCTAGACGTGTCTGTTAAGAACGATGACAACTTAGTAAAGTTAAGTGCTATCGTACAAAGGCTACTTGTATCTGCTGCAAAGACTAATCCAGCAGACGATGGAATATTAAGCGATGCAGAGAAGACTCAGTTAATGGAAGCAGCGCAGGATTTATTAGATAAAGGATAATGGGCTTTTTTGACGGAATAAACGATTTTGTACAAAATAAAGGGATTAAAGGAGATCCTATTGTAGTACTGCCGATTGAGAAAATAGGCTTGGGACATGTATTGTCTGTAGTAACATCTTTCTCTGATAAAAACTTTAAACCACTCGACAACATAAACATAGGAACAATATTCTTTAGAGATGCGTTTGCTAAGGGTGGTGAATATTCATTCCTTGAGACGAAACAAAACAAATTCGCAGCTCCCCTAGATAGAAATAATTACAAATTACCCATCCCTGGAGAGCAGGTAGTAATATATAGAGCGAGATCTAGTAAGCTAGATGGACCAGACGATACTTCTTTTTTGTTTTATGGCTCTGTAGTTAATATGTCATCAAATATCACATCTAACCCAGCTCCTTATGTTGGTTCAACACCAACCGATTTAGCATCTAAATTATTTGGAGGAGGTCTAAGTAAAACATTTAGTGAGCTAGACAATAGGTTTGATAAGAAGACTAAAAACCTAATAGCATTTAAAGATACTGATGGAAAACCAGTTGTACACAAACAACTACTTCCTAACGAGGGAGACTTTATCTTGCAGGGTCGTTTTGGAGGAAGTATAAGGTTTACCGGTACTCCAATGGATAACCAGATTAAGAGTCAGGTATGGGCTGAAGGTAAGGTAGGAAGAGTTGGTGATCCAATTACTATACTAAGAGTTAGTGGAGAGACAGCGGATAAGAAGAAAATAGCAACCGACTCGTATGAAGTTGAAAATATAAATAACGACCCAGCATCGATATACCTAACCACCACTCAACAAGTAGGATTAGATTTAGCGATACCAGACAAGGGAGATAAGATACATCCACTTGCTTCTTGGGCTTACACTTATGGAATCGAACCTATGGACGTAGCGTATGAGAATACTTCAGCAGGTGTAAAGGATGGCGAAGATAGTAGATCGGGTAATGATAAAAAAGCGGATAAGCAGGTTAGTAAGAAAGAAGATTATGTATCCGATAGCAGCGATCCTACACCAGAACCTTTATAAAATACTAAATGGCATTAGAAAGAAATCAAATAGAAGCAATAGCATACTTTAATGAACAATTATCGGTGGTTGGAGAGCGTTTGCTTAAACATCACGTATACGGTATAGATCCTTCATTTAGGGACGAGTACAACAAAACAACAATAGAACCAGTCGGGAATTATATTGACAAGGATATAGATGTGATGGATCCAAAAACACTACTTAATATTATTAATGGAGTAATATGGCCAGCTATAAATGAAAAAGACTCATCACTAGTAGATCACCCAATTGACTCGAGACTAACTTCAATGAGAGGGATAACTGTGTCGGATCTATTCGATGGTGCAAATCTTGATCGTATGAATATCAAAGCACTAACAAAAGTATTTACAGATGAATCTGATGTTACTAAGGACTTTAAACTAATGAGACTCGCGATTAATAATTTAGATAAGGCATTTAAGAGTGCGCAAGCATCATCTGCTAAAGAAGCATTACACCTAATGTTTACGCAAGAAATAGCTGCAAAATTATGGTTTATAAAGATGTGCGGCCTTAATCCTACTTTTGGACTTCCATTAAATATAATGGCTAAATTGAATGTTTACTTAGGTTACTTCTTAATGTTGAGTTGTTGGTTACAAGGTAATCTTGCTCTAACTTTAGTAAAAGGAAAGGATGACTCTACAACATTATACAACGTAATGCGTAATAACTTTTCAACATTCCCCACACTACCAAGTGAATTTACCTTCACCGACAGCCCTAACTCACCTGACGTAGCATCGGTAACTGCTTCCATTCAATTAATACAAACCTTCTACGAGTGGCTACAAAAACAAAAAGAAAACACAAATAAAGAATACTATCAAGGTTGGTTTGATAGATTTTTTTCTGACAAAAGGTCGACTATTAACATGTTGATTGTAATAAATGAAAAAGTCAATGTTAATGCTGCAGGCGAGTTTAAGTATTCACCTAAGCTAGCAAAAAGATTAGCTACTATGGGAGGAGCATATGTACAGAAATTTAACATTAAAATAGGAGATTAAATGGCAGATTATAATTATCAACAAATAAAAGATACTGTCACAAACAACGGAGCACTACAGCAAGCTCAAAGCGAAGTGCCATCAACCAATTCAACAGTTGGCTCAACAGTTAGCTTTACCGGTGAAGTAGTGATTGATCTGAGCAAATACCAACAAGCTGTATTAGCTTTAAACTTTTCTGAAGAAACAGATCAAACATTCGATAGCACCATTACAGCTACAGCTGCCGATCCATCTGTAATACAACAATTAGGAGTAGATGATAGTGGAAAGAATACCTATATCCCCTCAGCAGCAGGAGGAAGTTTGTTGTTTAATGGAGATCGTGTAATCATTAATGCAAAAGAGGATTATGCTATGTTATTTGGACAAAAAGGAGTTGCAATTGCATCACCTAATCAGGTTAATATAGATTCCCAAAAGACTATTACTTTATTTGGACACGATCGTGTTTACATGGGAATACCAAATAGAGGAGGGGAGCAGAAAAAGGCTACAACAAGAACAAAGACTCCATCTGTAGGACATCCAACACAAGATGAACTCTACGAACCGATGGTACTAGGTATTAAACTAGCAAACTTAATAGAAGACTTGATAGTCGTGCTGGAGGAGGCTAGATTAGCTACACCAGTTGGAGATGCTGCATTTCAACCATCAGCTCTAGCAGAATTGGAATTAGTAAAAACAAGAATACCAGAGATATTAAGTAATTACGCTTATGTAGATGGAATAAGTCACGAGCCTATCGACATGGATAGGTTAAAAGCAGTACTTGCAGCAAGAGAAACCGCAGAGGACTTTGTAGCACCAACCAAATTTACCGGAACAGTGACCGGAACAGCTGTATTATCAAACTCACCATTACCACCAGCCAATCCCGTAACATCACCACTAGCCGAATTACCTGGATTCTATCAAACACCTAATACTCCTCCTTACGGAGATTCATTATAAATAATATGGCAAACTTAGAAGGAAAATTATCACAAGAAGGAACTGCAATTTATTTAACAGATGCAAGGCTATACCTCTCAGCATTAAATGCAGAATTACAAAAAGCCAAAGGACAGCGATTAAACATAAAACAAGGTTATGTTTCTAAATACGATTTGACTGATGAACTACGAAGCACACTAAATGCTGATGCAAAGGAAAATGCACCTGCAGAGATTCTCCCACTACTAGACACTAATAAAGCTATACTTGACATAGGAAAGAACGAGGCAGAATACTCAAAGTTATCTGAGTTTTTAGGACAACTAGCTACGAACTCTAAGGGGGTATTTACTCCAACACTATCTGAGCCATTTAGTACGGACGAACACGCAAAGGTGTATCCAATACCTAATGTAGGTCATGTAGATCCAAGGAGGTATGGGAGGTTATTGGTATTTGATAAATTTAGCTTAGATGTAAAAAAGTGGTTAACTAATAACGCACCACTATACGGCTTTGCTATGTACGAAGATTACGGTTTGTATTTTATAGAGCTTAGTACTTTTAAAGCAAAAGCTACTACAGATACTGCACTTGCTAAGTTGATTAATCAATTTCAGCGTACACCAATAAGCATTGAAGATATTAGTTTAAAAACTAGTACCCTACAGAAAGCAGAGGATCCATTAGGAATACCACTAGATCCAGTACCAACACCAGCTGGAATTATAGATAATAATGGCAACACTCCTGATTTAGTAAGGATAGGTTCACATACTGCAGCTAGAAAGATATTTGATGACTATAGAAAGATGTTCATAGCAGCTAAATCCGCCGGTATTACTTTAAAAGTAATTTCAGGATTTAGACCAGCAGCTGGACCAAAAACATCATGGCAATCTCAATCAGGAAAGACAAATGCATTCACTACCCAAGTAGAGTGTAGACAGATAAACCTCAAAAAGGATGTCACAATCCCAACAAATAAATCAGGAGATGGAAAGTGGGGTCCAAGATCTGGAATGGACTATGTCATATATTACACAAACTCTGATACCTATTTTCAACCAGCCACAGCTAGTCCAGGCGGTAGTAATCATGGAACTGGAGTTGCTATCGACCTTAACACCGGATCTGGACAAAAAGCTAAAAACAGTCCAGTATATGATTGGATAGCTAAGAACTCATGGAAATATGGGTTTGTTAGAGGAGTGAGTAGTGAGGAGTGGCATTACGAGCATTGGCCATCGTTAAAAGGAGTGCAACCAACGGATCCTTTTACAAGAGTCCCAAAGACCAACGCTAAGTGGTATAACATATTCGCAAACGGCTACGATGCTGGAACTCCTAATGCTCCTAGTGACCCGCCAACAACTTCTCAAGTACTGCTTATGACTGGACTCACAAGAGATAACTCAACAGCTGCTCAGTTGAGTGAGTTTAGAAAAGGCTACAAAGGAACTGTATCTCAATTTGATTACACAGAACGAACTAGATTAAGCAATGCTATCAAGCAGAATAAAACCGCAAAAGTAGTACTATATAGTGCAGGAGCAGAGTCTGCTAAAGCTATCGCAACAACCATGAAAGACGCAGGTATAAGTAGGAGTAACTTATACATACTAGAACCTTACAACACTCTCGGACCCCAGAGCGGCACAGCAGTAGGTGTCAAAGATGCTGTTTTAAAAGGAACACCAACGCAAAACGTGGTAGTTGGAACAACAACCGGAAGAGGAAAGAATATACTAAGTCAATATGGTAGCGAAATTCAAGGCTCTGCAACTAACACGCCATCACCTAACAGCCATCACACATCTTTAAAGTATCTAGGAGAAACATTATAGTATGGCAGTTAACTTTGAACTAGATTTTATACAACCAATACTAAAGGATCTACAAGCTGGAAACTATAAGAGTGTGGATGATTACGCAAAAGCAGTAACTAAGTACTACCAAAAGACTATTGCTAAGGGAGCACCACAAGGAGTGCCAACAACACTACCATCCCCAGCTGCAAGTGGAGCACCAGCTCCCGTATCTGCAGGTCCCGGAGATGCTTACACCGAGCAGATAAGTACTCCCAGCCATCTACGAATGGAGAAAGTTGTTACGACCTATTACGATATAAAAGCTACAAAGATCGACAAGGCTAGTTTAGATTATTACAAAGGATCTTTAGAGAGGTTAATTCAGGATTATAAAAAAGCTAGAGACACGGTTGAAGGTTTAGTACCATTGATATTAAAACTTCAAGAAGATGTAAGGCAAGTACCTCAAAAGCTAGATGATCTAATTAAGGGTGTTAATGTTTTATACGAATCGTATAAGAAGGACTTGGATAGAGTAGTAAATAACGGTACTGAGATAAATGAAGAAGAGCGAGAGCAGGTGTTAACTAGCTTTAAGAGCAATTACAAAGATGAAGCTGATTTAATGTTATTTATAAATCAAGGCGATTTCTCTAATCCAAAACAAATACTCGCAACTGTAAAGCGTTTTACTACCTACGTAAAAAAGCAAGAGCAAAAAGGGACAAACACTAACGACATAGTTAAGAATAGGTTTCTAGGACTTTTACGAGACATGGTAATTGACTTTGCTAACATAGCATCCCCGGAGGGTTTTGAGAGTGTTTTGTCAAGGTTTAAAGGTAACAAGAAAGACCTAAAGCAAGGAGAAAAAGAGATCATCACAAAAGCAGAAAGCGCAGTGCAATTTATAAAGGTGATTAGGTTCATCGTAGAGCCAGAGATTGCAAAACTTAAGAAAGAATACAAACTCAAGAAAGAGAATGTAAAAAGTAAGTTTGAGCAAAAGATAGATGACAAAAAAAAACTTATAACTAAGAGGTTAAAGGAAAGTAAGACAAAGAAAAAAACTTCAGAAAAGAAAAAGTTTATAAAAAAGAACGGAAGAGATGTTAAGAGGTATGTAAAGGAAAAGGAGGATAGTATAAAGAAAGAGGTGGCTACTGTGAAAGCTGCAAAGGGATTAATAGAAAAAAGTATAAAAATAGCAGCATCTGTGAGTGAGTTTGGTACTAGGACTATAGAGCAGGTTAATAGTATAAAAGCTCAAGTCGAGGAATTAGAAATACAATCAGTTAATAAAGACAAAGAAGAAGATCGAACACCAACTCAACAAAACAAAAAAGAGCTTCGGGATTACTTAAACATCCAAGGATTGAGTAAGCAGTTTAAAGTAGCACTCGAACCTATCGCTCAAAACACTACTACAGATTTTATAAACATAAGAAACATTCTACAAAACACAGATAAAAGCTATGAGAAGCTATTCAGTGGAGTAGAGTCTATAGAGCGTGACGTTGTAGATCTAGAAAAAGACTTCAATGACCTTCAAGATCGTATTAATGATGGGAGAGAGAAAAGAGGAAAAGATACACAAAAAAAACGTAGAAAGAGAACGAACAAAGTCTCAAACAAAAAAAGAAATATACTAGATGTTTTTAAGTTCTTAATGCGACTAAAAGCGAAGCTTGATAGTTTTATAGAAAAAATAGAGAAGTGGATAAAATCTCAAATCATAAAAAAGAAAAAATTTATTGACAAACAAGCAGCTAAAATACAAATTGCTATAATTAACTCACTACCTAAATTTATCACTACAGAGAGTGTTGAGACTAAAGAAGCTGCTGCAAAGGAGCAAGCACGATTGATAGAGTTGTATAAGAGTAGATTACAAACGATTAGTAAAAAAGCACTTGCTGTAGGGGTTGTCGTTAAGAGTGCAACAAAACTAGCATCTAATGTTTCTCAAATCCCTCCAGATCTATCTGCTGGAGGTAATATAAAACCTCTCAGTGATTTTTCAAAAGGGATTTTTGATTTCAAAACAATTAACGTAGAAGCTAATAGTCCAAATTACAAAAGGTGGGATAGCTGGAGAAAGGATTTTAATAAGAATATTAGCAGATACACAACTATAAGTCAATTAGTAGGACTTGCTGTTGTTTTAAAAAACGAACTGAAAAAGCCAAATGGAACACTGTTTGTTGAAAAGTTAATAACTAATCTCGATCAAGTATTTAACACAGAGGTAGGCTTAAACAAAACAGATTACAATAAGGTAATAAACATATTCAGTACATTCATAGACTCACCCTCCAATGATCCAAAACAACTAATACAAGCTGTAAAGGAGATTCAAACCACATTGAAAGGCCAAACATTAAAGAAGTTTATTGGCTCTGCTAACATTATAACTGTACTAATCTCAATTGAGCGTGAGTACTTACAAAAAACTAGAAAACATATAAAGCAGGTAGCAGCCGTAACGTCAAAAGCTAGCGAGCTTAATTCGACCGACGAGGAAGGGTTCAAGATGGAAGGAGATTTCAATAAAAAGATACAAAACCTTAGTAAATCAGCTGAAGGTCAGGGTTCCTTTATTGTTGAGTTAATTGATGCAATAGACGAGGAAGCAAAAAAACTAAAGCAATGGATTGCAAAAGAAAAAAAAGAACTAACTAAAGAGATAGATGACGATCTTAATAGAGAAAAAAAGAAGTTAGAGGAGTGGTTTGCTAAAAAATCAGAAGCACTTAAAAGAAAGTTTATTAAGAATGATCTAGTGCCACAGAGTGTAACCTACAACGTAGCTACAAATTTATTTTGGACTGGTGCAACTTGGGTCAACAACGTTGGAACAACATTCCAAACCTTACCAATAGGGGCTTTCAAAATACTTAGAGTGGATGGTAAGTTGGATGGAGTTGAGAGTAGTGTGAGAGAGTTGGCAAGAAATCTTGAGGATCAACTAATGCAAGTAAAAGGGTTAGTGATACCAAACCCAGCTACCGGAATCATTCCCTTCACTTTTGTAGGTTATAAATAAATTCCAGCCTATTTATATAAAACAACTATATAAATACAACAAAAATGAAATCAACAGACTTTATTAAAATCTTGAGAGAAGTTGTCAAGAAAGAAGTACGATCTGTAATACGAGAAGAGCTTCAATCTGCTCTAAAACCGTCATCAGTTACAGAATCAAATTACAAACAAACCACAAACAAACCACAACGTAGCTTTAACCAAGTCACAAACAACACCGCAATTCAGAATAGTCCTATCAAGGATATATTAGAAGAAACTGCGATGTCTATGAGGTCTGGAGCAACCGAGAGTATCCCAGAAGAAGACGGATGGCAAGATATGGGTGGAATGATGACAGCTGATCAGGCACAAGGGTTTGGACACATGGCACAACATAATAACCCAACACAACAAGCAGTACCAAGTAGTACGGACGCATTTATTAAAGACTACTCTGGTGTATTACAAAGCTCGTACGATAAGACAAATAGATAATACGTAAGAATGGCAATAGAAATTAAAATACCATCATTAGACTTTGAACGAGATGTTGCAATAGGATTAGATCTCCCACTAGGAGATTATAACGGCTCAGGTTTTGCACTCAACTACACAACTCTCGATCAAGCAGTAGCTAATGCTAAGGTTTTACTATTGACTAATCACGGTGAAAGACCTATGAGACCCACTTTTGGTTGTAACTTACGTAATGCGTTATTTGAAAATAATGGAGACGAGTTAACACAATTAATAGACGATACTGTAAGAGAGAATTTTGAATTATACTTACCTTATATAAACATAAACGAGTTATTAGTAGAAGCGCCAACTTTCCAACCTAATAGATTAAATATTAGTTTATCTATAAGTTTAAAAGGAAACGAAACCCAAACCAGACAACTAGATTTACAAGTAGAAAGCGATCTTGAAGCATAATAAAAATGGCAAATAACAACCCGTCCAAGGACATAAAATACTTAGGAAGAGATTTTGATAACATCAAGCAAGGCTTGGTGGACTTTATTAAAACCTACTACCCAAACACGTATAACGACTTTAACGAAGCATCTCCTGGAATGATGTTCTTAGAGATGGTTGCGTATGTAGGAGATACTTTGAATTATTATATAGATTCTCAATTCAAAGAATCAACACTACTACAAGCAACGGAAAGAAGAAACATACTATCGATTGCTGCTGCAATGGGTTACAAACCCAAAGTAAGTGTACCAGCAACCGTAACATTAGATATCTTTCAACTTGTACCATCAATAGGAACTGGTGCCAACTCACAACCTGATACTAGATACGCATTACGTATAGAGCCTGGAATGCAAGCCCAAGCTCAACTAAGTGATTTGCAAAATGGAACTGGCAACAACCAAGATAGTGTTGTAGATTTCTTTGTACAAGAACCTATCGATTTCTCAATAAATACCATTGACGATCCAGTAACCTTTACAGTTTATAGCATAGACAGCAATGGAAATCCAGACTATTACTTAGCTAAAAAGCAAGTAACCGCTGTATCGGGAGCCACACAAACCCAAACCGTAACCATTACTAATCCTACTAAGTTTTTCAAGTTCAAAATACCATTCGATGATGTGAATAATCCAAGTTATATTGGGATTGATAGTATAATCGATTCAGATAACAACACCTGGACAGAGGTTCCTTATCTAGCACAAGATACTATATTTGAGGCAGTAACAAACACCCAGTACAATGATCCAGATGCAGCTACATATAGCGATGACATACCTTATTTACTAAAATTAAAAAAGGTTCCTAGAAGGTTTGTGACAAGAATTATAGATGATGGTGTTGAAGTACAATTCGGTGCAGGAATAAGTAATTCAGAAGATGAAGACTTACTCCCAACACCAGAAAACATAGGATTAAATCTACCAACTGGAAAAATAGACATAGATCAATCGATCGATCCTAACGCTCCAGGAATAACTAAGAGTTATGGAATTGCACCATCTAACACAACTTTAACGATAACTTATTTAGTTGGAGGAGGTACCACATCAAACGCACCTAGCAATACTATTAGCAGCTTAACTGCAGTAGATACAACAATAAGCAACTTCCCAACGGGGACTCCAACACTGAATACAACAGTATTAAACTCATTAGCTGTAAATAATCCAAACGCAGCAGTAGGTGGAAGAACAGAAGAAACTTTAGAAGAAATTAGGCAAAATGCAATAAAAACACTCTCTTCCCAGAATAGAGCAGTTACTAGAGAAGATTACTTAATTAGAGCTTTAGCAATGCCACCAAAGTTTGGAAGTGTGACAAAGGTTTTCATAACACCAGACGAGCAAAATAATCTACTAACTAGTGGGGTGGACGATACAGTAGCTAATCCGTTAGCTATGAACATGTATGTATTAGGTTATGATAATAACAAAAACTTATCTGTAGCAAATACTGCTATCAAAGAAAACCTAAAAACATACTTATCACACTATAGGATGTTAACGGATAGTATTAATTTACGAGATGCTTTTGTTATAAACATACAAGTGAATTTCGATATAATTCCATTGAGAGATAGAAATGCAAATCAAGTACTACTTACATGTGTAAATGCACTAAAAGATTACTTTAACATAGATCGCTGGCAAATAAACCAACCTATCAGCTACACTGAGTTATATAACCTACTTCAAGTACAAGATGGAGTACAAGCTGTCACAAAAGTAAAGATAAATAATCTCAACAATTCGGCACTAGGTTATAGTAACATATTTTACGGAATAGAAGAGGCTACTAAAAACGGTATTATATATCCAAGCCTAGATCCAAGTATGTTTGAGGTGAAGTTTCTAGATAACGATATAAAAGGACGAATAGCAACATACTAATATGATACTAAGATACTATCCAACAAAAGACACTACGATATACGAGAAAGCTCCCTCAACAAACGCAGGAATTGACGAGATACTCGAGATAACTAAGATACCAGCAACCGGTACTACTGGAGGATCTATTACTGGTAGTTACAACTCACGTATATTACTCGATTTTGATTATACAGCAATATCGGAGAGTATTGTATCCCTAGGCTATGATCCAAACCAATTTGACTATGGATTAAAATTATACGCAACAGAAGCTAGTGAAATACCACTAGACTATTCACTAGAAGCATACCCAATATCAGCAAGCTGGAATATGGGCACTGGAAGGGCAGGAAATGTGCCAGCAACAACACAAGGGACGAGTTGGTATTATAGAAACTCTTTAACGGATATTGCTAACATATGGCCAACAGCTTCTTTCGGAGCCACAGTAACTGGTTCTTGGCAAGTTAATCCAGGAGGAGGAACTTGGTTTACCTCCAGTATAGCATCTCAATCGTTTAGCTATACAACAACCGATGTAGATATGGACATCAGTGGTATAGTACATAAAATCCAAAGTGGATCTTTGACGTTTGAGGGATTAATTATAAAGAAAGATACAGATAACGAGCAGTCACTTCAAACAATAGGAGCATTACGATTCTACAGCAAAGAAACGAGTACAATATACTCACCCGTCATTGAGGCTAGATTTGACGATAGCGCTAACACGGGATCAGCTACACTAATAGATGTAGATGAGGAGTTTAACATCATAGCTAGTAATCTACGTTCATCCTACAAAGAAAGTGCTAGACCAACATTAAAGTTTTCAAGCAGATATAGATACCCACCATCTGCCTTTCAAACTTCTTCAGTATTTCTAAACAACTACAAATTACCAGAAGGTACCCAGTACGCAGTATATTATGCTCAATCTGACGATATAGTAATAAACTTTAGTGATTACACAAAGTTGAGTACAAACGATGGAGGTAGTTACTTTAAGTTGCACCTAGACAGCTTCCAACCGGAGAGGCATTATAGAATAATGATCAAAGTCCCGTCTACCGATGGAGTAAGCTATGATATATATGATAAGGATTGGATATTTAAAATAGAGCGTAATCAATAAAGTTCATGGAAGATGAAAACAATAAAATAACACCACCACTTGTACCGACTCAACCAAATACAACACTAAACGAAAACGATACCGTTTACGACTTACTGCCTACTATAATAAACAAACCGCCAGTAATAGTACAATCAATTTCAGAAGCATCAACTCCACAAGTTAAGCCTTCTAGCACTGCTACCACTACGGAAGGAAATTTTATGTACCTATTTCCTGATGGAAACGTCAAAGTACACGCTAACACTACTGTTACACTAAAAGCTGTTGCTAAACAACCTGATACATATAATATAGAAAACGGAGAATTAGTTGTTAAGGAAGCTCAAGAGGAATTGGTTTATAGTTGGACAAAAGATGGGGCTAGTATTGTAGCTAACGATGAAGAACCTAGTTTATTATCTTCAAGAATACTAAACGGTAACACGTTAACATTTAACAATATGATACCTAGGTACGCTGGTACATACAACTGTACAGTATCTAACGATATTGGTTCTTCCGACGGAGGAACAATCAATATACAAGTATTCAACTCAGATGTAGATAGCTCATTCTATTCCAATTTAGTTTTAAACCCAAACGGAACAGCAGAAGATGGAACACTCTCGATAGAAGGTTGGCAGAGTATATCAGGTGGTATTGTTGCAAAGCAACTAAACTCAACAACTAACCCAACTAAACACAAGAAAATTGTAGTTGATCCATTTAATCCTAATTTTGAATGGACTAGCGAGATGTTGTATCCTAAACCTTACCAAGTTGATGGAGGAAGTTTAAAAAACAATGCAATAGATAAAATTAATTCCTACTTAACTAGAGAAGATTATTCTTACACCCAAAATGGAGGCGAAGGACTATTCACTGCATATCAAGATATAGACCTAACAGACCTACAATCACATATACAAGGTGCAATATATGGTATAGACGG
>TARA_R110000744_G_scaffold30815_1_pt1 | contig 18146 bp, 26 predicted proteins | sample TARA_R110000744 | Tara Oceans TARA_R110000744 (sample SAMEA4398083) | marine metagenome | biome: Polar Biome; feature: [DCM] deep chlorophyll maximum layer (ENVO:01000326); material: water (ENVO:00002006), including particulate matter (ENVO:01000060) such as... | depth 36 m | reverse complement strand
AGACCAAGACCCAGACCCAGACCTAGACCAAGACCCAGACCCAGACCTAGACCAAGGCCAAGACCTAGACCTAGACCCAGACCAAGACCTGTATTTAGTACGCTTAGTTCTCATTACTGTGTACTCCGATAGAAAAGAGGACAGGTACTTTGTTTATCGCTTATATATATGTACCCGTCCTCTTATGAGAGATAGTTTTTTTTACTTCTTAAGTACACCAAATGATTCAATGGATTGAGTGGTAACATACCACACACCAGAAGGAATGTTCTGCTTATCTTTCCATTTCTTTTCAGTGAAACTTCCTGTCTCGTACACAATACCAGCGTCCTCTAGCTTAACACAAGAGTCGTTGATACCTACTAACGTACCGGAGTAGATGTATACCCCACAGAATAGGGTAACAGTCTCACCCATCAGTGCTTTAAGACCTTCGCTCTCTACTTGTTTGATCATAACGTCCATTGTATTGTCTCCTTTGGTTATAGATTGTGATTAAGATTACTTATGTATGTATGTGTATATCAACTATAAGACCCAGACCCAGACCTAGACCTAGACCCATACCCATACCCAGACCCAGACCAAGACCTAGCCCCAGACCAAGACCTAGACTCAGACCTAGACTCAGACCCAGACCAAGACCAAGACCAAGACCAAGACCCAGACCCAGACCTAGACCTAGCCCCAGACCTGTATTTAGTACGCTTAGTTATGAACACATCAACTTACTCCTATCAAGCTACGGAAATGTTTTTCGTTTCTGCATGTGTTACTACAATAAGTGTCACATAAGGTATCATGTACTTCTTGTAAAGCACAAGCATCTGCTTCTTCTAGATCAGTAGGGAAGGACACTACCTCACTACAGATTAAGTCTGCCAATGAAAAAGAATTATAAGTACTAACGTAGTCATCGTCTCCTCGTATGATAGCCATGCGTTCAGGGTCATCAAGGAAAGACACACCAATAGCGCATCCAATTCTCTTGTCGTTCTCTGACTTATCAGCGAGGCTATAAGAATAGAAGCAGTTACTCATACCATTCTGAAAGCCTAAGCGCCCTTCCTCGTATGCTTTCTTTGCGTTAGCTACTACTTCATCGTATGTTAATTCGATCTTATCCATAGCGTTTGTTACTCCTTGTCGTTGTCGAGGTGTGCATCATAGAAAGGTAACAGTATCAGTGCTATCACACAGAATACTATCACTACCCATACTACTGTTGGATTAATAATCACCGGTTTATATTCCTTGGTTTACTGGTAAATCACTCATAGTGTGGCTTAGTTTCAGGCCAAGCACAAGGCAGATGATCTTCAGTACTTACCTTGTACTGTCCTTGTGACAGGACGCTGCTTATATCAGGCCTGCCTTTGTTCCATTCATCGCACAGTTCTTGTGCTTCTTCTTGGTACCCTGTTACATCAGCAGGTGACTCAGCTACCTTAGTCCACCCTTCAGGTGAGGCATAGGTATACCACCATCCACCTTCTTCTGATCCACCGTATGCCTTATCCACTAGGTAGATAGACACATACTTACGTACGTATGACTCGTGCACAGCGGATTCCGAAGGAATTGCGTTAGCGTTTTCCATAGCGTGTGTTACTCCTTTCTAAATCAATGAGTCGTATGCCATCTGACGGTTCAAGTCCATCAGCATATCAATGTACATCTCACGCTTGCTGTTACCAGCAGGCAATGCCTCTATACTAGAGACAAGATCATCATGCAGTTCATTATATTCTGCATCAGAATATTCCATAGCGTGTTCTACTCCTCTTCTTTGCTCAACAACGATGTTGTTATTCTCGTTGTCGTTTCAGCAAGACGTTCTATTGATTGAAGAAACATTATAAGTTGAGACAGTTCCTCTACTGTGAATGATTGGTAGTGACAGTTGATGTTAACAGTAGCATCCTTCCGAATGATTGCTTTTACTTCAGGTTTATTAAAGCCAGCATTAAAGGTATAGCTACGCATAGCTCTTACTCCTTTCGATTTACAGTAAATCAGTTAACTGCCCAACGTTGGCAGGTAGATTGCTTGTATATGGTGCGCTGTTCTACTTCATGGTGCTTTGTATTGTCGTACTTATAATACTGGAACCATACGTAGGCTTGCATCATATCATCCACAATAATCTCTTTAGGATTACTAGAAGATATCTTACACAACAGTTGATGCTTACTATCAGTGGAGATAACTTCTACTGAGCCTATCTTAACCTTGGTTCTATTGTTCAGAACCCTACCGTCCTTTAGTATTAGAACGTCAGATACCATACTACTTACTCCTAGCGAAGTGCCATCCGACTATATCGGTGTTACGCTTGACTGGCTTACGCTTATCAAGCTTGACTGTACCATTGTCTTTATAGTACGGAACTCTCTTTTGATCAGACAAAAAATAAGCCACCCTACTGTACGTAAGGCAGCTTTGTATTACTTCATGTGATGGTAGTTTTGACATAACTTGTAGAGCCTCTCTAAACCCTGATAGGTGATTTACAGTAAATCAGCCAAGGAAACGCAGACGTGCGAAAGCCGGGGCTTGTATGCCCCGACCCTCGCTGTCTTTGTTGTGTGCGAGTGTTAGGCGTTGTTCAATTCATTCAGCGCGTCAATCAATTGCGTCCTGTCACCTTCATCAAGTTTATCAATTGCTTTCAACAATTCCGCCACCTGATCCTTTTCGCCAAGCAGGATTTCATTGTACCGTTCCCGCAGCTCTTTAATTTTGAATTGAAGCGAGCCATCCACCATCCACACCTTTTTCACCATGCTAGAAACCGTTTTAAAGGTGCTTGGCGATTTGTCACCGGGGAAAGTAGCTTCGGCAGTTGTTCCCGGCATTCCCGGTACTGGAGCGTCGAATTTAAAGGACCATCCAGCGGCGGTGCAAAGCAATCGGAAGTAATCCTCCGGTGCTACCGTCAAATCAGCGTCGGGCTCATACGCCTTGTGGATATACAAGGTGAGTATTTGCTGCATCACAACACTCTTATTGCGTGTCTGGACCGCGCCGCTTATGTCGTGCTGCGTGGCATTCTCCAACGCTTCCGTTTCGGCAGCGTTCAGTGTGTACGTGGGGAGCGTTGCGGTAAGGTCTTTAGTATTTTCCATCTTTATCGTCTCCAATGGGTTCAAGTGATTTACTGTAAATCACCTATTTGTGGGCGGAATAGCCCGTACCCAATATATAATTATTACCCTCTATTTTTACAAGTGCGACATTCTGCCACACCTCTTGGCATGGTTCTTGCATAGAATTTGGCTTGGCACAGTTCTTGCATGTGTTTCATCTAGTGAACCAGCGGTGCATCTAGTGAACCGTCCCGTTTGATGGGATATTGCACACTGAAAAGGGGCTGAGAGGAAGGCATAAGGATATGTATATATCTTTATATAAGGATATCTTTATGTTGTACGGTGGTTCATCATGTGAACCAGCCGTTTCATCATGTGAACCGGTAGCGGAGTGGCTGATTTGTGGGATATATTCCCACGTATAGGATTATAGATAGAACGATCAGTCTAAGTAGATAGAACGATCAGTCTACCTCTGAGCCGGTTCACGCAGCGCACCAGTCGGTTCACGATGTGCACCAGCCGCCGAACGCCTAGAATGAAACGCGTTTCGTATGGTGAAACCCTAGATAGAACGATCAGTCTACCCCCACCCAAAGAAAACCCCCCGCGCCCCTAGCATATATATATCCCACCCCAGATAAAGTTATTATTTTCTGATTTTATATTAAACATTGTATACGTATACCATTTATAATATTATAATAATAATAGAGTACCATCTATAGTAGTAAAGCCACACATAAGAACACCCCCACCCCGTATAAGCACACCTTAGGGATGGAGGTATAAAACTTCTATCGTATGACTGAGCCCTATATAGTTCTATATAGCCCAGTTATGTTGTTTCAGTGAACTATCTTTAATCTAAACTATAACCCAATCGATATACATCAGATGATTTTCTTTTATTTCCTTTTATTGTCTTTCACTAAATGCTTTAACAAGTCCTATATAGAACTATATAGCAGCTCAGAACCTTATGCAATAGTAATTTGTAAAAGAATAACTAACTGAGTCACTATGTCGCACCTCCTTCCTTTCTTTGGTCTCCCTACGGTGTTGGTCTCTCTTTATATGTTGCGTCTTGGAGTAAAAGAAGTTAAGATGTAAAAACTAAACCTTCCAAAGCACTTTATATCAAGGTTAACGTGAGACATGAATGAACTATATAGTAGCACTGAGGATGCAGCGAATTCCGAAGGAGAAGGAATTGCGTTTGATATGCTTCTTGATCTTAGGAGGAACTTAAAGGCTCTACTTGCTGTAAGATGTAATGAGGATTTCCTTACCTTTGTTAGGACTGTAGCTCCTACACTCATCACTGACTTTGTTATGGGTGCTCATATTGAAGTTATCTGTGCTGAGTTACAAAGAATTGTTACAGAGAAGAACGTAAGGCTTATGTTCTTTCTCCCTCCTCGGTCTACTAAGAGTGTTATATGTTCTAAACTCTTTCCAGCGTGGTACGTAGGTAGAAAACCTAACCATGAAATCTTAACAGTTAGTCATAGTGATCAATTATCTAGTGACTTTGGTAGGACAGTGAGAGATATAGTAGACACAGAGATGTTTCATGGTATGTTTCCAGGTGTAACGCTCAAGAGAGACGTTAGAGCAGCTGGTAAGTGGATGACAAACCTCAATGGACAGTACTATGCAGCTGGTATACGGTCTAAAGTAGCTGGTAGAGGTGCTCATGTAGCACTTTTAGATGATGTTATGTCTGAAACAGAGGCATTTAGCCCAGCTGGGCGTAAATTTGCACAGGAATGGTACCCTGCAGGCATTAGAACACGTATTATGCCGGGTGGAAGCATCGTTATCATCAATACCAGGTACCATTGGGAAGATATTTGTGGTTGGTTGCTTGCTATGCAAGAGGAATTTGATACTCCTACTAAAGAACGGTGGAAAGTTATCTCTATTCCTGCTTGGTTAGATGAAAAGTCAGCTAAGTTACTGAACTTACAGGAAGGGCATAGTTATTTCCCTGAGTGGAAGAGTGATGAAGAGTTAAGACTAGTTGAAAGAGAGATAAAAGGGAGTAACGGTACTAAGTACTGGGAATCTCTCTATATGCAGAACCCTACCCCAGAGAAGGGTAGTGCAATTAAGACTGATTGGTTCCAATGGTGGGAGTATGATGAACCTCCTGGATGTGAGTTCATACTTCAAAGCTTGGACACAGCGTTCTCTACTAAAGAGACAGCTGATTTCTCAGTCATACAGACATGGGGGATCTTCAACCTTTTCGATGAAGACGAAGACACAGGAGATGAGTACATAGTTCCTAATCTCATACTTCTTGGGTCCGTTAAAGAAAGATTGGAGTACCCCGACCTACGCAGGATAGCTAAGGAAGAGTACCTTAGGTATAGACCAGACTTTTGTGTAGTAGAGAAGAAAGCATCTGGTCAGTCTCTCATACAAGACTTGAGGCGTAGCGGTCTTCCTGTCCTTGAGTACAGTCCTGACAGGGATAAGCTGTCTAGGGTACACACCGCCTCTCCTATGCTGGAGTCAGGTAAGGTGTGGCTACCTAAGGGTAAGGACTGGGCTAGGGATCTATTCGATGAAGCTATTATGTTCCCTTATGGAGCACACGATGATCAGGTAGATGCTATGACTATGGCTATTCATTACGTGAAGGACTCATGGAGGTTAGAACATCCTGATGATCCTGAATGGGAAGATGAACCACGAAGAAAAAGTAGGGTTGGATACTGGAGAGTTTAATGTTATCATATACGCTTATTAACGTAATGACTGTAAGAAACTCCTCTGTATGAATCTTGAAGAGCGAATAATCAGAAACGAAGATGAAGGTGTTCCTACTCAACCCGTACAACGGTTTGATAGTGAAGGCTTGAACTCTGTGTTGAAGGCTGTTTCACCTGCTGCTGACTACCAGGATGCAGTACAGCAGTGGGGTGGTATGTCTGCTGAGAAGCCTGGAGATGCTGCTCTACGTGCTGTTAATGGATTGTCTTCTCTACTCCTGGCTGGTATAGGAGCTATACCTGCTGTTGGTCCTGCTGTCTCTAAAAGTATTAAGACTGTTGCTAAAGGAGCTGATGAGGGTATAGGAGCTTTACTAAAAGCTAAAGGTAAGACAAATAAAGAAATAAGAGATGAGTTCTTTTTAAAGGTGAATAAAGGTGAACAGAATGTAATGTATGAAGACGAGTTTAATCCTAATTCTTTCGACCCTAAAGAGTTTTTAAAGCAGCCTAAAGAGTACAGTAAAGACGTATACCATGCTACACCTTTCGCTGAAAAGATTATAGCAGAAGATAAGATACAGTTTATCTCTAAAGATCCTATGTCAGACATAGGTTTCCATGTAAGTATGTCTCCTGCTGCTTCTAATAAAAGGGTTGACTCTAGACATGTGAACTTATCGTCTTCATCTCCTATTACTCCTGAAGGAGGAGGTGATCCTTTACCTCCTGCTACGTTTCCTCTAAAACTTTTAGACAGTACTAAACCTTTAAGAATACCTGATGTAGGAACGTTTGCTTATCCTGAGAACTGGATAATTCAATTAACTCATCCAGGACATGCTAAGAATGCAGACTATTATACTAAAGCTTTAAAAGAGTATGAAGCTAAGACAGGTCTTTCTATTAATAAAGGTGAGAACATAGCAGAAGAATACGTAGATATGTACCCTTCAGAGAGTGTCTTAAAATCTGGTATGGATTATAATCTTTGGAAGAACTTAGTTAAGAATGCAGGACGTTACCATGTAAAACATATGGAAGGCGATCTAGATGTTATGGATCATGGTAAAGGAACTGAGAGTTGGTTTAACTCTCTTAAAACTACTTTAAAAGATAATGGTGGATACGATTCTTTAGTGTACACTAATACATATGAAGGTGGTGGTGATAGCTTAATGCTTATGTATCCTAACCAAGTAAAGTATTTTTCTAATAAAGCTCCTACCAGAGAAGCTGCTGAATTAAGTAAGGCTCATGGCGGTAGTATTATAGAACGTGATCCTAATCAAATGTACGGTAACCAAAGGAATATATAAAACTTATGCCTGAAGATAAGAAAGAAAGTAAACGTATCAACAGAAACAATAAATCTGTTGGTAAGTTAGCTAAGAAGTACAAGAAGCATCCAGGCACTAAGAAGTTACATGATTTTGTTATGGATACTGATATTAATTTACCTGGAATTAAGAAGCTTGATTCTGAAACTCGTAACGTACAAAAAGCTGCTTCTCTTTTATCAGAGAAGAAAGCTGCTTCAAAGAAGAAAGTAAAGAAAGTAAAGCCTTTACCTGCTGGGTTTCGTAAGATGGGTTCAGTAAAGAAAGCTACGGGTGGGAAGGTACACCGACGCACCAAGTCAGGTTTCACTGGTAAAGGTACCGGCGCTTCTAAGAGAGGATACTAGATTACATGTCAGTAGAAAACAATCCCTTTGATGCTGTCTCCGCAGGTCCATCAGTAGTAGAAGTAGTACCTTCTCCTGATGGTTTGGAAGAAGATCAGTTTGCTATTGAACCTGCTGAAGACGGTAGTGGTGGTATCATTGTAGAGTTTAAACCTGCTGAGCCAGCTGAAGGGTTGAACGACGATCAAGTAGAAGAAGATGACGAGGAGTTCTACAGGAATTTAGTAGAAGAGATAACGGATGAAGAAGTTCTTACTGATATCTCTGACATAGTCTTAAAGAACTTTGAAGCTGATAAGGCTTCTAGGACTGAATGGGAATCAATGTTTGAACGAGGGTTCGATCTTCTTGGCTTGAAGCTGGAGGAAGCAACTGAACCTTTCGAGGGGGCATGTACTGCTGTACATCCTATCTTAATTGAGTCTGCTGTTAAGTTTCAAAGCAAAGCATCTCAGGAGATGTTCCCTGCTGGTGGACCTGTTAAAGCTCAGATCCTAGGAGACTATAGCGACGAGAAGCAGGAGCAGTCTACTCGTATTAAGAACTTCATGAACTATCAGGTAACCACTCAGATGCCTGAGTACTTCAATGAGATGGAAAGGAAGCTGTTTCATCTTCCTATCATAGGGAGTGCCTTTAAGAAGACTTACTTTGATAGGGGTTTAAACCGTCCTTGTTCTGAGTTTGTTCCTATTGATCAGTTCTATGTATCCAACAACGCTAAGGATTTAGCTACAGCTGACAGGTATACCCATGTCATCCCTCGTACGGTAGTGGACCTTGAGAGAGATGTAGTTGCTGGTCTTTATTCTATTGATATAGAAGAGGATTTAGGTGAACCTTACCAACCTGAGGTGTCTGGTCTCTCTGAGAAGATGGACAATATCATGGGTACCACGCAGTCAGGAGACGGTGTAGATACCCAGTATGTGCTCTTAGAACAGCATGTATATCTTAATATAGACGGTTTCGAGGATGAGGTTTCTCTCCCGTATATCGTAACTATAGAAGAGCAATCCAGTAAGATACTCAGTATCTATCGCAACTACGATAGAGAAGACCCAAGAAAGATTAAGAAGACCTTCTTCACTCACTACAAGTACGTTCCCGGTTTCGGGTTCTATGGTCTTGGTCTCATCCACTTCCTTGGTAACCTGACCATGACAGCTACAGCTGCTATGCGTAGCTTGATTGATGCTGGTCAGTTTGCTAACCTTCCTGGAGGTTTCAAAGCTAAAGGTGTACGGATTGTAGGCGACAATGACGCTATTGCTCCCGGTGAGTTCAAAGAGATAGAAGCTGTAGGTACTGACATACGACAGATGATCATGCCCCTACCGTACAAGGAGCCTTCTCAGACTCTCTTCCAGATGCTAGGCTTTGTAACTGCAGCTGCTGGTAAGTTTGCTGATAGTACAGAGCAGATGATCTCTGATGCTTCCAGCTACGGTCCTGTAGGTACGACGATGGCTCTGTTAGAAGCTTCCAGTAAGTTCTTTTCTGCTATTCATAAGCGCCTACATAACTCCCAGAAGGAAGAGTTCCGTATCCTTGCTCGTTTAAACTACGAGAACTTACCAGATGAATGTACGTGTGACGTACCAGGAGCGAGCTTAACGATCTACCGTGAAGACTTTGACGGTAGAATTGATATCATTCCTGTCTCTGATCCTAACATTCCGTCTTCTGCTCATCGTATGATGATGGCTCAGATGGCGCTGCAGCTTAGTCAATCTGCACCTCCTGGTATGTACAATACAGAGGAGTTGCATAAGACTATCCTGAACTCTGCTTCTATGCCTAACATAGATGCTATTATGCCGTCTAAGCCACAAGCTATTCCTCTTGATCCTGTATCAGATATTGGTGCAGCTGTTAAGGGTATACCTATCAAAGCTTTTCCTGGACAGAACCACGATGCTCATATACAAACTAAGATGATGTATCTACAAGATCCCATGAATGGTGCTAACCCATTGATGCAAAGGATATCTCCTGTCTTAGAAGCTAACATGCAAGAGCATATGTTGTTGAAGTATCAAGAGCAAATGAATGGTGTTGCGCGTCAGATTGCTCCTCCTGAAGCAGCTGGTAATCCTCAGATGATGGAAGCTATTATGGCTCAAGCAGCTCAGCAAGTAAAAACTGCTAATGAAGTAGCTGCTGCTCAACAGCAAGCTCTTACTCCTGAAGCTCAGATGGTACAGATGGAAGGTAAACGTTTGGAGCTGGAGACTGAGAAGTTAAAGGTAACTGTAGCTAAGGAAGCTGTATCAGGTGCTTTGAAGAGTAGGGAGTTAGATATAAAAGAACAAGAACTTCAGTTGGATATGTTCAAGGATGGTGCTAAGATGAAATCATCTAAGGACGAGAAGGAGAGGGACCGTAATGCTAAGCAAGCAATTGTAGCTTTACAAGGCTTGATGGACTTAGCTATAGCAGAAGCAGCTAACGATACTACCAAACAAGTTAAAGCTACTGATCTTTTTGGTAAACTAGCAATGGAGGCAACTAAGAAGAATGGACCTGTGGACTCAGATAAATAAAACTATAGATGAAACTATAGATAATTTAACAGTCTCCCTTATAGCTGGACAGGTTGAAGATTACAGTAACTACAGTAAAGTAGTAGGAAATATAAAAGGATTACAAGACGCTAAAGAAATCCTACGAGTTGTAGTAAAGGCTAGAACAGAGGGTGATGACTATGATGATGACTACTAAAGGAGGACAATAATACTATGCAATTAGCTACCCCAATGAGTAAAAGTATTGACAATGCTGAATGGACAGGAGGTGATGAAATCTTGCTGGAAGGTAAGCTTCCAACTCTTCCAGGATTTAACATAATGGTTAAACCTGTACAAGTCAAGAAAGAAACTAAAGGAGGTATTCTTCTACCTGATAAAACTCAAGCTGATGTAGCTTATCTAACCACTGTAGGAAAGGTAGTTAAGGTAGGTGAGTGTGCATACAAGGACGAGGAGAAGTTCCCTAACGGTCCTTGGTGTAAAGAAGGAGATTACGTCTGCTACGGTAGGACTGTAGGACAGAAGTTCATGTACCGAGGTAATCAGCTTCTTCTTCTATTTGATGATCAGATCATCATGACAGTAGAAGACCCTCAGGATTTGGATCTTACTTTTAATCTCTCCAGTGGAGGGGTTAACTAATTAATATTTGTATATATACTAATACGATAGTATAATATTTAATATTAAGGGAAATCTAAAGAGGTTTTTCTAGGGCGAAGGGATTATCCCCTCAATGCGTAACGGTTCGCCAGTTACGGGTACAAGATAAGGAAAGGAACCACGTTAAGATGGACCCTGAAGAGCAAGAAGATAATAGTGACGGTTGGGAAACAATGGACCTAACCGCTCCTGTGGTAGAAGAAGATAAGATTGAGGTGGTAGTTGAAGGCGTAGAAGAAGAGCCTGAACTAGAGATACTCACCGAAAAGAAACCTGATCCGGTTGTTATACCTAACCAGGACAAGAAAGAAGACGTTGCTGTTCAACCAGCGGTTGTAAAGAAACAAGCGAAGACGGAAGAAGACGCTGAAGAGCTAGAAGGTATTGAGACTAAAGGTGCTCAGAAGCGTATCAGAACTCTTATACGACAGCGGAAAGAGCGCGACGAAGAGTTAGATAAAGCTCGTGGGGCTTTAGCAGAAGCTAACAGTAAACTCTTAGAACGAGACAAACAGTTATCAGCTTCTCTTAAGAACTCCTTGGATTCTAATGAATCTAATCTTAATGCTAGTATTGATTCAGCTAAGAAAAGATTAAGAGTAGCTCTAGATCAAGATGATAATGAATCTATTGTAGAAGCTCAAGAGCAAATGAGTAAGAGTTACGGGGAGCTTTCTCGTATTGAAGAACGTAAGCAGGCTTGGGCTAAGTATCAAGCAGAAGTAGATGCTGCCCCAGCTAGGCAACAAGTAGATAATGTAGCACCAACAACTCCTACGTATGATCCTAAAGCAATGGATTGGGCTGTACGGAATGATTGGTTTAATAAGGATCAGATCCTTACTACTGCAGCTCTTACAGTAAATCAAGAGTTAATTAATGAAGGGGATTTTGATCCTTCAGATGACGAGTTTTATAATGCTCTGGATGCTAGGTTAGCAGAGAAATATCCAGAGAGGTTTGGCGCTTCTCTTGAAGAAGAAGAGGTTGTTAAACCAGTTCGTAAGCCTACGTTACAGGCGAAACAAACGGTAGCAGGTGCTTCACGTACAGCTGCTAGTCCACCTGGAGCAGGTTCTGCATCTAAGAACAGAGTCCACTTGACTCAAGAAGATGTAGCACATGCACAGAAATGGGGTATACCGTTAGAAGAGTATGCTAGAGAAAAGCAACGTGTAGAAGCTTCAGATGGCGAATACACAACTATTCAAATATAGCGTGGGAGTGACTTAATATGAATACTACAAGTAGGTTAAAAGAAAGTATCGAATCACGTACAGGTAACAGTCGTGCTTCTCAACAACGCAGTGATGTATTCGAGGAACCTAATTTCCTTGAGATCCCTGAATCGGTCCAACAAAGATTCGAGTCCAAAGGCCTAACACTTAGGTGGGTTCGTGTTCTTCTCAAGGGCCAAGACGATTATAAGAATGTAGGCAAACGTCGTGCCGAAGGTTGGGAGTTCGTTAAATCCGAAGATGTGCCGGAAATGGAACACAGCTCTACCGTGATGGAGACAGGGAGATATGTTGGTGCTATTTGCAGGGGCGATGTAGCCCTTTGTCATATGAGTAAAGCACGATCAGAATCTCGCCAAGAGTTTTACGAGAACAAAAGTAGGAAGATGGTTCAGACTGTCAACGCTCAATTGTATGACGCAAAGAATCCTTTTCCTGTTCACACTGGAAGTAAGACTCAAGTTTCTCGCGGAAAGAAGGCTGCTAGTTTCCAAGACTAAATTGTTATCTACAAATAGAATTTTGTCTCAAGGTAGCTTACACTTCTTTCTATATTATTTATGTTTACTAACTTAATAGGAAAGGAAAGCTATTATGACTGCATCGAAAGCGTTGTTTGGTCTTAAACCTCTCCGTAAACGAGGGTCTAATACTAACTCTCGTGGTTTCAGTACTTATAGTATTGATTCTGCGTATGCTGCTAACATTTTTAAAGGTGACGTTGTTCATCTGAATGCTACTGGCAAGATTGAAGTTATGCTTAGCACCTCTGTACGGGCTATCGGAGTGTTTGAAGGCTGTCAATATGAAGCGGATGGTGTTCCCAAATGGTCAAAGTATTGGCCTTCAGGAACGAGTGCTTCTAACATTAAAGCGTATGTGGACGACGATCCGAATACTACGTTCCTTATCCAAGCAGATGCTTCGGTAACTGTTGGTGATATTAATGCTCAGAACTTTGGTGTTACGTTAGGTGCTGGTAGTACCTTTACGGGACAGTCTGGTATGGGTCTTGATGCTGGCTCTCGCTCGAATGGGTCACTTCTTCTCAGGGTTATTGGTAATTACGATGAACCCGGTAACGATATTACCGTGGCTGCTCAACGTGCATTCCCGAAAGTAGAAGTGCGTTTCGTTGAACATGCTGACAATTATGCCGATATCGGCGTTTCAGTTAGCGCATAAGGGAAAGGAGTATAAAATATGGCTATTAATAGAGCAGCTATTGCTAAGCAACTCGTTCCCGGCTTGAATAAAGTCTTCGGAATGGAATACGGCAGTGTGGATGATGAGCACAAACCTCTCTATGAGATGGAAGGTTCTGATCGTTCATACGAAGAAGAGGTGTTGTTTACTGGTTTCGGTACCGCTCCTGTTAAAGAGGAAGGTTCTGGAGTTCATTATGATGATGCTCAGGAGAGTTACAGCTCTCGTTACGTCCATGAAACTATTGCACTTGCGTTCTCTATCACGGAAGAAGCTATGGAAGATAATCTTTATGATTCCTTCTCCAAGCTCCGTGCTAAGGGTCTAGGTCGTGCGATGGCTAATACGAAACAGGTTAAAGCTGCTGATGTTTTCAACAACAGCTTTAGTACTGCGTATCTTGGTGGTGACGGTAGTGCGCTCTTTGCGGCGGATCACACTACGATTGGTGATGGTGACCAGTCCAATACTCTTGGGGCGGTTGATCTGTCCGAAGCAGCTTTGGAAACTGCCCTCATTACTATTCACAAAGCGGTAGATGATCGCGGTATTTTGATTGGTCTTCAGTGTAAGTCCATTCATATCCCACCGGATCTTATCTTCACTTGTGAGCAACTACTCAACAGTCCTATGTCTACTACGATTGGTGTTAACCCTGGAACTGCGACAAACGGGGCGACTAACGTAAACGACATTAATGCAATTAAAACAGGCGGGTATGTGTCTGGTGGTAGCTTTGTTAACCACCGCTTTACTGACACGAACGGCTGGTTCTTGCAAACGGATTGTCCTGACGGTACGAAGATGTTTACTCGTGCGCCGTTGCAGACGAAGATGGAGCCTGACTTTGATACGGGCAATCTTCGCTACAAGGCTCGTGAGCGTTACAGCTTTGGCTGGTCGAACTTCCGGCGTTGGTATGGTTCAAGCGGTAGCTAAGCTGTACTAAGTAAGCTTTATAAAAAGAGGCAGGAGTAGCTAAGGGAGAGGTTCTCTTACTCTCCTGCCTTTTCTTTTTTACCACGAAAGGACTATCTAAATAATGTCTACTGATTTACGTTCTGGTCAACCTGCTGGTGGGGGCGCTGGTAGTGGCACACTTGTAGATGTTCTAACATCAGTAACTCTTGAGGACACTCGCATTCGAGGGTTTGCTGCTTCTGGTATTGGAACCTTTGCTATTAAAGCTTCTAATAATATTATCAAGTTTACTCTTACTACTGCTAGTGATGCTAACTCTGAGATTTTCACAGACGCAGGTTTCAAGATGATAGGTAATGTTAGTGTATCTGCTCCTACTTCTGCGTCTACTTTAATAGTTTTTTACGGTTAGTTTAGATGGCTGATTACTCCTTCCTTGTAGCAGACGTTATAGCTGCATGCGAGAATGATTCTACTGAGTTCTCTGACTATGTTCCTAAGATGGTGAACAGAGCAGAGGAACGTTTAACTAAAGACTTAGATGACTATGGTCTTGTTAGCATAGCTGCTACAGTAGTTACCATAGGAGATAGGTCACATACTTTTCCTTCAGGTACTCGTATTGTTAAGAGCTTTAGCATAGTAAGCAATGGTTCTAAGATTAACTTACTGCAGCGTACAGACGAGTATATAGATGACTACTGGCCTGTGTCAGCTTCTACTGGTGAGCCTAGGTACTACGCTCATAGGAACAACACAACGGCTATCATAGCACCTACACCTACCTCTACGTATACAGGAGAAGTTACATATGTAGCGCGTCCTGTTACACTTACATCTGTTAACACTACAAATTACTTCACTGATTTCTGTTATGATCTTCTGTTTCATGCTAGTATGGTGGAAGCAATGATGTTCCAGAAGGACTACGCTACTATGGCTATCTTTGAAAGACAGTACATAGCTCTTCTTGATCTACAACGCAATCAGGCTCGTCGCTCCAGGAGAGATGATATGCAGACAGCTAGTAACCCTGCTGGAGCAGATAACCCACTTATACCTAATTCTAATTAGAAGGAACTACCTAATGGCGTATTACAGTACTAAAATACCTGAAGATAAGAGTGATCGAGTAAAGCCAGTTAAACGTACTCGGCCTGTTGTTACTATGGACGAACCTACTCCTGTAGAAGTTGTTTCTAAAGAAGATAATAAGGAGCAAGAATAATGGCTCGTAAATTAAGTAAGTCTGATAATCTAAAGCTTGTAGCTAAAGAGATGCAGCGGAGAGAGTCTAATAAGAAAGCTCCTACGCCTCGGAAAGGAACTGCTGTAGCTAAACGAAAAACCACTTCTCCTGCTAAGATAGGTCCAGGAACTGCTGTAGCTAAACGAAAAACCACTTCTCCTGCTAAGATAGGTCCAGGAACTGCTGTAGCTAAACGTTCTAGTACAGCGTTAACTGTACCACAGAAGAAAGCTATAACCCTTGCATTTAATGAAGGTAAAGGTTTAGCAGGAGCTACTAAAGCTGCTAAATCTGTAGCTAAAGGAACAGGTAAACGGCTATTAGGTGGAGCATTAGGACTTGCTGGTATAGGTCTTTTAGTTAAAGACTTCTGGGATGGTATGAGTAAACCGGGACAAGGTACTCCTGCAGAGACAGTAGGAAAGGCGTTAGATAAAAGTACTAAAAAGAAAGCTCCAGCTAAAAAACTAAAACCTATTACTGGTGGTAAGACAGTTAAAGCTCCTCCTAAAGTTACGGCTTTAAAAACATCTCCTAAAGCTAAGACAACCTCTGCAAAAACAGATAAACCTAAAGCTACACCTAAAGCTAAGAAGAAAGATCCTAATTGGTCTAAAGGTGGTAATGCTAAGACGGAATACTGGACTACTGCAGGATACCAATCTGGTAAGGACATGGACGGTGAGGATGAAGTATACGCTGACAAGAAAGGTGGTAAGATAAAGAACGCACCTACGAAGAAGAATAAGGGTAAGAAGAAGAAGAAGTTTGTGTTCGGTAAGTACGCTGAAGGCGGGCTTATCTCTTCAGGTCGTTCTTACACTGGCTATGGCGCTGCCCGTCGAGGGTAAACGTAGGGTGGATAGTCCTACTACTGGAGCTTTTCAGCGTTGGTATTGGCGTGTCGTTTAAAGATAAAGTTTAGACGATGGTTGTCGTTGTGACTAAAGGGACGGGCGGATCAGATGGCAGCGCGTCGATCACTTTTAGCTGGTTGGAGAGGATTTAAGAGAAATGAAAACTAAGAAGGACTTTGCAGAATTCCTTATTAAGAAGAACAAGGAAAGGATCACTAGGATTTCTTTTACTGATGCATACGATATAGTAGATGACTTTTACAAGGATTATGAAATAGCTTTCGTAGAGAAGGAGCGTCTCAAGGTTAAGTTAGATGAGATTTACACTATGACTTTGAATCCTGATGAACCTGTTCCAATGCATGTAATTCATTGTACTGCTGCACGGTAATTATATGCCTATTAAAAAGCTAGGTCTTTGAGTAAGAAAGTCAGGTCTTCTGGTACGAAGAAGAACAAGACAGAGAAGACTAGGTCCGGTTCTCTTAAGCGAGGAGGGGTTACGTTCGCAGGTTTCAATAAACCTAGGAGCACTCCTGAACATAAGAACAAAAGTCATGCTGTCTTAGCTAAAGAAGGAGAGAAGGTTAAGCTGATACGCTTCGGAGAAAAGAAGATTAAAACAACCAAGCCTAACATATTCACTAAACGATCCTCTAAAGATATTACAAGAGGTAAGTTGTCTCCTGCTTTTTGGGAAAACACTAATTGGAAGAAGAAGAGTAAATAACAAATGGCTAGTAGTGGTACCTTTGCTTTCTCTCTAGATGTAGATGAGATCATACAAGAAGCTTCTGAGACTATAGGTGGTGAACAAACCACTGGTCAGGAAGCACGTTCTGCTAGACGTTCTATTAACCTTATCTTGCAAGATTGGCAGAATAGGGGTATAATGCTATGGAAGGTAGATACTACAGCTGTGTCAGTATCTACTTCTGTGTCTTCATATACTCTAACCTCCAGTACATTAGATGTTACAGAGGCTGTGTTACGTAGGGATAATACGGATATACGGTTAGAGCGTATCTCTATGGAAGAGCACCTGAAGATTCCTAAGAAGAGTCAGACAGGTAGACCTACTCAGTATGCTGTACGAAGAGAGCGCGGTGCGCCTGTTGTACATCTTTGGCCTATCCCTGATAATACTACAGATCAGGTTATCTTTGAGCAGGTTAAGTACTTTGAAGATGTTAATAAGTCAGCAGTACAGACTGTTGATATATCTCGTAGGTTCCTTCCTGCCCTTACTCAGGCAGTGTCTTATGAGATGGCAGTTAAGCGTCCAGGTATAGAAGGTGGACGTATTCAATTCTTAAAGACTAGGTATGAGGATACCCTTACTAGGGCTATGCATGAAGATAGAGAACGTTCCAGCATACGTATCCTTCCTAGACTTAACTTGGTGTAAGTTCAGTGGCTAGTAACAAGAACCCTTTTGGTATATGTGATGTATGTGGTTGGAGATACAAACTCAACCAGTTAAAGAAGAATAGCTACGGTCTTCTTGTATGTCCTACGGACTGGGAAGGTAAGTATGATTTAAAGAACCATCCTCAGAACTACTCAGCTAGGAAGACTGGTGATGATGAAGGGCTTAGAGTTATTCGTAATGAAAACAACAATGATCGTAATAAGAATTGGGAAGACGTAGATTCTAACTGGGAAGACACAGATGAATATTGGAGTTTAATTTAAAAGTATGGCTACGTTTACAGGAAGAAAGATTATAAACACATACAAGAAGCTGCTCGCCGTTGATGCAGCTGACGGTGTTGATGCTACTCTCCGTAAGGTTCAAGACGGAGAAGGCACTAATAGTGCTCTAGAGCTTAGTCAATCAGCTGTTAATATTGCTGGTGGCTTTACTGTAAACGATGTATCAGTTAATACGTATGTAAACAGGAACATATCTACTGGTCTTAGAGCTACCATTAACGGAGTTACTGTAACAGATGTTAGTGCTAGTGCTACTTTCTTTA
>TARA_R110000744_G_scaffold50709_9_pt1 | contig 18158 bp, 14 predicted proteins | sample TARA_R110000744 | Tara Oceans TARA_R110000744 (sample SAMEA4398083) | marine metagenome | biome: Polar Biome; feature: [DCM] deep chlorophyll maximum layer (ENVO:01000326); material: water (ENVO:00002006), including particulate matter (ENVO:01000060) such as... | depth 36 m | reverse complement strand
GATGCTCACCTTCACCACAGGGCTTAAAAGGTATTTGTTCACAGACTTTAAAGTCTGAACGGTGACGACGCAACAAACCGGTCGACTTGGGTTTACCATATAAATAAGAGAACTCTGGTAAGGGTGACGGGCTTTGCTCAGTTTTTTTCTCTTGGCCTTTTTCTGTGACTTTTTCTTTTTCTTTGATTGGATTTATCGGTTCAGCGGTTAATGTTAAGTTGCTGTTATTTTCGGTTTTCATTAATAACACGACGGCATGTACCGACACACCTTCTTTGCGGCCAACGTAACCTAATTTTTCAGTCGTGGTTGCTTTGACATTGACCTGTTCAATATCGGTTTGTAAATCTTCAGCCAAACATTCACGCATAGCTAAAAGGTGCGGTGCTATTTTAGGGGCTTGCGCACAAACAGTAATATCAGCATTACCTAAACAAAAACCTCGGTCTTGCATTAATCCAACCACATGGCGTAACAAAATTCGGCTTGAAATATTTTCATATTCACCATCAGTATCGGGAAAATGATTACCAATATCCGCTAAACATAACGCGCCTAAAATTGCGTCACATAGAGCATGAATGGCAACATCACCGTCAGAATGCGCCACAAAGCCAAACTCGTAAGGAATAGCAACACCGCCTAAAATTAATGGCCCTGCGCCGCCAAACTGATGAACGTCAAAACCGTGACCTATTCGCATATTGCCTCTGGTGATAAATTATTTTTTTGTTGATTTAGAATAAACTCGGCTAATAATAAATCTTCTGGCTGAGTAATTTTGATGTTGTCACTACTGCCTTTCACCAATCCACTCGGGTACCCTAAAGCTTCCATCGCTGATGACTCATCAGTAATGCTTATATCGCGGGATAAAGCGGATGAAATAGCTGAGATTAGTTCTTGCGTTTTAAACATTTGCGGAGTGAGTGCATGCCACATTTGACTGCGTTCTAACGTTGTTTCTACTCGTTGTTCTGTATTTGCTTGTTTCATAGTATCGCGAACAGGAGATGCTAATAAGCCGCCATGATCGTGTTCAATACAATAGGTTATTAGTCGTGTTAAATCCTTGTGTTGAACACAAGGTCTTGCTGCATCATGCACCAACACCCATTGCTCTTTACTCAAATGCAAGCTTTTTAATCCCGCAAGTACAGAATCAACACGCTCTTTACCGCCAACAACACAGGTTACATTTTTATTATCGGCTAACCCAGTGCTAGGGTAATATTCATCGTTTTCACCTATGGCAATAATGACATGGGAAATTGCACAGTGGCTAAGTAAACGCTGAACGGTGTGTTCTAAGATTGTGATATTATCAATGGTTAAATATTGCTTGGGACAAGATGAACGCATACGTTTACCAACACCTGCTGCGGGCACTACCACGGTAAAACACCCAGTTGAGTTGTTCATTATCGCAATCGTTCCTTTTTGTCGGCATCGTCATCATTAGGAATAACACGGAAAAATGTTTCGCCCTCTTTGATCATTCCTAACTCATGCCTTGCACGTTCTTCAATAGCTTCAGTACCCGATTTTAAATCATCCGTATCGGCATAGAGTAATTTATTACGTTGCTTAAGCTTATTATTATTGGCTAACTGCCTTGTCACCTCTTCTTCTAAAGCTAGATAATCAGGCACACTGTTTTTACCAAACCAAAGTCGGTATTGTAAAAGTACAAGAAAAAGTATTAAAACTGCCGTGATCAGCCGCATAAAGTAACTAAAGTCGTTATCGAAGACGTAAATTGATACGCTATTATAAATGCGTACCGCCTGCTGTAAACACCCAACAAGATTTAAAATCAATTGTCAGGCAAATTTACCCTTGGTTGTTTGAAATTACGCCAATTAATTGTGCAAGATAGCAGCAACTCGCGTAACGATGGCATGATCGGTTGAGACTTTCGGCTATTTTGCCAGCAATGGCCTGCACACGCTGCTGTCATTATTTTCTTAGTTGGCTTGAGCAAGTTGACACTATGGCGATTAACTTCACTTATTACCTCACTCATTACTTCACGCTTAGCCAACTTACTTGTGTCATCAAGCGTATTGTTATCCGTTAAAGAAAACCAGCCATAAACGTTAGTTCGAAAACGTTGTTTCTCTATATCTACCCGATCGATACTATCAAGCACAATATGACTATTTAACGCTATAGGCACCACTAAGCCATGAACCAATGCTTGGCTTCTATACCATGCAATAACATTGTCATCGTACGCCGATAGTTGGCTTATTGAAGGCAGAGTACTGACTTGTTTCGCTGACCAACTGGCATTTTGAATATCTAATTCAAGCGGTGTTTGTGCATTAAGTAGCGCAAATGCCGTACGTTTAACATAGTGCGGTAAACTTTTAATCCGGCTTTGTAATCCTACTAGCGATGAATATTCATTGCGGGCTAAGGTCATTAACTCTCGCTCATAAAGGGCATTACACAGTTCAGCAAAGTCTGATGACTGCTGCTCCGATTGCCATAATAATGATTGAGTGACCATGAATTTAACAACTGCTTTAATAAATGCCGATAATTTAAGCATACTCGATTGTTGTGTAAAGATAAAATAGCTCAACAATATTATGTCTACCAATTTTAAATCTAACAATATTCATTAATCAGTTGAGCGACAATTATCTAAGCTATTGGAATTACGTGAAGATAATACTAAGTAAGCCAATTACCTGTTCATTTTAACGGCTTGAGCAATTAAAATTAAAGATACAGCGTTATATAATTTATAAGAAAATCACCACTGACTAACTTTACCTTTTGTATTTACTATTTTTTATCATAAGAAAGTAGAGCATTAAATTTATTGAGTTGGTATAAAATGACTTCTAACGCTGAATTGATCATTCCCTAAATCAGCAAAACAGATCGGCTAACTTATGTCACAAGCAAATGCCTCGTAAAGGTAATTCACGTTGCGTTAATATGATTTGATAGTGAGTAACGATAGTTTAAACAACTAGCTCAGTTAGATAGTCGTAAACTCTAATTTTTTTCTAGCCGCTAAAAAATGTGTTTAAATCATTATTTTTTTAAAACTCAAGCGAGCATTTCCAAGTGTTTTCGGTATAATATAAAAAATAGTTTTCAGCAAGTTTTGGAGTAAAAATGAGCGTAATTGAAGTAAAACATCCCCTAATTAAACACAAACTCGGCATAATGCGTGAAGCCGATATAAGTACCAAGCGCTTTCGCGAACTTGCCTCTGAAGTGGGTTGCTTATTAACTTATGAAGCAACTAAAAACCTCGAATTAGAAACTAAAACCATAGATAGCTGGAATGGCGAAATTCAAGTAGAACAAATTAAAGGTAAAAAAGTTACCGTTGTGCCTATTTTACGTGCGGGTTTGGGCATGATGGACGGTGTTTTAGAGCTTATTCCTAGCGCTCGTATTTCAGTTGTTGGCATGTACCGTAATGAAGAAACACTCGAACCTGTGTTTTACTTTGAAAAGTTAGCCGGACAAATTGAAGAGCGTCTAGCGCTTGTGATTGACCCAATGCTTGCCACTGGTGGCTCTATGGTAGCAACTATCGACTTATTAAAAGAACGCGGCTCAACAAATATCAAAGCGCTAGTTTTAGTGGCTGCGCCAGAGGGCATTGCCGCATTAGAGAAAGCACATCCTGATGTTGATCTTTATACTGCCTCTGTCGATGACCGCTTAGATGACGCCGGTTATATATTGCCAGGTTTGGGGGATGCTGGAGATAAAATTTTCGGCACTAAATAGTAAATATATCTACGCCTGCATTTTGCAGTAGTTTCGAAATATTTCTGTCGCGATGAACACAGTAATAAACGATTTAAAAGCACCACTTTACTGCCAGCTTGCTGGCAGTTTTATTGAGTAAAATATGAATAAAGAAGATAACCTAGTAGAAAGCGTAGTTCATAATAATCAGTCACTCTTTCAAGAAGTGCTTACCGGTACCCAAATGCTATTTGTCGCTTTTGGTGCTCTGGTGTTAATGCCTTTGCTCACTGGCTTAGACCCAAACGTGGCTTTGTGTACCGCAGGTATAGGTACTTTGTTATTCCAACTGGTAACAAAGCGCCAAGTACCGGTATTTTTAGCGTCTTCATTTGTTTTTATTGCCCCTATTATGTACAGCACACAAACCTGGGGCATTCCGGCAACTATGGGTGCTCTCGCTGTTGTTGGGGCTGTGTATGTTTGCTTTAGTGGCTTGATTAAAGCCCGTGGTGTTGGCTTTATTAGCAAGTACCTACCTCCTATTGTTACAGGCCCCATTATAATGGTTATTGGTTTATCACTTGCGCCCGTTGCCGTTCATATGGCTTTAGGTCGCACCGGTGATGGCGCAGTACAATTAATTGACCATTCACTTGCCTTAAGTATTTCATTACCGGCTCTACTAACTACCCTTTTAGTATCTGCGTTCAGTAAAGGTTTTATGCGCTTAATGCCAATTTTATCAGGTATTGTGGTTGGTTATGTATTATCGCTTTATCACGGTATTATCGATTTTACGCCTGTACAAAATGCCGCATGGTTTGCCGTACCTAAATTTACCGCACCTGAATTTCATTGGCAGGCCATTATATACATGTTGCCCATTGCCATTGCTCCTGCCATTGAACACATCGGTGATATTTTAGCAATTGGTTCAGCAACCGGTAAAGATTATATTAAAAAGCCTGGCTTGCACCGCACCTTACTGGGTGATGGTATCGCGACGACTGCCGCTTCAATGTTAGGTGGCCCGCCAAATACTACTTACTCTGAAGTTACCGGCGCGGTGATGCTCACTAAAGCGTTTAACCCTAGAATTATGACCTGGGCTGCTTGCACGGCTATTATTATGGCCTTTGTTGGTAAACTCGGTGCTTTATTACATACCATTCCCGGTGCCGTAATGGGCGGTATTATGATGCTATTATTTGGTTTAATTGCCAGTGTCGGTTTAGGTAGTTTAGTGAAAGCGAAAGTTGATTTTGACCAACCGCGAAACTTCATTATTTTTGCCGTGGTATTAGTTTTTGGTATTGGTGGAATGGCATTAAACTTAGGTGGATTTAGCATTCAAGGTATTAGCTTATGTGCGATAGTCGCTATAGGTTTGAACTTACTTTTACCTAAAGAAGAGACAAAAGCTTAGTGTTAGAGCAGCTGTAAATTAAAAGACCTGAACACCATCTTGCTCAGGTCTTTTAAGATGATTTTTGTAAAAGCTAATTGGGTTGATAGCTAACTTTAGTGAGAAGCTTACTAACTAAAGTGGTTTAATTAATTGATAAAATACACTTTTCTAATGCGGAAAAAAATGGTTTTCCATAGTCTTTTTCAAGGCATGCTGTTGGCTTATATTTTTCTGTGGCTTTTATATGATCTGCAGTAATCACTCCACTTAATAGAAAAACAGGTAATTCTTCGTGCTTTTCACGGATGAATTTCAACACATCAATACCTTCACCATCAGGTAAATTCCAATCAATAAGCGCAATAACATGCTTGCCGTGCTGAAATATTACTTTCGCCTCTGCAACCGTTTCTACAACATCTAAAACAATATTCAACGAAGCACAGTATCTATCTAGCGACATTCTCATTAACTCTACATCACCTTCATTGTCTTCAACGTACAGAATATTTATAGATTCACTCATTAGGTAAGTCCTTGGCAATTTTAAAGGAGAAAGCTGCGCCTTGGTCATTATTTAAGGCTACACTGATATCGCCATGATGCTTTTGTAATATTTTTTTTGCTATTGCCAGTCCCATACCTAAACCAGGATATTTTTTACTGGAAACGCCTCTTCTTAAAACTTTAAATATTTTTTCCGTCAAGTTTTCAGGTACGCCGATACCATTATCAGTTATCCTAAAATGCCAATAATGCTTATCATCACTGGCACTTACTGAAATAACAGGCTTATTGCCTGGAAGCTGATAAGTTATCGCATTCTCAATAAGACATTTAAACAGCAAAGTAACTTGTTCCTCATCACCGATAATTGTGGGTAAATCTGCACAGGTAATTGATGCACCTGTTTTCGTTATCAATGATGATAAGTTATCTAAAGCTTTTGCTACTATATTATTACTATTAAATGAAGTGAATGGCTTAGCCCTAGTATTTAATCGAGAATAACTTTTAATAGCATTCATAATTTGTGTTGCTTGAGTTGAGCCATTGTTTATCAACTCAAAGTGACGTTTAGTTTTCTCATCAAAACTGTCACCATGTTTACTGACAATAATTTCAGAAAAACTTTCTATTTGCCGTAAAGGCGCACTAATGTCATGTGAAACTATATAAACAAACTCTTCGTACTCTGCTTTGAGCTCGGCTAATTCTTGTTTCACTTTATCTAGTTCATTCTCTAACTTAGCACTCATTATTCGTCCTTGTTTTGCCTAGCTATTACTGGTTGGCAAACATACAATATCACCCCAAAAATTTTCGACATCCTTAACAACTTTCATAAACTTACTAGCACTTACCGGTTTAACAATGTAACAATTAGCATGTAAATCGTAACTTTCAAAAATATCTTTATCAGCTTCTGAACTAGTTAAAACGATAACGGGAATTCTTCTAAGTAATGGATCTGTTTTAATTATTTCCAACACTTCTTTCCCGTCAGTGCTTGGCAAGTTTAAATCTAACAAAATAATATCAGGCATAACAGCACCTTCATAGCCATTGCGTTTAAACAAATAGTCTAATGCGATATCGCCATCCTCAGCAATATGCAGATTGTTGCGAAATATGGCGTCTTCAAAAGCTTCTCGCGTTAGCTCTATATCACCTTCATTATCTTCAACCAGTAATATTTCAGCAATTCGAACATCCTGTGTCATTATATTTCCTCTAATTCTGTTGGTTTTAATAATTTCACATAAAAAGTTGACCCTACGTTTACCTCAGACTCAACCCAAATAACGCCATTGTGACGTTCTACCACTTTTTTACATATAGAAAGGCCAACACCTGTACCAGCATATTGTTTTCTGCCATGTAAACGTTGGAAAACCTCAAATATTTTCTTTAAATGCCGATCTTCCATGCCAATGCCATTATCTTTAAACATAAACAACCAATGTGTATCACTTTCTTCAACACCGATATGCACATGAGGCGTGGCATCTAATTTTTGATATTTTAAGCCATTACTTAATAAGTTTTGACATAATTGAAATAGCTGCGTTTTATTACCTTGTAGTATAGGTAGCGGATCAAAAGTTATCTCGCCTTTTTTGCCTGTTGACGGATCAAGCAGGTCTTGTTTAATCATAGTCACAATCCCTTCCATATCTACATTTTCAAACATTTGTGTGTCACTACTTATACTTGAGTAAGAGAGTATATCTGTGATCAATAATTGTGCGCGGGCAGCCCCATCAATAACAAAGCTAAAATACTTTTGACCTTTAGCATCATCTTTTAAGCTATCAGCTAGATGATCTTGTAGCATTTCAGAAAAACTACGTACCATTCTTAAAGGCTCTTGTAAGTCATGTGAACAAACATAAGCAAATCGCGCTAATTCTTCATTAGAGTCAGTGAGTTTTTCAATAAATTTTTCTCGCTCTTTTTCGAGTTTCACTCGTTCAGTTACATCTCTAACTATACCACTCAGTTTTCTAGTATTACCAATAGTCATCTCACTAACAGATAGATCTATCGGAAAGATAGAACCATCTTTTCGTCGACCTTTTACCTTACGATCTGCACCTATATCTTTTTTAATACCGGTATCTCGATAATCGTCTAAATAAATGTCTTGATCGTTATGGTCAGTTGTCGGCATAAGTATTTTAAGATTCTTACCAATAATTTCATCTGCTGAATAACCAAAAATACGTTCTGCCGCACGATTGTATTTTTCAATAACGCCAAACTCGTCAATGGTTAACAAACCATCTACTGCATTTTCAACTACCGCGCGATGTTGCTCTTCGCTTTCTATTAGACTAATGGTTCTGCTTACAACAAGCTGTTCAACTACTTCACGCCGACGAATAAGGTGCGTAATACTAAATGTTATCAAAGCAGTTACAGCTAAACTGGCAATCAGCAAAAGCCAAGCTGAAAGCATCAGGGGCGTTTTTGTCGTATTAGTATGTGTTTCAATATGCCAACTTCTGCCAGCAACCGCTATAATTTCACTGTGAGAAAACCAGCTATTTTGTGCCGAAGTACCATAAAGACGCTCGATATTATCAACTTCTGTTATATCTTCGACATACAAAAACAAACTGCCTTCATCTTCCATCACCGTTTCTGCAACAATATCGCCGACATTTAAAACCAGTACGGCAAGGCCAAGAAAATTTGATGTTGAATCATCCTTACCTCCCACTGCTTTTTGGTCAAAAACAGCATTAAAAACAAGTATATCAGCTGCCTCACCAGTGGTTTGTACCAAATTTATTCTTCCGGTAGCAATTTTGTCAGCACTATTTTTTGCCTTGTTAATGGTATTTAATCGTTCTTTATTGGCTCCATTATCTAAGCCCATGGCTCTTTCATTGCCCTCAAAAGGCTCAACGTAATATACCGGTAAATAACTGTCGCGTTCGTTAGCTAATACCATGTTTCCTGTAGCGTTTATTTCTGTAAGCGTAAAATCAATTATACCGTCAGTTCTCGCTTGTTGTTCATATGCTTGGCGTTGCTCATGCGTAATATAAGGCACCCATTCTATTGCTTTTATATTCTCATAGTTACTCATTAATGGCGTCACAAATGCATTGAATTCTTGACGACTGACATAATCAGAGGCGTTATAGAACGCTTTAACGGCATCTAAGATTTGTAAATTTAAATCAATACTTTTACTAATTGTTTTAACTTTTTCTTTACTCTCGAAAATGAGATCTTTTTCAATAGCAGACCTGTTGAGGTTTGATTCGATCATAAAAGCAGAAATGCTAGCTGCGACACCAATAACACCAACAAGAATTGGAATACTGTAGACTTTCCATGCCGCTAATTTAACTTTAGCGTTCCCTTCACTTCGAGTTAAACCTCTGTAGTTTAGTCCAGCAAACAATAAAAACGAAAGCGTAAAGCTAATCAATAAAACTAATAATATGGTATTTTGTAGCTCACGTTTACCATTGTAAATTAAGCTATCATCGGTAATATAAGTAAAGACAATATTTGTATCTGGTAATGTTAATGAGTTTTCACGATAAATTTCAATATGCTCAGTGCTAGTATTAATCCTTACTGAGTCTTGAGTTAGTCTAAATGCTACGTTTTCCTTAAAATTCTGCGTAACAAATATGTCTTTTAACGGAACAGTAATTTCACTGCTCAATACCCCTTCAATATAACTGTTATAAAGCACAGGAACGGATATTCTAAAGGTTAACGCTGCGTTATTTTGTCGCAATAACTGAAAGTGATAAGCAGTTGCACCCTGCAACAATTGCTCTACCCACTGCTGATTATTTGCGTAATCACCATAGAGTTTATTATCTGTTTTAATAACAATATCGCCAGCAATATCTTGCAATACGAGTCGACTTTTTTGACCGCCAATAACAGTGTTCTCAAATAAATCAGTTATGGCAAGATCGTTTACCTCTCCTAACATAACAGCACCTGCTAATATCGGATACGCAGCTAAATCTTGCACAGTTGTTTGCTGACTAACGACAAATCTAGTAAACAACGCGGCTTCTAGTGCCAATTCATTTTGAACATCTTGTTCATGTTGATTATCCAATAAGTAATTGAATTTAGGCACAATAAAAAAGGCACTAATAAACATGATTAATAAAAACAAACTGACCGCAAAGATCGTAAAATTTTTAAGTGCAGAATTTTTTTGAGTAAATTGACTAATTGGCTTCATTATTTACTCATTCGAAATTAAAATTTCGTCATTTTCACCAAATTTAGCCATACAATAATTCTCAGGGTTCAACGCTTCATGAGCATTAATATTAGTAAGTGGATTAAATTCAGAAAATGGCTTTCTATAAGTCTTAACAAGCCCTTGAATAGGAGTATCAATATTCTCTAACGCTAATCGTATGGCATTTCTGTCCTTACCAATATCGCCGGTAAGTGCGATTTGCTTTATTGCTTGAATCAATAACTTAGTGAGGTCGTACGCATGGATAAAACCAACGGCTGATTTCAAATCAGCTGGCTGGTTAATTTTCCCTTTCGAGTGTAATACTAGTTGTGAGAATACATCTTGAGAAAATTGACTTATATTGGCGTTAGTAAAGGCAAAACAGGACTGAATAAAATGTAATTCCAGTTTTTGTCGACTTTGAGCAGGAATTATTTCATGAAAATTACCACTGGTAATACCCCAGTGACTAACTATAGGTAAACGTTTTTCTGTAGGTAAATTAAGCATTTCATTTACAATAACAGCACCCTCGACAGCATTACTGACCAATACAATACAATCGCTTCCTGCACTGACAATTTCATCAAGTACTATAGCTGCACCTTTAGCTTTTATACTCCAGCTAAAACGCGTTGTTTTATGCTTATCAATGCTATGACTTTTTAGTGCCTTAGACATGGTTGTTAAATTTGCATCACCCCATGGCGTTTTTTCAAGTAATAAATGTGGTTTTTTACACTGCTGTTGCTCCATGGCGTAATCAATAATTACTGCGCCTGCCCGACTATCGTCAATCGATAATCTGAACAACCAATTTTCTTTTGATGGGTAGCGTGTTATGTATCCTGCCGCGGCCCAAGGAATAAGAGTAAGCGCTTTATTTTCATTTATAAATGTGCGGTTTTTAATTAAAGGTGGTGAGTGAATACCAGAGTAGATAACTAGCGCTTTAGGGTCAGCAATAAATTTCTGATAATTGCGCTTACTTCGAATGACATTGCCGCGGTGATCTAAATATTTAAAAGCGATTTTATAACCCGCTATTTCATTATTAATTTCACTAAAAGCAACCTCAATACCTTTTTGTATGGCTTGAGAAGACTCCTTATGATTCGAGAGGTCCGCATCTAGGTAGACAAATAAAACCTTATCTTCAGCTTGCAGGGAGAATATTGCAGTTGATATGAGTAATAGAAAAATTTTAATTACTTTATTCATTTGTCTCTCACTAAAAAAATGTATTTCATTTATAATTGAGCTACTGATCTAGTCACGCCATCAACGCGAAGGTGGTTATGCTAAATGAGTTACTCCGCTTTTTAGCATAACTTATTTTCTGAAGCTATAAAATCTGTTCTCTTTAGAGTACAAGTCAAGTTGTCATTTTTTAGGATGGTATGATTAGCGCTTACTAAACAATATACTCACCTTTAAAACTACTAGATGTTTTAGTGTACTGATGACTTTATCCTTCAACTTACACTCTTTTAGAAAAATTTGTCACAAAGTTACCACTAAAGAAATTTTCTACTTAACAACAATATAGCTAGAATATTAGCGAATAACAAATGGCTCAAAAAGTCTATTGTTTAACATTTCAGAAATAGCATGAGCCTCCCGTTACTGAAAGTAGAATAAAAGTTAAGCGTTATAGCTAAAAAACAGTATTAAAAGACTTTGACATTTTTAGCACCGACATTTTTACCATCCTCAGTAGCTTACATAGCCTTAAATAATACTTTTAATCACTTTAATATTTAACCTTTTAGCAATACGGTTTAAATTAGCTCGATCGATTGATAACCTTCTTGCGGTTGCTGCCCAATTGCCATTTTCTTGCAAGAGCACGTGCTTAATCAACTGACGCTGAAATTGCTCAGTTTCAGCACGCAGATTGATATCGGCTTGCACTGAGCTAATATTAGTAACGGCTTTGACTGTTGTTTTTCCCTCTTCTTGCTGCGCTGATTGGAGATTAATTAACGCCCCACAATCTTGTTTTTCTATCGCTATAATAGCTTTGCTTTTTTGCCGTGCGCGAGCTTTTAATGCTGCTCGACTAACCACATGCTCTAACTCTCGAACATTGCCTGGCCAATTATATTGTTCAAGGTGTTTGATCGCTTCAGCCGTTATTTTTAGTTGTACTACACCGAGTTTTCGTTTGGTTTTTTCGACAAAATAACCACTTAATATTTGCACATCACCCACCCGCTCTTGTAGTTTTGGCACTCGAATAGGGTAGACACTTAATCTATGATACAAGTCGGCACGAAAGCGCCCGCTTTCAGCTTCAGCTTTTAAATCTCTGTTAGTGGCAGCAATAATCCGAACATCAACTTGCTCTACTTTATCTTGCCCTACTGGCTGAATTTCATTGCTTTGAATAGCACGTAATATTTTACTTTGCGCCGCCAATGGTAGCTCACCAATTTCATCTAAAAATAAAGTACCGCCATTAGCTAATACAAACTTACCCGCGCGATCTTTATCCGCACCGGTGAAGGCACCTTTAACATGACCAAACAATTCACTTTCAATTAAGTTTTCCGGTAACGCAGCACAATTAACATAGACTAATGGGCCATGTTGACGAGGTGATTTATGGTGCAGAGTTCTAGCGACCAACTCTTTCCCTACGCCAGTTTCACCATAAATTAAAATGTTAAAGTCTGAATTAGCGACAATAGTTAATTCTTCTTTAAGTTGTTGCATAATTTGGCTTTCACCGATGAGCTCACCACCATCACGTCGCCAAGCTTCTTCCGTTAATTCTGCTACCACACGCTGCGAGTGATCCGCACGAGATTCTAATTGTTCGATCAAAAATGCCGTATTTAATGTTGCCGCAGCTATAGCAGAGATCACGATTAACGTGCGCTCAGAAATATCTTCAAATTGATGTGGTGTTAGGCTATCTATGGTTAATAAGCCTAACAACTTGTCTTCATAGTATAAAGGCAACCCCATGCATGAATGCACAGGTAAGTCATCTTCACGATCGATAAGTAAACCGTCGTAAGGGTCTGGTAATGGTGAGTCTGCAGCAAAACGAATCGGTTGTTTAGATTGACAAAGCACATTGAACCTAGGGTGTTCTGTGACAATAAAACGCCGGCCAATGGTGTCTCTGCTTAAGCCTTGCAGCGCGATTGGCGTGAGAATATCGCCATGAAACGATAATAAAGCAACGGCATCACAATTGATGGTTTTACGCACGGTATCTAGCAAGCGATCAAACCTATCTTTGCTGTTAAGGCTACTGGCTAAATCTAACGCTAATTCGATAATCGCTGTAGATGATATTTGACTCATAAATAAGCTCCCACTTAAAACACAAATAAAAATAACACGTAAGAGTCTTTTGGACCACAAATAAAGATAGTCATTATGACAACATAAAACACAGTAACTTCATAAGCTGTTAATAATAAACAACTATATACATTGGCACTTACCTTGCTATATCTCTAGGTATTCGCATAGAAATAAAAGTTAAGCTCTTTCGTCAGGACAAATTTATATTGCTACATAGTGATATTTATAGGAGTTAATCATGTACGCACAATTTTCCATCGCCGAGCAATTACCCGAAGTTAAAGACGCGCTAAATTATCAAAAATGCTTAATTTTAGGTAACAGTATGATGCTGCTCTCTTTCATTGTAATTACGCTCAGTATTACCGTTACTTTTGTATTTGATAACTACGTCGCTATGTCGGTGCAAATTTTTGCGCATATCGCCACCATTGTTTTTGCTGGTGCTTTAAAGCTTGGTTATGTATTGCGCTGCGTCGCCTTACATGGCTTTGGTAACAAAAACTTTTAGCCTAGTAAATATGAAATATCGAGTTTAAACAACGAAAGCAACATTGAATCGCCTTATGAGGTTTTATAAAAAATCTCATGAAAATCTATCATATTCAGTTAATTTAGGAGCAATAATGCTAACTGATCAACACATCGAAATAATTAAAAGTACGATCCCATTATTAGAGAATGCCGGTTCGGCATTAACGTCACATTTTTACCAACGCTTGTTTACCCATAACCCAGAGTTACAAGATATTTTTAATATGTCGAATCAAAAAACGGGTAGACAGCAAGTGGCATTATTTGAAGCAATAGCGGCTTATGCTAAAAATATTGAAAACTTAAGTGCATTAACTACAGCAGTTGAACGTATCGCACAAAAGCATACCAGCTTTAATATTCAAGCAGATCATTACGCTATTGTCGGGCACCATTTAATTGAAACGCTGCGCGAATTGGCCACAGAAGCATTTACCCCAGATGTAGAAGCCGCTTGGACAAATGCATATCAATTTTTAGCGGGAATATTTATTAATCGCGAAGCAGAGTTATATCAGCAACGTTCAGCAGAGCTTGGCGGCTGGCAAGGCGCTAGAGCTTTTAAAGTTATCGACACAGTGATCGAGTCGGCTCTTGTTAAAAGCTTTATCTTTGCCCCTGTTGACCAACAAGCGGTTATCGGGTTTACACCAGGTCAATATTTAGGCCTTGAAGTTCAGCCGACAGACAATGACTACAAAGAAATTCGCCAATACTCACTGTCAGACAAGCCCAATGGCAAAAGTTACCGTATTTCCGTAAAACGTGAACAGCAAGATGTGCCGGGTAAAGTGTCTAACTATTTACACGATGCTATTAAGGTCGGTGACGAAGTAAAGCTTTATGCTCCAGCGGGAGATTTTTTCTTTATTGATCGTCAAACGCCTACGGTACTTATTTCTGCAGGTGTTGGTATTACGCCAATGCAAGGCATGTTAGAAACATTAGCTGAGCGTAAACATAACCAATCAGTTCATTTTCTGCATGCTTGTGAAGACAGTACACAACATTCATTTTCACAACGTACTCATGAGTTAGTCAGCAATAATAACTGGCAACAAAATATTTGGTATAGAAATGAAGATGTCCAACAAAGCCATGTCAGCAAAGGTATGATGGACTTATCATCTGTTGATTTACCGACTGAAAAAGGCAACTTCTACTTATGTGGCCCAATCGCTTTTATGCAATTTGCTAAACAGCAACTATTAAAGCTAGGGGTGGGAGAAAGCAATATTCACTACGAAGTGTTTGGCCCACACGCGACGTTGTAATTTTTCGATTAACCAGATAGGTTGTTTGGTTGACAGAGTAACTCAAGATAAAAAAAACCACTCAAACTGAGTGGTTTTAACTCGCGAATAATAACGCTTAAATTAGCAGCGTGAGGTGCTATGACAAGGAAGCTGCACGGAGCTGACAAGTGTCGTTAAGTAAAGCTGACGCCGTCATAGTGACAACACGCAATTAATTTAACGTTATTGACCTTTAACTTCTGACAAACCATTAAAGATAGCTTTATCGCCTAGGAATTCTTCAATACGTAACAATTGGTTGTACTTAGCAACACGGTCAGAACGACATAAAGAACCGGTTTTAATTTGACCTGCCGCTGTTCCTACCGCTAAATCAGCGATAGTAGCATCTTCAGTTTCACCCGAGCGATGAGAAATTACTGCCGTAAAACCAGCATCTTTCGCCATTTTAATCGCCGCTAACGTTTCAGTTAATGTTCCGATTTGGTTGAACTTGATTAAGATAGAGTTACCAATACCGTTTTCAATACCACGCGCTAGAATTTTAGTGTTGGTAACGAATAAATCATCTCCAACGATTTGAACTTTATCGCCGAGTAATTTAGTTTGGTAAGCAAAACCGTCCCAATCTGACTCATCTAAGCCGTCTTCAATTGATATTATGGGGTACTCTTCACAAAGTGTTGCTAAGAAATCAGAGAATTCGTTAGCAGTGAATTGCTTACCTTCGCCTTTAAGATCGTAAATACCTTTATCTGCATCATAAAACTCAGAAGCAGCACAATCCATTGCTAATGTTACGTCTTTACCTAATTCGTAACCCGCCGCCGCAACAGCTTCTTTGATTACCGCTAAAGCATCAGCATTTGAAGCTAAATCAGGGGCAAATCCACCTTCATCGCCAACGGCAGTATTTAAACCTTTTGCCGACAATACTTTTTTTAGGGCGTGGAAAATTTCAGCGCCCATGCGTAGTGCTTCTTTAAAGCTTTTCGCGCCAACAGGTTGTACCATGAATTCTTGAATATCAACGTTGTTATCGGCATGTTCACCACCATTGATGATATTCATCATAGGTAATGGAAGTGAATATTGGCCCGGCGTGCCGTTAAGATCAGCAATGTGCTCGAATAATTGGACTTTCTTTTCCATTGCGGCGGCTTTCGCGTTCGCTAATGAAACAGCAAGAATGGCATTTGCACCGAAAACTTCTTTGTTTTCTGTACCGTCTAAATCAATCATGATTTGATCGATGTTTGCTTGATCTAAAGCACTTTTGCCTTTAAGCGCGTTAGCAATGTCATTGTTGACAGCAGCAACGGCTTTTAAAACACCTTTGCCTAAGTAACGTGCTTTGTCGCCGTCACGTAACTCAAGTGCTTCACGAGAGCCTGTTGATGCGCCAGAAGGAGCTGCAGCTCGACCCCATGCACCAGATTCTAGATAAACGTCTGCTTCAACAGTTGGGTTACCACGAGAATCCATGATTTCGCGGGCGATGATTTTGCTAATATTCGACATTATTTTCCCTATTCCTTACTAGCTGCGCATGGCAGGTTATAAACGTTAAATGAAATTTTAAATTTTTAGTACGTTAATACATAATTATATTAAAAAAAAACCGCAACAATAAGCTACGGTTTTCATTAGTTCGGTTTAACTTGATTGCTGCTTTTGATGTTGATAAGCGGCAGCAATAAAGCCGGTAAATAGTGGGTGCCCATCGCGTGGAGTTGACGTAAACTCAGGATGGAACTGCCCAGCAATAAACCAAGGGTGATTAGGATTCTCAATCACCTCAACTAAGGTTTTATCCGTAGATAAACCCGAGAACACTAAACCAGCTTTGCTTAATTGTTCTCGGTAGTTATTATTTACCTCAAAACGATGACGGTGTCTCTCATAAATTGTTTCACTACCATATACGTCATATGCCTTGGTACCTTTCACAATGTGACACAATTGTGAGCCTAAGCGCATAGTTCCGCCTAAGTCTGATTCAGCATTACGATATTCTACTCGGCCTTCTTCATCTAACCATTCGTTGATTAAACCAACCACTGGGTGAGGTGTTTCGGCATTAAATTCCGTGCTGTGTGCGTCAGTTAAACCAGCAACGTTACGGGCATAGTCAATTAATGCGACTTGCATACCTAAACATATACCCAAATATGGGATTTTGTTTTCACGAGCGTATTGTGCAGTTAAAATTTTACCTTCCACACCACGTTCGCCAAAACCACCAGGCACCAAAATGGCATCTAAGTCTTTAAAAACTTCGACACCTTTAGATTCAACATCTTGTGAATCTATATATTGAATTTTAACTTTTACTTGGTTTTTAATACCGGCGTGCTTTAACGCTTCGTTTACAGATTTATAAGCATCTGGTAATTCGGTGTATTTACCCACCATACCAATCACGACTTCACCCGATGGGTTAGCTTCTTTATACAGTACTTGTTCCCAGTCAGATAAATCAGCTTCTGGTACATCAAGTCCAAAACGCTTAACGACTAACTCGTCAGCGCCTTGTGCTTTAAGTAAAGCCGGTACTTTATAAATAGAGTCAACATCACGTAGTGAAATAACCGCTTTTGCTTCAACGTTAGTAAACAGTGATATTTTAGCGCGTTCATTGGCCGGAATAGCACGTTCACTTCGACAAACTAAAATATCTGGGAAAATACCAATTGAGCGTAATTCTTTAACAGAATGCTGTGTTGGTTTAGTTTTAATTTCACCAGCGGCGGCAATATAAGGTACTAAGGTTAAGTGCATAAACATTGCACGTTCACGGCCTAGCTCAACGCCTAATTGACGAATAGCTTCTAAGAATGGTTGTGATTCGATATCACCCACCGTGCCGCCAATTTCAACCATAGCAATATCGTAGCCTTCAGCACCTTCAATTACACGACGTTTAATATCGTTAGTAATATGAGGAATAACCTGAATGGTTGCACCTAAAAATTCACCTTTACGCTCACGTGCTAGAATATCTTGATAGATACGACCCGTAGTGAAGTTATTACGTTTGGTCATTTTGGTACGAATGAAACGTTCGTAGTGACCTAAATCTAGATCTGTCTCTGCACCATCTTCAGTAACAAATACTTCACCATGCTGAATGGGGCTCATAGTGCCCGGATCAACATTAATATAAGGGTCAAGCTTA
>TARA_R110000744_G_scaffold36034_2_pt1 | contig 18188 bp, 18 predicted proteins | sample TARA_R110000744 | Tara Oceans TARA_R110000744 (sample SAMEA4398083) | marine metagenome | biome: Polar Biome; feature: [DCM] deep chlorophyll maximum layer (ENVO:01000326); material: water (ENVO:00002006), including particulate matter (ENVO:01000060) such as... | depth 36 m | reverse complement strand
CTGAGCCATCTCCCGCCGGTCACAGCACGTTCACGTCTTCGCGAGCGTGCGCGCTGCGTGTGGCGCGTTGCAGGGTTCAAGGCTAGCCTTGCCGTTCCAGACGAAGAAATGCGCCCGCACGTCTGTGCCGATGACGACGGCCTGCGCCCGGAACCCCACCGGGCCAACGCCCGGCCCGGCGCGCGGTCAGAGAGGTCGCTTGATGACGCAGCATGATCCCCTCACCGCCCGTCCGGCCCGTCGCGGCCGGCAAGCCCTGCTCGCCGGCCTTGCCGGACTGGCGCTCTCGGCCGCCAGCGCCGCTGAACCGATCAATTTCCAGCGAGCGCCAAGCGGTCATCTCATTGCCGAGGTCGAGATCGGTGCCAGCGGACCCTATGTTTTCCTGCTCGATACCGGGGCGAGCAATACGGCGATCGCCCAACCCGTGGCCGAGGCGCTCGGCTTCCACTCGGTCTGGGAGAATTATGGCGATGTGCAGTCGCTGACGACGCTGTTTTCGGCGGAACGCTTCGTGTTGGAGGATTTGCGCTTTGCCGACCTGGCACCGGTGTCGCTCAACAGCGTCGTAATTCCCGTCGATCGCTCCCAGCCGCATCCGGTTGCGGGCCTGCTGGGCGCCGACGCCCTGCCGTCGACGCGCTATATGCTCGATTTTGCCGCCGCGACGCTGACCCTTGACAGCGATGCGCCCGAACATGCCGATGGCTGGGTTAATCCGCAGAGCCTGTTACTGGGTCAGGCCGATCTCAGGCGCGGCATGCGCGGCGTGCGGGTCCTGATCGATTCCGGCAGCGCCCGGACCCTGGTCAATGAACAACTGCTCAATCAGGTCCATAACCGTGCCGGTGGCGTCACCTATAGTATCAACGGGATTGAGGGACGGCTGCCGGACACGACCGTGGCCGAGGCCGAGGCCGTCGTCTTGCGCAATCTTCAACTGGGCGGGCTGTGCCTGAATTCTGTCGTGGCGCTACAGGCGGATCTCGACATTTTCGAAGCGCTCGACTGGGGCCGGATGCCGGCCATGGTGGTCGGCATGGATGTGCTGCAATTCGCGACCGTCACCGTCGACCGCGAAGCGGGTATTTTCGAGATCAGCGCCGCGGAGGCGCGCGATGTCTGCCGCAATGGACGCGCACAGGCCCGGGCACCGGAGCCGGACCACCAGCGCTAGAATCCCGTGCCGGGCAGAAGAAAGGCCGCGGAGCAAATTGCTCCGCGGCCTTCTTTCGTCACGCCATGCTGTCGCAAGGCTTACTTGGTCGGATGAACATCCTGTTCCGGTCCGGACGCATCGACGGCACCTGCGATGACCGCCTGGTCTTCGGCCAGACCATGGCCGAGGCGTTTGAGCGCGAAGCTCAACAGCCCGACGATGATGCCGATCGCGATCGCCACAATGCCGATCGTCTGGAAGACGGACGCATAGCCCGCCAGCGCGGCGGCAGGATCGAGCACTTGCCCGCCGACGGTTTCCGTCGCCGTCATCCCTGCAACCAGGCCGCCGACATACTGGGCCGCCGAGCTGGACAGGAACCAGCCCGCCATCATGAAGGATACCACCGAGAGCGGTGACAGCTTGGTGATGGCCGACAGACCAACCGGTGACAGGCAGAGTTCACCGGTCGTGTGCAGGAGATAGGCACCCGCAAGGAAGACCAGCGGAACCCGATAATTATCGTCCGCGAAATTCACGCCCCAGACGAGGAGAATGAAACCGAGGCCGACCTGAACCAGCGCCAGAGCGAATTTCAACGGTGTGTTGGGATTGCGCTGCAGCTTGGCAAGGAAGGCCCACAGACCGGCGAAGACCGGAGCGAAGATCAGGATGAAGCCCGCATTGAAGGACTGAACCTGACCCGCCGATATGCCCATATCGATCACGAATGGCCCCAGATTATAGAGCGGCTGGGCCGACACTGCCAGGTTGGTATTGTCCTGGGCAAACAGGTTCATCGAGGAACCGGCCTGTTCGAACAAGGTCCAGAACACGACGGAGATGACAATCAGGATGACACCGAGCATCAACCGCTGGCCCTCAACGGAGGACGCCTTGGTAATGATGAAATAGGTCATGTATCCGAGGAAAAGGATCCAGCCCGCCAGCAACATCCAGCCGGTCAGGGCGTGAGCCTGAAGCAGGAACCAGACGCCGATCACACCGACCAGGCCTGCGCCGTAAATGAGCCATTCCTTGTTGACCGGCCCGAACACCTTGGTTTTCAGGGTTTCAGGCTCGGGCGGATTACCGACATCGGCCAGCAAGTTCTTGCCCGGCAGGAAGAACAGGCCACGCCCGGCTGTAAACACCAGGAAACCGAGCAGCATGCCAATGCCGGCGAGGCCGAAGCCATATCCCCAGCCATACTCTTTCGCCAGCCAGGCGCACAGAATAGCGGCCCAGAATGAACCCAGATTGATGCCGTAATAATACAGGGTGAAGCCGCCATCCCGGCGCGGATCATGCTCCTCATAGAGCTGACCAACGATGGATGAGATATTGGCCTTCAGGAAGCCCACGCCCATCACGATCAGGGCAAGTGCGAGGTAGAAGATGTTGACATAGCCACGATCGCGCTCGGCCACCGTGAACTCATAGGAGCCATCTGGCAGCGACGCCGGAATGCTGGCGGTCGCCGGCAGACCTTCGATGATGAAGGTGCGCTCATCGAGATTGACGGAGTAATCATACGTCGCGCCATCGACCAGGATCTGCGAGGTGCGCCCTTCCATCTGGCCTTCGGAAACGAACTCATATTGCGTTTCCTGATAGGTCAGAATCTGGGTCGCCGGTTCGCCTTCAATCGCCATCGTGCCGTGACCGGCAACGAGAAGGAGCGCGCCGAAGGCGATGGCTTTTCGGTTGCCGAGATATTTGTCGGCGATGAAGCCGCCGATCAGGGGCAGCAGATAGACCAGCGAGGTATAGGTGCCGTACTGGCTGCTCGAGAACTCGCGATCGAACAGGAAGTGCTGGGTAAGATAGAAGATCAGCAATCCGCGCATGCCGTAATATGAGAACCGTTCCCACATCTCGGCGAAGAACAGAATATGCAATCCTTTCGGATGGTTGCGCATCTGAACAAAGACCGGAACCGCGGTCGCGATGGTCACGATGATTCCGACCAGAATGACTAGATTAATAACCATGATCTCCCCTTACCCGCTTGATGCAGGCCCATTTCTGGCGCGCAATTGACCACGCGAAAGAGGAAGGCTCAAGTCTCACTTGCCGCTTGCGTCATTCATCTAGATTACAAATCGGCGTGAAGCCGGCAAAAACCTAATAGGCGCACTCGGTGAAGACCGGTTCGATCGAACCCTTCCACTCACCCTTGAAGCGCTCGATCAACTGATCCGCGCGGGTCACACCGGAGGCGGCAATCTCGTCGAGATCATCGAGGAAATGCGCTTCATTCTCGCCGTAATTATTCAGGCGCGCCCGCGCATTGAGGCCGGCCCGGGAAATCGCCAGGACTTCTTTGGCCAGATCCTGCATCGAACGGTCGCCATCATAGCCGGCGCGCATGCCGTGAACGGCGGCTGCCAAGCGCATGCCGTCGCGCTGATCGGCGCTCCAGCCCTTGACCAGATCCCAGGCCGCATCCAGCGCGGTGTCGTCATACAGGAGCCCGACCCAGAAGGCCGGCAGGGCGCAGAGCGTATTCCAGGGGCCACTATCAGCGCCGCGCATTTCCAGGAAGGTCTTCAGACGCACTTCCGGGAACATGGTGCCGATATGGTCTTCCCAGTCGCTGATCACCGGCTTTTCACCCGGCAGGGCCGGCAAGCGGCCATCGAGAAAATCTCGGAAGCTCTGGCCGGTGGCGTCGAGATATTTCCCGCCGCGCTTGACGAAATACATCGGCACATCAAGTACCCAGTCGACATAGCGCTGAAAACTCATCCCCTCATCAAACACGAAGGGCAGCATGCCGGTGCGATTGCGGTCGGTGTCGGTCCAGACATGGCCGCGATAGGAGAGATAGCCGTTGAGCGCGCCATCCTTGAACGGTGAATTGGCAAACAGCGCCGTCGCGAGTGGCTGCAGCGCCAGCGAAACCCGGAATTTCTTGACCATGTCGGCTTCGCTCGAGAAGTCGAGATTGGTCTGGACGGTGCAGGAGCGGAACATCATCTGATGCCCCATCGTGCCGACCTTGGGCATATAGGCCTTCATCAGCCCGTAGCGCGCCTTGGGCATCATCGGCGTTTCTTCCAGCGACCATTTCGGCGAGAAGCCGAGGCCGAGAAAGCCGGCGCCGATCTCGTCGGCGACTTCGCGCACTTCGGACAGATGCAGATTCACTTCGGCGCAGGTCTGATGCACGGTTTCCAGCGGTGCGCCGGACAGCTCGAACTGGCCACCCGGTTCCAGCGTGATCGAGGCGGAATCGCGCTTGAGCGCGACCAGCTTGCCGTCTTCCTCGACGCGTTCCCAGCCGAAGCGGATCAGGCCTTCGAGCATTTTCTTCACGCTCGGACCTTCACCCGCGTAAGGGATGGGCGTGTGATCCTCCAGGGCGAAGCCGAATTTTTCGTGCTCGGTGCCGATGCGAAAGGCGTCGCGCGGCTTGCAGCCGGCGGCGAGATAGGCGGCCAGCTGGTCAGCATGTTCGATGGGAGCACCTTCGCCGCCCTGATTATACGTGCCGCTCATCCCAAGGCCCCCAATCGCAAAACAGTCTGCGTGAAACAATCCAAGCCTCAAATATGGAGATGAGAGACATAGAACAAGGGCGAGGGTCTGCGTTTCACGCGGACGTGAGGCTCAGGCCCAGTCGCCGCGCGCTGCCTGCCACAGGGCAAGCGCCGCGATAACCGCTGTCTCGGCACGCAAAATGCGCGGCCCCAGCGAGACGGCGCGGACGAAATCGAGCTGACGCAAACGGGTGCGTTCTTCCGGTGCAAACCCGCCCTCCGGCCCGATCAGCAGCGCCGCAGGTCCCGCCGGGTCGGCGTGCAACACGTCCAGCATCGGCCCGGCGCGCCCGGCATCCCCGCCCCAGGGCGCGCCGTCATCATCGCCAGCCTCGTCGCAATAATAGAGCCGACGCGCCGGATCCCAGCCATCGAGCACGCGCTCAAGCCGTTCAATCGGAGCGATCTCCGGCAGGTCGAGCCGTTCGGTCTGTTCGGCGGCCTCCTTGGCAATGATGTGGAAGCGTTCCGGCTTGCTGCGGTCCGCCTGGGTGCGGCGCGTGGTGACAGGATGGATTTCGCGCACCCCCAGCTCGGTTGCCTTTTCGACAATCAGATCGGTTTTCTGCCGTTTGACCGGTGCGAACAGCAGCCACAGATCCGGCACGCTGGCCTGCGCTCGGGTCCGGGCGACCAGTTCTAGGACGGCGCCCTTGCGATGGGCATCCGCGATCCGGGCCGTCCATTCGCCGTCGCGGCCATTGAAGAGACGCACCCTATCGCCCTCGCCGCGACGCATCACATTGAGAATATAATGCGTGTCCTCCCGGCTCAGGGCGAGACGGGTTGCCGCAGCAAAGGGCGAATCGAGGAAAAGGCGTGGATCGGTCGACATGCCCTTGGCTTTGGCGGCACTGCGTCTTGCCGTCAAGCCTGCCTTGAATTGGCCGTCCGGCTTTGTCACACCTTTGCGGATGCAATTGAATTTCGATCGGCGAGTCGCAGACTCCCTTCCAAGCAGTTGGGTAGATACAGCGCCGGCGGCGCTGCGCCCCTATCTGCGCCTGGCGCGCTATGACCGTCCGATCGGTTTCTGGCTGCTCGGCCTGCCTTGCTGGCACGGCCTGATGCTGGCGCGGATCGGCCAGGGGCTGGGCTGGATCGATCTTTGGTATGCGGTGCTGTTCGCGATTGGCGCAGTGGCGATGCGCGGTGCCGGCTGCACCTATAACGACATCGTCGACCGCGATCTCGATGCCCGCATCGCCCGCACCGCCAACCGGCCGCTGCCCGCCGGGACGGTGACACTCAAACAGGCCTGGCTCTTCGTCGCCGCCCAGGCGCTCGTCGGCCTTCTCGTGCTCATACAATTCCCGCTGCCGGCGATCGGGGTCGGGCTCGGCGCCCTGCTGCTGGTGGCGGCCTACCCGTTCATGAAGCGCATCACCTGGTGGCCGCAGGCCTGGCTCGGACTGACCTTCAACTGGGGCATTCCCGTCGCCTATATCGCCGCAACCGGCCAGATCGATCTCGCCGTGCTGGCCCTCTATGCCGCGGCGGTGTGCTGGACGCTCGGCTATGACACCATTTATGCCCAACAGGATGTCGAGGATGACGCCCTGGTCGGGGTCAAATCCACTGCCCGCCTGTTCGGCGAAAATTCACAGCTCTGGGTCGCCGGCTTCTACGGACTCAATGCCGTGCTCGTCGGCCTCGCGATCTGGCTCAGCGCGGCAACGCCCTGGGTCGTGATCCCCTATTCGCTCTACACGGCGCACTTGTTCAATCAGGTCCGCCTGCTCGATATCGAAAATGGCGACCAATGCCTGGCGATATTCAAATCCAACCGGACAGCCGGCCTGCTGCTGGTGACGACCCTGGCGCTCGCTGCCCTGCTCTGAGCCAGGCCGTCGTCGCCAAGGCACAAGATTAAATCTTGCCCATGACCATTTGACCGCACGGGCGCCACACGCTTTGATGCCGCATGCACCACTACAGCTGAATCGTGGGGAAAACATGACTTTCTATCAAGGCCTGGCAGTCGCAACAGGCGCCCTTCTGCTTACCGCCTGCCAACCGGCAGACCCGGTCGCCGCACCGGAATCCGCGCCCGGGCAGGTCGCGATCAGCCAAGACACGAGTTTTCAGGTCGATGTCAGCTATTATCGGCTCGACAATGGTCTGCGCGTTGTCCTGTCGGAGGATCACACCGTGCCGACAGCAACGGTCGGGGTGTATTACGGCGTCGGATTTCGCAATGAGCCGCAGGGCCGCACCGGCTTCGCGCACCTGTTCGAACACCTGATGTTCCAGGGCTCGGCCAATCTGCCCCACGGCGCCTTCGACAATCTGATTTACGGTTCGGGCGGGGTGAATAATGGTTCGACCCGCTATGATTTCACCAATTATTACGAGGTCGTGCCCTCGAACGCGCTACAGGCGATCCTCTGGGCGGAGGCCGACCGCATGGCCGCGCCCAATCTCGATGAGAGCCAGCTGGACAGCCAGCGCGAGGTCGTGCGCAATGAGGTCTTCGTCAATGTCATCAACCAGCCTTATGGCGGCTGGATCTGGATCGACCTGCCAATGGTCGCCAATGAGAACTGGCATAATGCCCATAATTTCTACGGGGATCTGAGCGATCTCGACGCCGCCAGCCTTGAAGACGCCCAGGCCTTTTTCGACACGTATTACGCGCCGAACAACGCCGTCCTGGTCGTCGCCGGCGATATCGACAAGGGCGAGACGCTCGCCTGGATCGAAGAAATGTTCGCGCCGATCGAAGCCGGAGCGCCATTGCCGGACATCGATACCAGCGAACCACGCCAGGAGGCCGAGAAATTCGACTTCATCGAGGATGATCTCGCCAATCAACCCGCCCTCGCCGTCGGCTATCACATGCCCGCCCGCGGCACGCCGGAATACTACGCCATGGCGATGCTAGACCAATTGCTGTTGCAGGGCGATGACAGCCTTCTGACCGCCTCACTGGTCAATCAGGAAGGCTTCGCATCGGGCGTCTTCGGCGGCATCAATCTGCTCGGCAACACCTTCAATTATAACGGTCCGATGCTCTGGACGGTTGGGCTGATCCATGACAGCGAATTCACTGTCAGCGAAGTGATGAGCACGCTCGATGCCACGATTGAGGGCGTTCGCACCGGGTTGGTCAGCGAAGCCGATCTCGAGCGGGCACGGACGAAAATCCTCGCCGACTTCTATGCCACGGTCGACACCGGCACCCGCTTCGGCCTCGTCGACCTGCTCGCCTCCTTCGCCATGTTTGATGATGAGCCCGACCGGATCAACCGCATCACCCAGGGATTCGAACAGGTGACGCCGGAACTGATCCGCGCCACCGCCGAGGAATATCTGCGCCCGACCAATCGCACCGTGCTCGAAGTCCGGCTCGCGCAGGACGAGACCGGTTCCGATGCCGGCAGTCCGGAATAACCAGGCCTTGATGGGAGCGAAAACCATGATCAACACACTTCTTCGCGCGACGCTTGCCGCCGCCAGCCTGGCCCTCCTGCCCGCAACGGCACTGGCCCAGGGCGATCAGCAACCACCGATCGGCACACCCCGCGCCTTCCACCTGCCCGAGACCCGAAGCTTCACGCTCGACAATGGGCTGGAGGTCACCTTCATTCCGTTTGGCCTGGCGCCGACCACACGCATCTCGGTACAGATGCGCGTCGGCAATATCGATGATGGCGACCAGACCTGGATATCCGATCTCACCGGCGCGATGATGGAAGAAGGATCGGCCGGCCAGTCCAAGGAAGGCCTCGCCACGGCGATTGCCGCGATGGGCGGGTCGATCAATGTCGGCATTGGCTGGAATGCGTCAGCAGTCAGCACCAATGTCTTGTCGCAATATGCCGCCGACGCGACCGCCCTGCTCGCCGATGTGGTGCGCCGGCCCGACTTCGCCGAGAGCGAATTCGACCGCGTGCGTCAGAATCTGATCCGCAATGTCGATATCCAGCGGGCCCAACCCGGTTCGATCGCGACCGAGGCCTATTACCGCATCCTGTTTGGCGACAGTCATCCCTATGGCCGCTACATGCCGACCGAGGAACAGCTGCGCAGCTATACGCTCGACGATGTCCGCGATTTCTACGCCGCCAGTTTCGGTGCCGGCCGCACGCGTATCTATGTCGCCGGACGCTTTGACGATGCCGAAATGGAAGCAGCGATCCGCGACGCCTTCGGCGACTGGGCTCGCGGCGAGCCGGACGCGGCGGAAGGTGCACTCGCGCGCCACGGCCCGATTGTGCAATTGATCGACCGTCCGGGGGCGCCGCAAACCACGCTGCGGTTCGGCTTCCCGGTGATGGCCATCAATGATCCAGACGCGCCGGCGATGACGGTGATGAACGCACTGCTCGGCGGGTCCTTCACCTCGCGCCTGACCCGCAATCTGCGCGAGGACAAGGGCTATACCTACTCGCCCGGCTCCGGCACGACCTGGATGATGGGCGGCGGGGTCTGGACCTTCAATGCCGATGTCACTGCCTCGAACACGGCGGCGGCCCTGAGCGAGACCTTCATGGAGGTCCGCCGGCTGCAGGATGAAACCCCGGCCGAGACCGAGGCCGACAATATCCGCTCCTGGCTGGCCGGCGTCTTCATCCTGCAAAATGCCTCGACCGGCGGCCTGATCGGCCAGCTCGCCAATCGCGACTTCTGGGGCCTGCCGCAGGATTATCTCGACACCTATGTGCCCAATATCCTCGCCGTCAGCGATGCGGATATTTCGCAAATGGCGCGTGAATACTTGCCGCTGGACAGCATGGTGCTGGTACTGGTCGGCGACCTCTCCCTGATCGCCGATGATGTCCGCGCCCTGCCGGAATTACAGAGTGCACATTTCATCACGGCGTCCGAAGACTGACACCCGTTTTCGAAGCGATGACGGCCGGGCCTTTGCGCCCGGCCGTTTTGCATTATACGGCGCTCATGACCGAACCCCTCGACCCCGTCGCCTTCCTTCGTGCCCACACAGCCCTGCTGGCACCGCCCCTGGTGCCGGAAATACAGCTACACCTGGCCATCGAGACCGCCCCGATCTGGCAACAGAGCGAGGAAGCGCTGGGTGCGATGGGCCTGCCCCCGCCCTTCTGGGCCTTTGCCTGGGCGGGCGGCCAGGCGCTGGCGCGATACTGTCTCGACAATCGGCACCTCCTCGCCGGTCAGCTCGTGCTGGACTTCGCCGCCGGCGGCGCCGTCTCCGGCATTGCAGCGGCGAAGGCGGGGGCAGCGTCCGTTCTGGCCTGCGAGCTCGACCCGTTTGCCATCGCCGCGATCAAGGCCAATTCTGCCGCCAATTCCGCCGTGCTGGAAACCCGCCTCGGCGATCTGGTCGGCACGGATGAAGGCTGGGATATCGTGCTCGCCGGCGATGTTTTCTACGAGGACGCACTGGCGCAGCGCATTGGCGCCTGGTTGCAGGAGCTGGCGCAGCGCGGCGCCCTCGTCCTGATCGGTGACCCTGGACGCGCCTTCCTGCCCCGGGAGCGGCTGGAGTTGCTGGCGGGCTATAGCGTCGAGCTGACCCGCGATCTTGAAGACCGCGAACTGCGTTATGCCAAGGTCTGGAAATTCCGGTAACGCCACTCCCCTGCGGCCCAGAATCAATTCAGTTTCCGTTTCATGGCTGTTATCCGCGCCGTTGACCGGCGGCTTTTCCTTTTGATCGAAATCGCCGCCCGGCGTCTCAACCGGGATGCCGATGCACGCCTGAAGGCCGAGGCCGGCGTCACATCGGCCCAGGCGGCCGTGCTCTTCCTGCTGACCCGCCGCGGCGAACGCCGCATGGGCGAGATCGGCGACACGCTATCGCTCAACCCGCCTGCCGTGACGGGTCTGGTCAGCCGCATGGAAGCGCTCGGCCTGGTCAGGAAGACGGCCTCGAAAACCGATGGCCGCTCCGCCGTGGTCTCGCTGACCGAGAAGGGCCGCGCCCTGGGCGATGCCGCCGAGACCAGTCTGCGCGGCCTCAATACCGAGCTGGAATCTCGGCTCGGCGAGGACGATAGCGACATGTTGCACCGCGTCCTCACCCGGCTCGCTACAGAAGCCTGATTGCGTGACCTGATTGACGTATAGGTAAGCGCAAAAGCGTTGGCCAAGCGGCGGCGCAATGCTCTAGTCTGCGCCAAAATCAAATGGGAGACTGCGATGAGCGAGCTGGTTCTGGTCGAGGATGCCGAGGGCATCCGCACGATACGTTTCAACCGCCCCGAGAAGAAAAACGCCCTGACGCGGCCGATGTACACCGCTGCCGCCGAAGCGCTCGAGAGCGGCGATGCCGATCCGGCGATCCGGGTTTTCATCATCGCCGGTGCGGGCGGTATCTTCACCGCCGGCAATGACCTGGTCGATTTCATGCAGGCCCCGCCGCATGTCGGTGGCGGCGAAATCCCGCCGGTCGAGCATTTCATGCGCGCCCTGCTCGCAGTCCAGAAGCCGGTCGTCGCTGCCGTTGACGGGCTGGCGATCGGCATTGGCGTCACCATGCTGATGCATTGCGATCTGGTCTATGCCTCGCCGCGCGCCAGCTTCAAGACCCCCTTCGTCGATCTCGCCCTGGCGCCGGAATACGGTTCCAGCCAGGTGATGCCGCGCATGTTCGGTCATGTCATCGCCGCTGACCTCCTGCTGCTCGGCTCGACCTGGGATGCCGACAAGGCGGCCCGCCACGGGCTGATCAATGATGTCGCCGATGATGTCGAAGCCCTGGCCCGCGCCAGCGCCGCCAATCTCGCCGCCAAGGCACCAGGATCGCTGCGCGCCGCCAAGGCCCTCATGCGGCGCCCGGCCGAGGCGCTCGGGGATCGCATCTCGATGGAGGGCGGCATGTTCGCCGAATTGCTGCGCTCCGAAGAGTTCACCGAGGCGGCGACCGCCTTCATGGAACGCCGCAAGCCGGATTTCTCGAAATTCGGCTAGACTGAACGTATCGGGGATTTGGGGGAGAGCAGACATGTTGCGTATCGTACTTGGCGCCGGCGGCGCTGTTCTGACGGCAGCGGTCGTGGCACTCAACCTGTCACCGATCGGCCAGATCTATCTGCCCTCCGCGACCGGGATTGTCGCCAAGCAGATGTGTTCGCTGACCTGGGTCTCGGGTCTGGAACCGGACCGGGCTCGATCGCTTTATCTCGACCCGCTGCTCGGCGATGCCGGCAGCCTGTTGAACCATCACATTGATGCCGACAATCACCAGGTCACCGCGAACTTCCTCGGCCTGTTCTGGACCCAGCGCGCCGTCTGGCGCGACGGGCTCGGCTGTACGCTGGTGCATGGCGGGCATGGCTTCGATCCCGAGCTGACCGCGCCCGTCACCCGGGGCTTCATCGCCATGCCGCTCGACACCGCCCACCGCGATGCCTGGTTCGACACCGAAGCCCTGGACGCCGCCATGTCGAGCGCCTTTGACGAGGCGCAGACGGACGGCCGCAATACGCTCGGTGTCGCCATCCTGCATCAGGGCCGCCTCGTGGCCGAACACTATGCGCCCGGCGCCAGCGCCGAGACCCGTTTCCACGGCTGGTCGATGACCAAAAGCGTTATCGCCACACTCGCCGGCAGCCTGGCCCAGGACGACGGGCTCGATATCCGTGCCGAGGGCGAAATCCCGGCCCTGGCCGCCATCGGCGATCCACGGCTCGACGCGGTCACCATCGAGGCCCTGCTGCGCATGACCGGCGGACTGGCGATTGCCGAGCTCAATAACGGCATGGACCCCAATTCGCAGATGCTCTTTACGCAATGGGACATGCCGCATTTCGCCGCCACGCGCGAACGTCTGCATGCGCCTGGCGAGCACTGGCAATATATGAGCGGCAACACCATCCTGGCCTCCGACGCACTGCAGCGCCGGCTTGGCGACAGCCTGCCCGAGCAGGTCGCCGCCTTGCGGGCACGCATTTTCGAACCGCTCGACATTTATTCCGCCATCCTGGAGCCGGGCGAGAATGGCGTCTTCCAGGGCTCGTCCTACATGTATGCCACGGCCCAGGACTGGGCGCGGCTGTGTCAGCTCTATCTCGACAATGGTGTCGCCGCCGATGGTCGCCGCATCCTGCCGGAAGACTGGTATTCAATCGTCGCCGAACCGACACCGAATTCAGGCGGTGGCTATGGGATGGGCTTCTGGCTGCCGACCGAAGCAACCGGCCTGCCGCCGGAAAGCATCATGATGAGCGGTTTCCAGGGTCAGTGGGGCTATGTCATGCCCGAGCAGGAGCTGGTCATTGTGCGCTTTGGCGCCACGATCGGTGTCAGTTCGCGCTCCGGCCGGCTGGCGCGCGAGGTCGTCGCAGCGCTGCACCCGCCGGCTGCGATGGAAACACCGGACGCGGGCTAGCACACCGTCACTGAAACCGAGAAACGGAGGCGGGCTTGTCTCCGTTTCTTTTTGTGTTTACACGTAACAAAATGGTTACAAACATCGCAATACATGACGAACCCGGCTTTTCCGCCATTGCCGACCCGACCCGGCGGGCCATTCTCGACCTGTTGCGCGGCGGTGAGCGGCCGGCCGGCGAAATCGCGGCGCATTTCCCGGTCAGCCGTCCCGCCATCGCCCGCCATGTCGGCGTGCTCAAACGCGCCGGCCTCGTCACCGAACGCCGCGAGGCCCGCTCGCGCATCTACGCCCTCAACCCGGCCGGCCTGGTCGCCGTCGACCGCTGGATTGCCCCCTACCGCCTGTTCTGGGGTGCCCGGCTTGCTGATCTGAAACAGGCGATTGAATCCCGCACGGATCCGGAGACAGACACATGACACAGCTCGTCCATGAATTTACCCAGACCCTTCCGGCACCGGCGGAAACGGCCTTCGCGGCCCTGATCTCCGAAGCGGCGCTGCAGACCTGGTTCGCGGCCCATGTCGCGATCGACCCCCGGCCCGGCGGCCGTTTCCAGTTCTGGGGCAAGCACACATATGGTGCACCCTCGCATCCTGGCATTGATACCCGGCTCTCCCTGTTCGAACCCTGCGTGGCGATCGGTTTCGAGTGGCCGCTGGAGGGCTGTCAGGGCGCGGTGGAATTGCGCATCTCTGGCAAGCATGAAGGCAGCGCGCTGACCGTGACACACACGCTCACCCCGGCCCCGAAAATCGGCCGCGCGAAAGAGATGGTCGATGATCTCTGGCGCCTGCATCTCGGCGCGCTATGCACCCATCTTCAGGGCAAGCCGGTCGATCTGCCCGACTTCGCCGATCCGCACCCGCTGGTGAAACTCTCCATCTATATCGATGCGCCGCGCGCCACAGTCTGGCGTGCCATGACCAAGCCAAGCCCGCTCAATCAATGGCTGACCAAGACCGCGACCATTGATCTCGACGCCCGGACACTGGATTTCGGCTGGAGCTATGAGATCGGCGGAGAAACGGTCACCGTGCCGCCAATGCAGCTCCACGAAATCATCGAAAACGAGAAGCTGGTGATGCAATGGAAGGACTGGCGCGGCGATGCCGATGTCCCCGACCAACGCGTCGTCTGGCTGCTCGCCGATGAGGGCGAGGGCACGCGCGTGAGCCTGGTGCATGACGGCTTCACCCGCCCCACCGACATATCCGATTATCCATTCGGCTGGGTCTGGTTCCTCGAGCAATTGCGCCTTGTCGGCGAAACCGAGGCGGGAAAGTTCCAGGCCTAGACCGCGCAGACCAGCGGCGGTGATTCCGCGACCAGACCTGTGGCGATGATGGTGCGGACGTGAGTCCGCACCTCACCGGCGGTCGGGACATTGCTGCGGAGGTTTCGAAGCAGGGAATGATTGGCCGGGCCGCGGCGCGGTGTGGCGACCGACCAGGTGTCATAGCTGCGCTTCAACAAGGGCACGAATTCGAGACGTTGCGGGTCGGCATGGCGCGGGTCCTTGATGATGTGTTGCCAGAAGTCTTCCAGGGCATCACGGCGCCCCTCCAGGACTTCCATGAACCAGCCACTATCCCAGACCAGACCGCCCGTCATATGGCGATCTGTACTCGCTTTCATGCAACACGCCAGAATACTGCCCAACTCGCCATTGAGCGCACCGACCCCGAGATCGACCCGGGCCTTGGAGACCATGACTGCCCTGTGCAACATCTTGTTCGCTACCCGTAGAAATTCCGTTCGCAGCTGAATAGCGGCAAGGCTTGAAGGCTTCGTCTCACGGCTTGCGAAAATTTCAATCAAACAAGTCTAAAAACTGAACGAATTCAGGCAACACTGCGGGATGACCGGCGGCAAATGCCTTATCCGATTGAAGTTTTCCCGCGCAACCAACCCATGGCTGCGGCGCATCGCGCACTGGCATTTTCTGCAGCGAAGTTGCAGTTTCACCAGCCGGTACGAGCGAGACCCTGACATGGCCTATAAATCCCTGCGCGACTTCATTGACCAGCTTGAGCGCGATGGCGATCTCATCCGCATCACGACGCAGGTCTCGACCGATCTGGAAATCACCGAGATCCACAAACGCACCCTGCATGCGGGTGGACCGGCCCTGCTGTTCGAGAATGTCGTCAATGAGCACGGCGTCAAAAGCGAGATGCCGGTCCTGGTCAATCTGTTCGGCACCGTGCGCCGCGTCGCCCAGGCGGTGACGCTCGGCGGCCAGCCGCGCTCGACGGCCGGCGAACTACGCGAGGTCGGCGAATTGCTCGCCTTCCTGCGCCAGCCCGAGCCGCCGCGCGATTTCAAGGGCGCCATCGAGCTCTTGCCGCTGGCCAAGACGGTGATGTCGATGCGGCCGAAAACGGTGAAGTCGGCGCCCTGCCAGGAGATTGTCCTGACCGGCGATGAGATCGATCTCGACCGCCTGCCGATCCAGACCTGCTGGCCCGGCGAGCCGGCGCCGCTGATCACCTGGCCGCTCGTCGTTACCAAGGGCCCGTCCGATTCAAAGTCCGACGACTATAATCTCGGCATTTACCGCATGCAGAAGCTGGGCAAGGACCGCACATTGATGCGCTGGCTCAAGCATCGCGGCGGGGCGCAGCATTTCCAGCGCTGGAAAGACAAGAAACCCGATCCCCTGCCCTGCGCCGTCGTGCTCGGTGCCGATCCCGGCACCATTCTCGCCGCCGTCACCCCCATCCCCGACACGCTGTCGGAATATCAGTTTGCCGGCATATTGCGCGGCCAGAAAGTCGAGCTCGTCGACTGCAAGACCGTGCCGCTGAAAGTGCCGGCCGAAGCCGAGATCGTGCTCGAGGGCCATGTCATGCTCGACGAGTATGGCCCGGAAGGCCCCTATGGCGACCACACCGGTTATTATAATTCCGTCGAGCATTTCCCGGTCTTCAGGATCAGCGCCATCACCATGCGCCGGGACCCGATCTATCTCTCCACCTATACCGGCCGCCCGCCCGACGAGCCGTCCGTGCTTGGCGAGGCCCTCAACGAGGTCTTCATCCCGCTATTGCAGCAGCAATATCCGGAAATCCTCGATTTCTGGCTGCCGCCCGAGGGCTGTTCCTACCGCATCGCCGTGATCTCGATGAAGAAGGCCTATGCCGGCCATGCCAAGCGCGTGATGATGGGCGCCTGGTCCTTCCTGCGCCAGTTCATGTACACCAAATGGATCATCGTCGTGGATGAGGATATCGATCCGCGCGACTGGAAAGACGTGATGTGGGCCGTCAGCACCCGCATGGACCCGGCCCGCGACATCGTCACCGTCGAAAACACCCCGATCGACTATCTCGACTTCGCCTCGCCGGTCTCCGGCCTGGGCAGCAAGATCGGGCTCGATGCGACCAACAAGATCGGCAACGAGACCCAGCGCGAATGGGGCGAGAAGCTGGATATGGATGAGGCGACGAAGGCAAAGGTGGATGCGATGTGGGGGGAGTTGGGGCTAAAGCTCTAACTCCCCCCCCCAAGCGTCATTCCAGCGAAGGCTGGAACCCAGATTCATAACGCGCCATCGGAAACTCGAACGGGCGCAAACCCGCCTCGCTCACCACTCTGCGAGCTAGGTTCCAGCCTGCGCTGGAATGACGATGGGTTTTGCGGGTTTGCATTCATTCGAGCGGGGGAAGCGATATGGCAGGGCCGGACGACGAAGGCTTTACCCCCCCTCTCCACGCGTCATTCCAGCGTAGGCTGGAAACCAGATTCATAACGTGCCACCGAAACATCAAACGGGCGCAAACCCGCCTCGCTCACCGCCCTGCGAGCTGGGTTCCAGCCTACGCTGGAATGACGATGGGTTGCTGGATTTGCATTCAATCATACAGGGCCCACATCATGATGGTGTCAAACCAGTCAACCCAGTCCGGATTGCTCGCCTCGATCAGCCTCAGTTTCCACGCACGCTTCCAGGCCTTGATATTTTTTCGCGGGCAATCGCGAAACCGAAACCCAGAAGAGCCGTCACGATCCGGCGGAGGCTCGATATGCCGCATCGCCAGTGCGTCTGGCATGAGGCAAGAGTGTCACTCCCGACCGCAGCATTTGGCCCGCCATGCCCGCCCCCATCAAGATCACCTATTATTCCGACATCCTCTGCGTCTGGGCCTGGATCGGCCAGCGGCGCCTCGATCAGCTGGTCACGAAGTTCGGCGACAGAATAGAGATCGAATCGCATTTCTGTTCGGTCTTCTCCGATGCCTGGGGCAAGATCGAGGGCGGCAAGGGGTTTGACGGCTTCAATGCGCATCTTTGCGAGGTGGCGGCGCAATTTCCTCATGTCGAACTCAATCGGCGCGTCTGGCTCGAGGCGCGGCCGCGCTCCTCGGCGAGTGCGCATCTTTTCGTCAAGGCGATCGAGCTGATCGAGACCGAGGATGGCGTCGCCCTGCCCTGGCCGGAACGCGCCTCGGCCAAGGCTGCGTGGGCGCTGCGCTGCCGCTTTTTCGAGCAGGGTCAGGATATTTCCAGCTACGAGGTCCAGTGCACCATCGCCGACGCGCTCGGCGTCGCGCGCGCCCGCATCGAGGAAAAACTGTGCACATCGGAAGCGATCACCGCCCTGCTGCGCGACTATCAGACCTGCAGCGACCACGCCATCAAGGGCAGCCCGACCTTTGTCATGAATGAGGGCCGCCAGCGCCTGTTCGGCAATGTCGGCTACCGGCTGATCGAGGCCAATGTGCTCGAATTGCTGCGCCACCCGCCGGAAGACCAGGCGAGCTGGTGCTGAGGCTGTAGCCCGGACAGGTTCTTGCGTGGGCATCACCAGCTCCGCCCCGGACTTCGTCCGGCGCACCTCTTCCATCAAGGAAGAGGAGGAAGCTAATCGAAGCGGGTCAGATCAAACGCCCTCCTCTTCCTTGACGGAAAAGGTGGCCGCGAAGCGGTCGGAGCTGGTGAGGATGACGGGCGCGGCGGTCGGGAGATGGCGACTTATCCCCCACCAAACGTCCAAATCAGCGTCATTCCAGCGCAGGCTGGAACCCAGATTCACGCACCGTCGTGGATCAAGATAGCGCCCTTTCATCAACCGCTTGCGTTCCATGCGCCGGGTTCCAGCCTGCGCTGGAATGACGCTTTGTGGCGGATTGTCGGGTGAAGTTATCCCCACCCCCTGCCCCCTGCC
>TARA_R110000744_G_scaffold218481_1_pt1 | contig 18223 bp, 12 predicted proteins | sample TARA_R110000744 | Tara Oceans TARA_R110000744 (sample SAMEA4398083) | marine metagenome | biome: Polar Biome; feature: [DCM] deep chlorophyll maximum layer (ENVO:01000326); material: water (ENVO:00002006), including particulate matter (ENVO:01000060) such as... | depth 36 m | reverse complement strand
GTAATTTACGATGATAAAACACTTTAATGTTAGCAATAAATGCCAAAATTCGTATTTTAACCCGCAAAACCGTCTAACTGTCGATTTTATTTTGACACTGTGAATAGGTTTATTCAGCATGCCCGACCATTTGTAAATTTATGTAACTCGTGTTCGTGGAGCTTCAATGTATTGCCCAATAAAGCCAATAATATTGACTTTAATTTTACTATTAATGCCACAGTTAGTGTTTTCAACTACGCTCCAAAACTTAGCTAAAATAAATAATAAAATTATCGAAATACCAAAAATTTCAGGTCAAATAGTTATAGATGCCGCATTAAATGAACCACAATGGCAGTCTGCTAAAAAAGTATTCATTAATAATGTTACTCGCCCTCACGACAATATTCCTAGCCCTGTGCACACCGAAGCCTTGTTGATGGAAAGTGAAGGCTATTTTTATTTAGCGTTTATCGCCAAAGACCATAATATTAAAGAGATTAGAGCTTTTTTAAAAGATAGAGATCAATCATGGGGTGATGATTTAGTTGGTATAAAAATAGATACATACAACGATCAACGCAGCGCCTATCGATTTTTAGTTAATCCGTTAGGCGTGCAAATAGACGGCATAGAAAGCGAAATAACACAAAAAGAAAGTGACGCTTGGGATGGTATTTGGGAAAGTGCAGGTAAAATTGTTCCCGATGGTTTTATTGTTGAAATGGCCCTGCCACTTAGAATGTTGAATTTTCAAGAAAGTGTAGGCAAGCAAGTATGGGGGCTAGAACTCCTTAGGTATTACCCCCGCGATGAAAATTTACGCTTATCTAATATTTATTTAGATCGTGGTAATAGTTGTGAAATTTGTCAAATCGCAACGGCTTCAGGTTTTAAAGGAGCAAAACAAGGCAGTAACTTTACGGTGACACCTTCACTAGTCTTGGGCGGCACACAAGACCGAGATAAAATTAACGAGTGGCAAGATAAGAAGAATACCGAGGCTAGCTTGGACTTTCGCTGGGGTATTACGCCTGACTGGTTGCTAAATGCCACTATCAATCCTGACTTTTCTACCGTTGAAGCTGACAATGCACAGCTCAATATTAATAACACCTTTGCCTTATTTAATCGGGAAAAAAGACCTTTTTTTCTCGATAATCAAGACTATTTTGATAGTGATTTTAATGTAGTTTATACCCGTAATATTAATGCCCCTAATTATGGAGCTAAATTAACTGGCCGTGAAAACAATCACGCTTTTGGTTTATTTATTACTGATGACCAAAATACCAATATACTGATACCCGGTAATCGATCTTCTTCAGTCGCTTTAATCGATGGTGAGTCAAAAGCGGCAGCATTGCGTTATCGTTACAGTGTTAATAATGACATTACACTAGGCTGGATAAGTACCCTGCGCACGGCTGAAGATTATTCAAATAATGTTAATGGTATAGATGCTCGGTTTCGTTTAACCACCGAGGACGTTTTTAAATTTCAAACGCTGTTTTCATCAACAGAATATCCCGATGATTTATTTAAGCAATTTTGTAATGTCGATGAAGAAGAAGAACAAGCAAGCTGTGCAACCCCTGAGAGTAATGATGACTGCGAATTTGGCGACTGCATTTATAACGAAAATGTATTACGTACATTAAAAGAAGATAGTTTTAGCGGCAATGCTTTTAAAGCGGGTTATTACCACAACGACAGTGATTGGTATTACCGGGTGATTTATGAGCGACAAAGTGCTGGTTTTCGTGGCGACCTTGGTTTTATGTCGCGTGTAGATCACAATAGATTTTCTATCGGTGGTGATCGAAAATGGTATGCAGAACCAGGTAATTGGTGGAGTCAATTTAAAATTTATTCCGACTGGGACATAACCCACAATGATAATAATGAACTGATTGAAAAAGAATTTGATATTAACGCACAACTTAACGCCCGTTATAGTTCGTACTTTAAGCTAGGCTTCACTCATCGTGAAAGTGTTGGTAGCCGACTTGATAAAAGTAACCTATTTATTGACAATAACACGACACTTTTTACCGAAAACCAGTTTTTCTTATTTGCAGAGACTAAACCTTTATTAGGTTTTTATCTCAACGCCAATTTAACTTGGGGTGACAAAATTGATTATCGCAATAACCGTTTAGGCAAAATAAGCCGAGTCAGCAGTAATATTAATTGGAATATTAACAAACACCTCGAAATAAAACTAAACCAGACCTTTAGCCAATTAAATGCCGATGGTGAAAACGTATTTATAGCGCGATTAACAGATTTACGCACCACCTATCAATTTAACGTTCAAAGCTTTCTTAGGCTGAGTTTCATTTTAAATAACACCAGTCGAAACCCTGCTAACTATTTATATAGCGCACCAGAGGATATAAGTCGGCATAGCAAAAACTTATCAACAGAACTGCTATATGCTTATAAAATAAACCCTCAAACGGTATTTTACTTCGGCTATTCTGATAGACATTACAGCGATGAAACCATTCGAGATTTACTACAAGAACAGCGTAGCTTATTCATGAAGTTTAGCTATGCATGGCTTAAGTAAAGCCAAACAGTTCAAGCTGTATAGAGCGTAACAGCCTATTTTAATTGCTAAAAAACCACCATTAACGGTGGTTTTTTTATACCAAAACTGAACTATATATTGCCATTTGTTAGCAAATTTGTAACAATTTATCCAAAGGAATTGCATTAACGTAGAACAAGTTACGTTTAAAAACAAAAATAATAAAAATATTGGAGTGGTAAATTTGAAGTTCATTAAACGCGGCATATCTGTACTCGCCTGCGCATTAATACTAGGTATACAGCCGAGTTATGCAGAAAAAAGCACCGTAAAACCAACACAATTAAACATTCCTCATACTGATCTTGAGCTAAATGTTGATGGTGAATTAAATGAAACCCTATGGCTGCAAGCACTTGATATATCACTCAATATAGTTAATAGCCCCTGGAATAACAAACCAAGCCCTGTTTCAACCAAGGCAAAAATCATTGAAAACGGCGAATTTATCTATGTTTCGTTTATCGCACAAGACCCTAACCCTGAATTAATTCAAGGATTTTTAGGTGACCGCGATACCCGCTGGCGCGATGATCTCGTTGGTTTTAAGTTAGACACATACAATAATCGTCGTTTAAGTTACCAATTTTTTGTTAACCCTTATGGTGTTCAGCACGACCAAATTGAAAATGAAATGACGAGAACCACAGATGCTGCATGGGATGGCATTTGGGAGTCTGCTGGGGTGGTAACCACCGAAGGCTATCAAGTTGAGATAGCTATTCCGTATCATATTTTAAATTTTGACGACAATGATGACGTTAAAACTTGGGCGATTGAATTAATCCGCTTATATCCGCGTGATTCTCATTTACGTATATCTCACATAGCGCTCGATCGAGACGACTCTTGTTGGTTATGTCAAATTCCAGAAATTACCGGATTTAAAGAAGCTAAAGCCAGTAAGAACCTGATGTTGACACCAACGTTAGTTGCTAGCAAGAATGAAAGCCGCGAAATATTTACACCTACGACCGATTGGCAAAGCGAAAACGATATAGATGCAGGTTTAGACTTACGTTGGGGCATTAACGCTAATACATTATTGAATGTTACCGTAAATCCGGACTTTTCAAATGTAGAATCAGACGCCGGCCAATTGAGTGTAAATAAAACCTTTTCATTATTTTATGATGAAAAACGTCAGTTTTTTGTTGAAAACTCAGAGTACTTTTCCAGCGACTTTGACCTAGTATATACACGTAATATTGCTGATCCAGAGTATGGCGCTAAGCTAACAGGCACCGAAGGAAAACACAGCTATGGTGCGTTCATGACCAATGATACGCAAACCAATATTATTCTGCCGGGTAATACTAACTCGCGATTAATTTCCATAGACAGCGCCAGTGAATCTGGTGCAATTAAATATCGTTATGATGTTAACGAAGATTTATCCGTTGGTGTTATTAGCACTTTACGCCAAACCGATGACTATCATAACTTCGTTTCAGGCATTGACTCAAAGTATCGTTTGAATGATTCTAACTCACTTCAAGCACAAATTCTGTTGGCCGATACCAAAGACGCCGCTGAATTTAGCCAAAGTGGCCAAGAAGAAAACTTTAACGACCATGCCTTTAAAATAAAATATAAACATGACTCTGAATATTGGCAAGTATTTGCCGAACACCAAGAAATAGGCGCAAAATTTCGTGCCGACTTAGGCTTTATGCCCCGTGCTGATTATCAAAAAAGTAACGTACTGGTGAATCATTTTATCTATGGCGAGCCTGATAGTACTTGGCAAGAAATTAAAATTGCGGGCCAATGGCAAATATTACACAACGAAAAAGGTGAGCTGTTAGAGCGTTCTGTTGCTACTAATTTTAGTATTGATGGTCCAAAACTCTCATTTTTTGATGTGATGCTAGTTTCCGCTGATAAAGTAGGTTTACGCCGCCATGAATTAAACTTTAACTTACCCATTGATAACAGCATTGACGGTAACACCGATCGTTTCCAAGAAAACCAAGCCGTTTTTTATGCAACGGTTCAGCCTACAGCACAATTTTCGACTGAATTTGAACTAACCATTGGCGATAAAATAGATTATGAAAACAATAGATTAGGCGATTACATCGCGATTTTTGGTAATGTGAAATATAATGTAAATAAACATTTAGAGTTTGAATTTTCTCATACTTATAGTGATTTAGAAGCTGAAAATGCCAATGTATTCACAGAAAACTTAACAGAATTACGTATTTCTTATCAGTTTAATGTAAATAGCTATTTAAAGTTTAACGTGGTTTATACTGATATAGACTTTAATCTAGATAATAACGCTAGCGCCTATACAGCAAAGGATAATAATTTATCAACACAGCTAATTTATGCCTATAAGATTAACCCTCAAACTGTGTTCTACTTGGGGTATTCAGATAACAGTTATCAAGATGATAGATTAAAAAGTATTTCGCGCGAACAGCGTACAATTTACAGTAAAATTAGCTATGCGTGGTTGCCATAAACCTGCAGTTCAGCTTTGTAATAAGCTCTTTCATAAGAAATCAACGTCTGATAAACGTTAACGACTGATTCAATAACCAATAGCTAAATGTTATTGGTTACTGGACTGGTTACTGAATCATATGTAAAGCTTATGCTTATTAGCTAAGGGTACCCCATCTTTCTGTCCATGCACTTTAAGCTATGGTCATTTAATAAAGCATTTACCACAATTTCATTAATAGCTTATACCGATTAAGTTGGTCCATTCGCTGGCTTGTTAACTTTTTTCTTATTAGTTTTTCTGTCAAAACCTTTATCATCAACGACAATTGTAGATGAAATTTTATCTTGAATAGCTTGTCGATTAGGATCCCAATATATTTGAGCAAACCCCAGTAAGCCGGTAGCAATACCAGCGCCATAACCACCATAACGACCAAAACTATCCCAAATGGATAAAGGTGTCCCATCAAGCTGGACAACCCGAATGTTAAAAAGCCTTTTCCCTGGTGTTTGACCGTACCAAAGTGCGGTAAACATAGTAAAATAGAATGCCGCCCAACCGAAGCCTAGCCCAAGGTCCTCGACTAAACCTTGAAGCCAAGCAAAGCCTTTATATACTGCTGGATTCGGTAGTTCAACATCTGCAGGTTCACCTTTATCCTTCTCATTCAGCGCAGTTAAATTATCTATTTTAGTTTCAATATTTTCGCTAATGCCTTTAGCTTTTTCAGCAATGGTAGGCATATTATTTTCATCAATTTTTGGCGTAGCAGTTTGCTGTTGGGACTCGTTATTCTCATGTAACTTTTGTAGATGCCCGCTTAATTGTGTCATTTTTTTCGGTGTTAAGTGGCTATTACTAGCAATATTATCAATTAAGTATGTGTTAAATTTTTTCATGCCTGCCGATGATGTAGTTTGCTCTGCATAAGCTGAAGATAAACCTTCACTCAACTCCTGCCAGCATGAATATTGCTCACATTCACTATGCGAAATAGCAACGCTAGCGGCTAAGGTAAGTGTGGCTTTGATAAAGTCATTATTATCTTTTTCAGTCGTGCCTTGTTTGTTGCTTTGACTGCTTTTATTACCCGACACAGAGTCTTGGTTCTGCCCTGCCTGCTCAACGCGATTATTAAAAGTATCCACGTGAGTGAAAAATTTTGGCAAAAAATCGATTAAGATAACGAAAACAATAAGCGCTGCAAAAATACGTAAAGCAGTTTCTTTTAAACCACTTATTTTACCTGATTTTTTAGCGCGTTTTTTACTACCAATGTTAAATAATGTTATCGCCACCAATACAGCTAATAATTCACCTGGTGCGCCACTTAACAGCGCAACTAAAACCAAATCTACTGATAATGCCATAGCGCGTTGCCATGGAACGGCTAATGATATACCAAATAGAGATTTATCTATTTTAAAAGCAAAGGGGGTTAGTATTTCGCGGGTTTCTTTACCTGATAGCTTTTCAGCTTTAGCCTTGATTTTCGCCATTTTTGAAATATCTTCATGACTATTTTTTGCATTGCTATTATCAGAGCTTGTATTAATGTTATCTGTCACTATTATTCCATTACGGTTAGGGTGCTATTATTTAGCTATTAGTCATTTAAAATAAAGCTAACAATATCAATAATCTGATTATACATTATTCTCTTTAAACCGCGATAAAGCTAGTGTAAGACGGTTTTCTATCATTCATTAAATACGCCTTTAAGACTCATTAGTTGGGTATCTATTCCTTTTTTGCATATAAGATACCGAAATATCACTTCTTTTTCTGCCATAAAGGGTTAACCTAATTACAAAGTGTTGACTAAACTGAATTAACTTTCGATAGTTAACACATACATACAAATAAAAAATCTGTATGACATACTCAGTTGTACCGTGATAACAGGATAAAAAAATGTCGACTATATTTGAAGATAATTCAACATCAATTGGTAATACCCCGCTAGTAAAGCTTAACCGCATTGTCAGTGGTGAAAATACAGCAAATATCTACGCTAAAATTGAAGCACGTAACCCAAGCTTCAGTGTTAAGTGCCGTATTGGTGCCAACATGATTTGGGATGCCGAGAAAAAAGGTTTGCTTAGTGCTGGTAAATCTATTGTCGAGCCTACTAGTGGTAACACAGGTATCGCGCTAGCATTTGTTGCGGCTGCACGTGGTTATGAAATCACACTAACCATGCCTAATACGATGAGTTTGGAACGCAGAAAACTATTAATAGCACTTGGCGCTAAACTCGTATTAACTGATGGCGCTAAAGGTATGGGTGGCGCAATTGCCAAGGCACAAGAAATTAAAGATGCTGATCCAGATAATGTGGTACTGCTAGGTCAATTTGATAATCCAGCTAACCCTGAAATTCATGAGAAAACTACCGGCCCTGAAATTTGGCGAGATACCAAAGGCAAAATTGATTTCTTCGTTGCTGGTGTTGGTACGGGTGGTACTATTACTGGTACAACGCGATACCTTAAAAGTGTTGCCGAGCATAAAATTACATCAGTGGCTGTAGAACCAACAGACTCTCCTGTTATTACCCAAGCCATGGCAGGTGAAGAACTAAAACCAGGCCCTCATAAGATTCAGGGTATTGGTGCTGGTTTTATTCCTGGCAACTTAGATCTTTCTCTTATTGATGCTGTTGAGCAGATTTCAAATGATGATTCTATGGCGATGGCGCATCGCTTAATGAAAGAAGAAGGAATTCTTGCTGGTATTTCATCAGGTGCTGCTGTTGTTGCTGCTAAGCGTATTGCTGAAAGACCAGAGAATGCCGGTAAAAACATTGTAGTGATTCTACCTAGCTCTGCTGAGCGTTACCTTTCAAGTGCATTGTTTACAGATTCATTTACTGAAGCAGACTTGGCGTAATAAGTACAACTGACAAATATAGTTAAGGTACACATAGTTAAGGTACACATAAAACTATTTTACCTAACCTTTAAAGCCGTGATTTGATAAATATCACGGCTTTTTTATTTTAAAATAACATTAGGTTTACCTACAATATTTACGGTAGTATGAACTCAATATTATCGAATTACTTGTTACTTTATGAATTATATAAAATTTATCCTTCTCAGCTTGGCCATCGCTCTATTGGGCTGTACTGAAGCAGACAAAAACAAAATTAGTAATGTTGACAACCCTGAAGTTGTTGCCATTGAATTTTTTAATGCTTTGTATAATGAACAAAACATTAAAAAAGCGGCATCGGTATGTAGCCCAAAATTATCACGTATTATTTTGCACTATAAATCACCTAAGGCTGTTGCTCGCCATTTATTCAATATGTCGTATGACAAGGTTGAGATTACACCCGATGATAGTGGCATTAAGGTCAGAGAACAGTTCAATAGTTCCGCTATAATTACGGTTTATTTTGACGGTTATTATCAAGATGATCGATTAAAAGATGTTAAACGCTTGTCGTTAATTCAAGTCGACAACAAATGGATTATTGATAAAATATTAAAAGATCCTTTTTAATTTTCTTAATAAGACAACTAAAAACGGCGTCAAAATTGACGCCGTTTTATTTTGTTAAAACTCTTGTTTAAATATTTTTAGTAACCCACGGCTGTGCCTTCGCGTCTCGGGTCAGCACCACCTCGTAATTTACCATTCGATAATTCAATCGCTTGAATGCCACTATTTAAATCACGCACCACAACCTGATGACCTTTTGCTTCTAACGCCGATTTAAGCTTTACTAAATCTGTGCCTTTTTCCAATGTAGTGACTTTATTCCGATTAGTTAAATGAGGTAAGTTTATCGCTGATTGTGGGTCAAGTTGCCAATCAAGAATAGCAATCATGGTTTGTGCGACATAATTAATAATACGACTACCGCCAGGTGAGCCTATAACAAGCTTTAACGCTTTATCTTGGTCAAACACCATCATAGGTGCCATTGAGCTACGTGGTCGCTTACCAGGCTCTAAACGGTTGGCGACCCATTGACCATTTTGTTTCGGATCTAATGAAAAATCTGTCAATTGATTATTAAGAATAAAACCTTCAACCATCACCGCAGAACCAAAACCCATTTCTACACTCGTGGTCATTGAAATAGCATTTCCGTCTTCATCAACAATTGAAATATGACTTGTAGAGGGAAGTTCATAAGCATTGTCGTCGGCTTGAACCAGCGCGCCTGTCGGTGCACCTGCGTGCGCAGTACCCATGTCTTTATCAAGATTAATTAATGCCGAGCGCTGCGCCATATAAGACTTTTCGATTAAGCCTTGTGTTGGCACATTAACAAAACTACTATCGGCAATATACCGGTTACGATCAGCAAAGGCTAAGCGCGAACTCTGGGTAAATAAATGGGAAAATTGTGCGTCGCTCATCGAATATTTTGCAATATTAAACGGTTCTAGTTGTCCCAAAATTTGAATAATTGCCACACCACCTGAACTTGGCGGTGCCATTCCACAAACCTGATATTGTCGGTATGGGCCACAAACTGCAGGTAACTCTTTTGCACGGTAGTTTTTCATATCATCAAGGGTCAAACGCCCCGGGGCAATGGCTGATTGCTGAACTGCAGCAACAATTTTTTTCGCGATCCAACCTTGATAAAAAGCATTGATGCCATTTTTAGCAATACTGCGATAGACAAAAGCGAGTTTTGGATTTTTTAACAACTGCCCTGCTTTAATTGGCTTGCCGTTAGGAAAAAAGTAATTTTTTATTGTCGGTAACTTCGTAATACCCGGGTTAAATTCCATCGCGACAAGTTTTTCTAAACGAGGTGAGACAATAAAACCTGACTCTGCCAACTTTATCGCATCTTCAAACAAAACAGCCCAAGGCAGTTTGCCATATTTTTCATGGGCTTTTTTAAGGCCGGCTAGTACACCCGGCACACCAACAGCATGACCACCAACAACCGCTTTAATCCAGGGTATAGCTCGGCCAGTTTCATCTAAAAACATATCGGTTGTTGCTGCTGCAGGTGCAGTTTCCCTGCCATCAAATGTCGTTAGCTTCTCGGCTTTATTATCCCAATGCAACATAAAAGCTCCACCACCAATACCTGAAGATTGTGGTTCAACCAAGGTTAACACTAATTGCACCGCAATCGCCGCATCTACAGCGCTCCCACCTTGCTTAAGAATATTAAGGCCCGCATTACTGGCATAGGGGTTTGCGGTCGCCACCATCGCATGTTCAGTAACAAGTGTTTGTTTCGCTATAATTCCTGTTGCTGCTTCTGGCTCACGGTCCTCCCGCTTTTTATCTGGTAGTGCAACAACCATCAAACTGGTAGAAATAAGAAGTAGAGATAATAGCCCTTTCATGGCTGAATTTGACATGATATTCCTTAATAAATAAATTACGATAAACTAGCTGACATTACTTAAAACATTAATAGCTTTGTTAACCATATTTGCAGTTAAACATTACGCTGACTAAATGATTGATGAAACTGATTAAATTTCACAAAGTTACTTAACAATTTCTGATACTTTTCAGGTTCATTTTCTAAACAAGCTAAAGCATGACAACACGCTTCCAATGATGAAAGTGCATTATTTTTTTTGGTTTTTCTAATTTGATATAGGCTTGTTATTCCTTGAGGTAAAACGATGTGCTTTATATCATGTAAACAAGGGTTGAGCATAAACATGCGATAGGCTTTTTTCCATGTGCCATCAAGTATGATAATACACTCAATATCACTCAGTTTATTATCACTTAACTCACTTAGGCTAACACTTTCAGCACTACTGGCTGCAGAAAAATCAAGCATAATTGCCTGTTCACTTGGATATAACAACACTATTTTGTCAGCGTATTTTTTAAACTGCTGTGTTAATACTTCAGAGTCAGTAAAAGTTTCACCAACAATCACTTCGCAGTTAGCTAATGAATGCTGTAGCAAGCCCACAGTGCCCTTACTTTGCGTAACCTCGCTTGGGTGTTGCAGTATAACAACAGATATGTGATTATTAATATTAGCCAAAAAAGCACAAATACAGGCTTTTTCAGGTCGCTGACATTTTTGACATAAAACTCGGGACATTTATTAAAATAACAATATAAAAGATAGCTAAGTTTACGAGACTTTATCAACGAATTTAAGTCATTTATTAAATTACTTTGAATGTTTTCGTGCTTAACGAATCTCAAATTGCTAATTCAACCAATCACCGCTATTACTTAAGTGAGTTGTTTTAGATTACATGGATGCAACTACAGTTTAAACTTCGTAGTTTTCAGGATGAATATAATGCATTTAACAAGGAGTCTTTGTGCATAAGACCTATCAACACAGTTCAGCTAGTGATTCAGATGACACTTTGAATAATATTTTAGATGTTATCGTAGAAGGCGTTTGGGACTGGAATGGCAATACTAAAGTAGTTACTCGAAGTCCTGGCTGGTATCGCATGTTAGGTTATGAGGTTGGCATTTTTAGAGAAGATGTCTTTACTTGGGAAAACCTGATCCATCCTGAAGATTACCCTAGAGTTATGCATCAATTTGAACGCTATATTTCAGGAGTAAGTGACACTTACCAAGTAGAGTATCGTTGTAAAAAATCAGATAACAGCTATTTATGGATTGTTGATCGCGGGACTATCGTAGCAAGAAACCCTGATGGTAGTGTCGCTCGTATGATTGGCGCCCATAATGATATACATCAACAAATTATGGCTCAAACCGATCTTATTGAACAAAATAAGCTACTACACGATGGTAATTTATCATTAGAGAAAAGTATCGCACAAAAAACTTTTGAGTTAGCAAAGAAAAACCAACAATTAGAGCGAAAAATAATCGAGGTTGAGTCCGTTGCCAACAAAGATCCGTTAACACAAATTGCTAATCGTAAATCTTTTAAATCCGAATTAAATAAAGAAATAATCCGAGCTAATCGTTACTTGCACCCTTTAACCTTAGTAATGTTTGATCTGGATAATTTTAAAGAAGTTAACGATAAATATGGACATAAAGTAGGTGACAATATTCTTTGTAACATAACTCAACTCGTTGATGAAAACATAAGGGTTGTCGATTGGTTTGCTCGTTGGGGTGGTGATGAATTTGTTATTATTTTCCCTGAACTATCTCAGAAAGAAGCACATTTAACCTGTGAAAAATTACGAGTAGTCATTAGTGAATATCGAGCAACGAATATAGCATCAGTAACCTGTAGCTTTGGTATAGCACAATATCAAACGGGTGATTCAATAGATGATTTGTTTCAACGTGTAGATAAGCGACTTTATATTGCTAAAGAATTAGGTCGAAATAAAGTTTACTCTTAAGCTGAATATCACCAAAGGAGATTAAAAGTTTTAATATAAACTTTTTTAAAATAAACTTAAAAAAACAATGTAAGCTGGGGGCGTTCAATATTGTGGCAGAAACTCTCTCTACTATGCCGATTCATTGCTTAGAAATTTGATGAATGAATTCAATTTTTACTCGCGAGCAACTAACGTTAATGCTAACACTAGTGTTTCTAAAGCTTCTAGCTACTGTTAAAGTGCTTTACATCATCACTTGTCCTTCTCATTTTAAGTAAATAATAAAAATCACATGCTGCAATTAAAATCTCTCCCTATACAAACAGTACACAGCTTAGGTCCTTTGATAGTATTCATACTTGCCATTACTGCAGCTATTTTTGATGCCCAAATTTCTGAGCTTCTAATTTATAATCGCAGCCTTATCATGACAGGTGAATATTGGCGTCTAATATCAGGTCATTTTTTTCACTCAAATGGTAACCACTTTATGCTTAATTCGGCCGCCGTAGCCCTACTTTGGGCGTTACATGGCCAATATTATAACTATAAGAATTATTTGATGGTCTTTATGGCCAGTGCCATAGTTTGCAGCCTGGGTATTTATTGGTTTTCTGTAAACATTGAACTTTATGTTGGACTGTCAGGTGTTTTGCATGGTTTTTTTGTCTGGGGGGCGTTAATGGACATTAAGCATAATGAGAAAACTGGTTATCTGCTGCTAATTGGCGTTATTGCAAAAATTATTCATGAGCAAATTTACGGTGCTAGTGCGGATGTAGAATTACTTATTGGTGCTAGTGTTGCCACCGATGCACATTTTTATGGCGCTGTCGGTGGTTTGTTGGCTTTTTTTGGCGGTTATCATCGCGCTAATAAAGCTAGTGCTTAGTTTCACTATAAGGATGCAATTTATCAAGAGCGACAGATAAGCCGTTGTCTTGAATAATACGCACATGGTTACGATCTAACTTTCTTGCCTGGGTTACGCCACATGAATGTGCTATCAACCCAACACCGTATTGAATATATTTATGATAATTGGCAACTCGCTCCGCCTTACTTGTTGGGTCTAAACCTTCTTGTAACTTGAGGTTATGCGTAGTAATGCCGGTAGGACAAGTATCTTTGTTACACTGCATGGCCTGAATACAACCTAAAGAAAACATAAATCCTCTTGCTGAATTTACTGCGTCTGCCCCCATCGCTATTGCCCATGCTACTTTTGAAGGAGTAATAAGCTTGCCCGCACAAATAATTTTAATGCGATCTCGTAAATCATATTCAACCAACAAATTAACCACTAATGGTAAACTTTCCTTTAGCGGTAAACCAACATAGTCCATTAACGGTTGTGGTGCTGCTCCTGTGCCGCCATCGGCGCTATCTATGGTGATAAAGTCTGGCGCAAACTCAGCCCCTTGCAAGTTAATTTCTGCAAGTAAATCTCTTAACCATAAGGATTCGCCAATAACCGCTTTAAATCCTACCGGTTTGCCGGTTACTACGCGAATCCGGTTTACCATCGTCAAAATATCTTTTACTGACTTTATATCTGGATGCGCATTCGGACTAATTGAATCTACACCTGGCATAATCCCCCTGATAGTAGCAATTTCTTCCGTGACTTTTTTCCCCGGTAATATGCCACCTTTGCCGGGTTTAGCCCCTTGACTCATTTTTATTTCAAACATTTTAATTTGTGGCATCGCGGCTAATGCTGCCAACATTTTATCGCACAACTGACCATGCTCATCTCGTACGCCATATTTTGCTGTACCGATTTGAAATATAAGATCTGCACCACTGGCTAAATGGTAATCACTGACACCACCTTCACCGGTATTCATCCAACAACCGGCTTTGGCAGCACCATCTGAAAGTGCTTTAATTGCTGGTGCCGATAAAGCACCGAAACTCATGGCTGAAATATTAAAAATTGAATCGGTAATGTAAGGAACTCGGCATTGACTACCAAAGGTAATGCAACTAGGTGTTACAGCATCTTCTTCTAGTGTTGGAAAAGCACAATTCATAAACATTATAGTGCCGGTTGGCTCAAGATTGCGTGTGGAGCCAAAAGCCACGGTACGTTCTACATTTTTTGCAGCTCGGTACACCCAACTGCGCTCTGCTCGATTAAAAGGCAGTTCTTCTCTGTCCATAGCAAAAAAATATTGTCTGAAGAACTCACCTTGCTTTTCAAACAAATATCTAAACCTACCGATGACCGGATAATTGCGACGTATCGCGTGTTTATTTTGCGTTTTATCAACAATGTACATATAAATTATTGCTAATACTGCAACGCCTAAAAACAATATAAATAATGCCGAAAGTGTTTCTAAGTAGCCAAGCATGTTATCCATGTAATTCTCTTTAACCTTTCATTTATCTTTAGTTTATATTAAGTTCAAGTAACTTACGTCTGATATTTATTCAATGAAAATTTATAACTGTGTGATACGAAAGTTTAAGCCTTATTTATAATATTGGAGCCGTAGAAAATTTATACCTTGTAGTTAATCTTCCCTGCTATTTATATTGGTAAAAAGGCCTCGTTGGGAGGCCTTAACATTAACGTATTAAGTTATTTTATAAGGTATTTTATAAGGTATTTTCAAACAACTTATAAATTCTACGATATTCATTTAACCAAGAGCTAGGTTGTACAAAACCATGCGGTTCTACTGGGTAAATAGCGGTTTCAAAGTCTTGCTTTTCTAATTCAATTAATCGTTGAACTAAACGCACTGTGTCTTGGAAAAAAACATTATCGTCTACCATAGGGGCATTAATTAATAGGGGTTTTTCTAAGCCTTCGGCAAAGTAAATTGGTGAGCTACGTTCATAAGCGATTGCGTCATCAGCGGGTGTATTCAAAATATTAGCGGTATAGCCATGGTTGTAATAGGCCCAATCTGATACTAAGCGCAGAGCAGAGCCAGACTGAAATAACTCAGGGTCGGTAAACATTGACATCAAGGTTAAAAATCCGCCATAAGAGCCGCCATATGTCCCTACGCGTTTTGCATCAACATTGGCATTTTCAACTAACCAATTAACGCCATCACGCATATCTTGCACTTCAGGTTTACCCATATGACGATATATTGCTGTACGCCAGTCGCGGCCATAACCTTTTGATGCGCGGTAATCCATATCAATTACCACATATCCTTGCTGTACAAGCATGCTATGAAACATATATTCACGAAAGTAACCAGACCAACCTAAATGCGAGTTTTGTAAATAGCCCGCGCCATGGCTAAACATGACTGCTCTATTTTTAGTGGTGCTTTGATCGTAGCCTGTAGGTAAATAAACTTTTGAATATATCGGCTGGTCTTGATGTGATGATTCAATAGCCACGACATTAGGTGCTGCCCAAGGCATCGCCAAAAACGCTTCAGAAACTGTATGGGTTAATCGAATAGCTTCGCTATTACTAATTAAGTTTTTAACGTAAAGCTCTGGTGGTAAAGTAATTTCTGAATGTTGAATTAAAAGTTTAGATTCATCTGGGCTCAACGCATAATCGTTCATACCACCTAAATCCGTTAATGCTTTTACTTCCCCAGAGGTAAGTTCAACGTTATATATTTCATAAATACCTGGGTGCTTTTTATTAGCTTTAAAATAAATGCTTTGTTCATCTGCAGATACAGTTAGGTCATTTACTTCAAAATTACCTGTCGTTAAAGCTTTTGCTTTACCATTTATTGGCTTAACGTATAGGTGTGCATAACCACTCTCTTCTGAAAGATAATATAAACGCTCAGAATTGCTCAACCACCCCATTTCGTTAAAGCTGTAATTTATCCACGCATCATCATGCAAACGATGTTGAGAAACTAAGCTTTTTTGTTCAAAGTCGACGGTGGCTATCCAGCGGTCTTTGTTGTCCCAGGCCTCGAGCATAATAGCAACATGTTTGCCATTATCTTGCCATTGAATAGGATCCCAGCTTTGCATAACATGAATATTACGTGCTGACTTTTGCGATTTATATTCTTTACCTTCACGCGCATAATTTTCTTTACGCACATTGGCCAGCACATCTTCATCAAAGCCCGGTAAGCTGTCGTAGTTTAATAATGCTTTAGTACCTTGGCTTAAGTCTAAAACATAAAGCTGTTCAGCATATTGACGATTATCGGCAACGCGACTGCGCACTTCTTCTGCCTTAATATGACCATCGCCAGCGATATAGTTGGGCATAATATCACTACTTTCACGTGACGATTTTTCTGGCGCAACACTGACCACTAATTTATCGCCAGCTGGAGAAAGACTGGCATGAACAATTTTATTGTCTTTGCCAAAATAAAAGTTAGTTTGTGTCACTGTACTATTTTTAACGCGTAACTGACGTTTTTGCTCAGCGCGTAAATCTTTGTTACGCTGCTTTAACGCGACATATTCAATCAGTTCGTGCTGCTCACTTGCAATATAGCTTAGTCGTTCTGTCGCAGGCTTTTCGCTATCAGTCATTTTTAAATTTGCTAGCTCAATAATTTTTTGACTGGACATATCATGCGCGTAGAAAACATTCCCGACACGATATGCAACATTGCCATTAGTTAAGAACATTGCCGATGATTCAATCGCTGACGTGTATGTTAATTGCTGCACGTTTTGAGTAGCAAGTGCTTTAACAAAAACATTGCCTTCAAAGGTGTATACCTCATGTGTTCTGGTATTATTTAAAATCGCATTGCTATCAGCAACAACATGCATTTGCGCTAACTTAACTAAGTCGCCATTACCTTCAGTACTGACATTTTTTTGCACTAAATCACGTAAAGGGTTGCCTTGTCGTTTTTGCTGATAAAATACGGTTTGGCTGTCGTCACCCCAATACCATGACTCAGGTGAACGGCCAAACCAATCAGGATCGGACATGATTTGTTCTAAGGTAATCGTTATTGAATTTGTCATACCTGCCGCTGGTGTTGCAGCTACGTCACTGGTAATTATAGTATGACTTTCGAGTGCGACCTTTTTCTGCGCTGTTGATGCACATGCAACTAAAGAAATGCTAATAGCAGCAGCAATTAATTGTAATTTCATAATTTATTTTTACTTATGTTGGGTTGCTTATAAGGGATATTTATCTCGGCATTAGAATAATGGTTAATGGCTCTAGAATTATTAACCTTAAATACTTCAATCTAAGCTTCAAAATTTTAATGACTAGTTATACTAAGCTATGGCTTAGTTTTCAATGTGTCTGCACGTCAACACGACCAATAACGAATTTTATACGATGAAAGCCATAATTTGTCTATATTTTAAATATGCCTTTTCAAAGCGACAATATTTGGGCTTAGCGTATATCTCTGCTATAATCGCGCGCCTTGTCCTCGTCGATATGAATCCTCGTCAGTGTAAATAATGTTGAGGTGGTAAATATGACGTTATCATCAAAGTATTTGCTTTGTCGGTTAATAGGTCATTGTTAGGCTTTAAAGTGTGTAACATCACGCTTGTCTCTATTGTAAAAAATTAATTTAGGTAATGTATGAACTTAGCGCCAACCCAGAAAACAACTCCAAAACTATTCGATTACCCTAAATATTGGGCAGAATGCTATGGTACAGCGCCATTTTTGCCGATGTCTCGTCAAGAAATGGAAGTGTTAGGCTGGGATAGTTGCGATATTATTTTAGTGACTGGTGACGCTTATGTTGACCACCCAAGTTTTGGTATGGCGGTTATTGGTCGTATGCTTGAATCTCAAGGATTCCGTGTTGGTATAATCGCGCAACCTGATTGGAAGACCAAAGACGCTTTCATGCAACTAGGCAAGCCTAATTTATTTTTTGGTGTAACCGCCGGCAATATGGACTCGATGATCAATCGCTACACCGCCGAACGCCGTATGCGCCATGATGATGC